>Ga0316189_10003181_pt1 | contig 15962 bp, 15 predicted proteins | sample LowCovwburrow_MG_FD_204930 | JGI IMG/M metagenome (GOLD analysis project Ga0316189, IMG submission 204930) | Coastal sediment microbial communities from Maine, United States - Lowes Cove worm burrow | ecosystem: Environmental > Aquatic > Marine > Coastal > Sediment | place: USA: Maine... | reverse complement strand
GTAGACCAATCAATGTCTTGTGGTGAGGTGTGATTTGACACGGCAATTTGTTCGCCATCTACCTCAATACGATCACCGTGGGCAACTATATTTTTATTCCAAACCCCATGTAGGCTATCGTACTTTAATAAATGTGCCAACGTTCTTGCATCTGCAAGATCATTTATTGCCACTATATTTAATTGGGGCTGTTTGCTTAAGAGTCTAAACAACGTTCTTCCGATTCTCCCAAAACCATTTATACCAATGTTTGTTTTCTTCATAGGGAAATCTTCCTGAATTGATAGTTCATAAAATGAATAAGGCTAATCAATATGCTTATGTGCCTTGTACGAAGATCTTACCAAAGCACCGCTCTCAACATGTCTAAAACCCATTTTAAGACCTACTTCTTCATACTTCTTGAATTGTTCTGGAAGAATAAATTCCCTTACCGGTAAATGTTTTTTAGAAGGCTGAAGATACTGTCCGATCGTTACTACATCCACATTGGCATTTCGCAGGTCTTCCATGGTTTCCAACACTTCCTCCTCAAGCTCTCCAAGACCGAGCATAATCCCAGATTTTGTTCTGTTGACCCCATTATCCCCTAAGTACTTCAAAACCTCAAGACTTCGTTCATATTTGGCCTGGATGCGTACTTCACGGGTGAGTCTTTTAACGGTCTCCATATTATGGGACACTACTTCTGGGGAAACATCGATTATTCTGTCTATATGACGTTCTATCCCTTGGAAATCCGGAATTAAGGTTTCTAAGGTCGTATTAGGGTTCATTCTACGTATTGCCTTTACCGTTTCTCCCCAGATAATTGATCCCATATCCTTAAGGTCATCTCTGTCTACCGAAGTGATCACTGCATGTTTTATACCCATGATTTTGATTGATCGGGCTACTTTTTCAGGCTCTGACCAGTCCACATCCTCCGGTCTTCCTGTTTTTACACCGCAAAAGCCACAAGATCGCGTACATATATTTCCCAAAATCATGAATGTAGCGGTACCTTCGCCCCAACATTCACCCATATTGGGACAACTACCCGAAGTGCAGATCGTATGTAGGTCGTATTTGTCGACAAGACCTCTTAATTGGGTATATTTCTTACCTGTAGGGAGCTTTACCCTTAACCATTTAGGTTTACCTTTTGGAGGTGCTAAACTGTTTACGCCCATGTTTGAATTTTGGACAAATATACGAACTAAAAAAATGTAATTATAGGCAATCAACTGTCATGAAAAAAGAAGGAGAGGTCATTTCAATCACTCTGCAATCAATCCTTGTTCTTGATGATTTCGGCCAATAGTTTTTTTGCCCTTAATAACTTGACCTTTACATTGTTGATAGGTTCATTGAGCTCTGTTGCAATAGAGGCATAACTAAGCTCATGAAAAAAACGTAGATTGATTACCTCTTGGTAATGCGGTTTGAGTTTTTTGATGTTGTGGAGCAGAGTGGCAAGATTTTGTTCAATGATCAATAAGTCTTCTGCAGATGGGGCATCATCCAGAACTTTTGTGATAGCCTCATTGCTTGACCCCGAATCAAGGACATTCCGCTTTCTCTTTCGAATCATGTCAACATGAATGTTCTTCGAAATTGCTATGAGCCATGTTTTAAACTCGTAGGAATCATCAAAGGTATTGATCTTGTCGAATGCCTTTGAAAATGTTTGAACGGTTATATCCTCTGCATCGTTTTCGTTCTCTGTACGTTTTATCTGAAACCCATAAACATCGTTCCAAAAGGTATCCAATAAGGTGCTGAAGGCAATTTGCTTGCCCTCTTTTGCCTTATTGATCGTGGCACGAATAGAATCTCCCATTTTATTCAAAAGAACTTAGGTGTTAGATAACAATGGTATTGTTTTATTGGAGTTCCGCAGCGGTCTCTTTTTTACAATCTTGCTCACTGGGTAATTTGCCGCACATCCCACAGGCTTCCCCTTCCTTATTCAAAAAAGGACTTTGGCTGGCGCAGGTACCGGCAAATTGGCCATTTTTTCTAGACCAGATCTTGATCGCTATCCCAGCAAAGGCAATTGCCAAAAGACCTATTGTCAAAAGAATCAATTTCATAATGGAATTTTGCCCAAAGATACAAAAAAGAAAGCCCTGATCACCATGGTGTCAGGGCCTTATTATGTACTTTTTATTATTTTATTAATAGTTTATCTTCGCCACGATGTTCTCAACTGTTGGGGTACTGTTCCCGCCTTTAGGCTCAATGGTAATGTAACTAACCGCATTATCGGCATAAGGTAATGCCAATAACTTATCCTTACCCGCCGACCTGTCGATTATGCCAAGATTGATCATTTTGCCGTTGACATCGGCCCACATCTGAAAGCTTTGGTCATTTGGCAAATTTGGAAGATTCTTGACATTGATGAATGATAGTTTCTTAACTGGGTTGATATAGGCAACCGCCTTAAGATCTTTGGCGTTGTTATTGCCCTTTACGTTAAATCTTCGCGTTTGTGGGCTGTTCAAAACAATAAACTGATCACGAACATCTTCCAAACGCTGTTTCATGTCCTGTTCCAATGTCTCTATTTTATTGTTTACAATAGTATTTTCCTGCTGTAAACTTTGGTTTTGATCCCAAAGGAAATAAGAGGCACTGGCGAACATTACCGCCGCAAAACTGGCTGCTATGGCATAACGAAAGAACTTTCTTCTACCTAAATGCTCCGATTTGATCCTTGCCAGGATTTTTTCCTTAAGTCCCTCAGGTGTCTTTAAAGCGTGCATTTTGGCAAAGGTCTCCAAATTATCTTGAAGTTCGTCATAAGTTTCCCTTACCACCGGATACATAACTATATAACGCTCTACCTGTAAGGTTTCCTGTTGGTTTGTCGTGCCCAACAGATACTTTTCAAGTAAATCGGAGTCTAAAAATATCTTTATCTTTTCTTTCATCACATTAAATTTAGTACTAGGGCCAACAACATTGACGTACCGTAAATTTTCTTTAATTCACGTAAGCCAATTTTCAACCTTGATTTAATCGTGCCCAATGGAATATTCAATTCATCACTGGCTTCTTGTTGCGTCATCCCCTCAAAAAATAGTGCCTCAAGCACAATTTGATACTTTGACTCTATCTTATCAAGATTCTCACGAACATCCATAAATTCAGGTCTGATGCTATCAACACCCAAATTATATACGTCAGAAACGTCCATTTGGATTTCTCGATCAGTTTTGGTGTTTACACTTCGCAACTTATCAATTGCGGTATTTCTCGTAATACGAAAGAGCCAGGTAAACAATTTAGCCTTCGATGCATCATAGGAATCGGACTTTTTCCAGATTTTCACAAAACTTTCCTGTAATACGTCCTGCGCTAATTCCTCATCGCGAACCACCTTTTTGGCAACACCATATAGGGTGTCACCGTAATGTTCATATAGAAGTGAAATGGCCTTATCATTCCGTTCTTCCAATAATTCAACAATATGCTTTTCAAGAAGTGTACTCATACAATGTATTGGCTTCGAAAAAATTAATGCCTTGTGGCATCCAATAAGATTGTTTTCCCGTATATCCTTTAAACGCTAATTTATAAAATTGATTGTTATAGCTAGCGTTATCTCAAAGTTTTAATTAGATAAATGTACAACTGGTAATTGTACATTTAGTTTTTGGTTAGTTTGGTTTGGTATAACCCCTGTTGTTCTTTGGCAGGGGTTATTTTATGATATTTACCTCTGGTGTTATGGCAATATTGAAACGCTCCTTAACAGATTTTATAATAGTTTTGGCCAAGTCAAGCAGTTCAGATCCTGTTGCATTTCCATGGTTGACAAGCACCAAAGCCTGATTTTTATGCACCCCGGCGTCACCAAAACGTTCGCCTTTGAATCCACACTGTTCGATCAGCCATCCGGCTGGAATTTTATATGAGTTTTTATCCAATTTGTAATATTTTGCTTGCGGATGGTCTTTTATGAACGCCTCGAATGCAGGTTCGTTTAGAACGGGGTTCTTAAAAAAGCTGCCACTATTCCCCAATATTTTGGGGTCTGGTAATTTGCTGTTGCGAATTGTTACCACGGCATCTGATATGTCCTTGATGCTTGGGGAGGCTATTTTCATTTTCTGCAATTCATTTTCAATTGCCCCATAAGAAGTATCCAAGCGATGATTCCTTCTGGTTAGCTTTAAAGTTACGGAGATGATAATAAACCTGCCCTTTCCCTCGTTTTTGAAATAAGAATCCCTATACCCAAATTCACATTCCGTTTTGGAAAATTCCCTTATTGAACGGTCTTTGACGTTGAATGCCTCACAGCTCACAAAGGAATCTTTTAACTCAACGCCATATGCGCCTATATTTTGAATTGGAGCGGTTCCTGTTTTACCGGGAATGAGCGATAAATTCTCCAATCCCCCATAATTTTGTTCCAAGCTCCAAATAACCAAATCGTGCCAGACTTCCCCGGCCATCACTTTTAGGACCACATGGTCTTCCGTCTCAGAAATTATATCGATACCTTTGAGGTTGATGTATACTACAAGCGCATCGATATCACTTGTAATCAGCATATTGCTACCTCCACTAATAATGAACTTGTTGGGATATTCCTTCAAATGAAAGACCGCCATAAGATCATCGATTGAATTAACCTCACAAAAGAACCTGGCATTGGCCTCAATTCCAAAGGTGTTGTATTTTTTAAGCGAAATGTTGGTGTGGATTTTCATTGATCCTTATAGGTTTTCAACGCTTTCTTCAAGATGTTCACTGCACGCTTTAAGCTATCCTTGTCCAAGACATAGGCAATTCGTATCTGATTGGTGCCTAGCCCCTCGGAAGCATAAAAGCCAGCTGCAGGAGCTACCATGACCGTTTCCCCATTCAACCTAAACTCTTCCAATAACCACTGTGCAAATGCATCTGAGTTTTTGATTGGGAGTTCAGCAATACAATAAAAAGCTCCTTTGGGCCGACCAATTTTCACACCCTCGATTTTTTCCAATTCCTCGATTAGGATATTTCTTCGCGAAACATATTCCTTTTTCACATCGTCAAAATAGCGTTGTGGGGTTTCTAATGCAGCCTCACTCGCAATTTGGGCATAGGTTGGAGGAGAAAGCCTGGCCTGTGCGAATTTAAGGGCTGTTTTCAAAACTTCTTGGTTCTTGGTGACCAAACACCCAATCCGGGCACCACACATGCTGTATCTTTTAGAAACGGAATCTACGATGATCGCATGGTCTTCAAGGCCTTGTTCCTGTAATATTGAAAAATGTTCCGCACCATCATAGACAAACTCACGGTACACCTCGTCCGCTATAAGGAAAAGATTATGTTTTTTGACCATTTTGGCCAATTTTTGAATTTCCTCTCGGCTATATAGATACCCTGTTGGGTTACCGGGGTTGCATATTAAAATAGCCTTTGTTCTCGCGCTGATCAATTTTTCAAAAGCTTCTATTGGTGGTAGTGCGAAATTCTGATCGATCTGTGATACCACGGGTACTACCTTTATGCCCATGGCGGTTGAAAATCCATTGTAATTGGCATAGAATGGCTCAGGAATGATTATCTCATCCCCATTGTCCGCGATGGTGCCCATTGTAAAGGACAAGGCCTCTGAACCTCCTGTGGTAACTATAATATCTTGAGCGGTCACCTCAATGCCATTTTTTGCATAATAGGCGGCAATTTTTTCTCTGTAAACTTCAGACCCCTCTGTCCTGCTATATTCCAAAACAGAAATAGTATTGTTCTTAACCGCATCCAAAGCAATTTGCGGTGTTTTGATATCGGGTTGACCTATATTCAAATGTATGACATTGACCCCTTCTTTTTTTGCTTTTTCAGCATAAGGAACAAGTTTACGAATGGGTGATTCGGGCATTGCGGACCCTTTCTTCGAAATAGAAGGCATATACTTAGAAATTTACCACAAAAATGAGAAATCATTACGGACAAAACAACAGTACCTTGGTTTATTTCCTATGTTGTCAATATGTTAAATAACAGGGATTTGAGGAAATATTTGCGTAAATTGAAGATAGTAAAAACAAATTGATCTATAAAAATTGAAAAAGATTCAGCTTTTAACGGTTTTATTGCTTCTGTGTTTCCCTTTTATGGGTGAGGCTCAGCGGTTTGAACTGCCTGAAGGCCAGAAATACCAAAAAGTCAAATTTCAGCTCATCAATAATTTGATCATCCTTCCATTGGAGGTCAATGGATCGGAATTGTCCTTTATTTTGGATTCCGGGGTGAACAAACCTATTCTTTTTAATATTACGGATAAGGACTCTATCCAGATCAACAATGTATCGGAGATTACCATTCGGGGTTTAGGGGATGGGGAACCCATAAAGGCATTAAACTCAATGGGGAACAACTTTAAGTTAAAAAATATTGAGAATAAGAATCAGTTGCTCTATGTAGTAATGGATAAGTCCCTTAATTTTTCACCTTCGTTGGGAATCCCTATACATGGTATCATTGGATATGATCTTTTTAGGGATTTTGTAGTGGATATCAATTATTCCACCCAGGTCATAAAGTTTCATGATCCTGATGAATATACCTATAAGAAGAATAAAAAAAGTGAGACATTACCCTTGTCCATTATTAAAAGAAAGGCATACGTAGGCGCAAATGTATTTATGGACGATGCGGATAATGTACCAGTAAAGCTATTGATAGATACTGGAAGTAGTGATGCAATATGGTTGTTTGAGGACGAGGCGATTGGACTTCCAGATCAAAATTACGATGATTTTCTTGGGAAAGGCCTTAGCGGTAATATCTTTGGAAAACGCACCAAGGTCAACAGTTTTAAAATAGGCAATTTTGCCCTAAGGAACGCAAAAGCTGCGTTTCCCGATAAGGCATCATTCGGAACTATAAAAAACTTGGGTAATAGAAATGGAAGCGTAGGGGGTGAGGTGCTCAAAAGGTTCAATATTGTATTCGATTATCGAAATAAGAAAATAACTTTAAAAAAGAATATCAAATTTAAAAGCCCATTTCATTATAACCTAAGCGGTATTTCCTTGCAGCATGATGGGGTAAGATATGTGGCCGAAAGTATTACCAATAGTAATGGTGTTGTAACCGCTGAATCAGAGAATAAAAACTTCGGGAATGTTCAGATACTAATGGAGAACAGGACACGGTTGAGCTTGGTTCCTGAAATCGTGGTTTCGGGTATTAGGGCGGGGAGCCCTGCTGAGACCGCCGGTTTAAAGGAAGGGGACGTAATATTGGCCGTCAACGGAAAAAGTATTCATAAATATAGGATCCAAGAGATCATGCATATGTTGGATGAAAAGGAAGGCAAGCGAATACGGGTATTGATTGAACGGTACAATCGCGATTTGTTGTTCTCCTTCGTTCTTGAAAATATGTTCAATAAAAAAAGCCCCGATTAAGATATCAGGGCCTTCCTACTAGTATCAATTATTCCTTATTTTGTTCCCGCAATATTAGCCTTTACTTCACCCTTGATTTTTAACACCTTGGTTGGAGTATCCGCATTTGATATTACCGTTATCGCTTTTCTTATAGGTCCTACACGATTCGTATCATATTTAACCTGTATCTCACCGCTCTTACCAGGTAAAATCGGTCCATCCGGTTTTTTAGGAATGGTACACCCACAGCTAGAGCTTACCTTGCTAATGATCAAAGGGGAATCCCCTGTGTTCGTAAACTCAAAGACACGAATACCATCACTACCTTTTTCTATTTCTCCGTAGTCAACAGTCTCTGTCTTAAATTTAATTTTGGCCGCAGTATCCTGTGCCGATAGGTTAAATGCTAATAGTCCTACAAATAATACAAGTACTATTTTTTTCATCACTTTTCGTTTTGGGTTAATTTCAAATGTAAATCTTTTAAGATGAACGTCCAAAATTCTTTTGTTATGTTATAACGTTACTTATTTTTGTTTCGTATTTAAAAATGGGCAAAAAAGCCTATCGAATTGATAATTTAACATATCTTTCCGGTCGCATTTTGAGCACCGTAATAGACTTATTCAAAAACTGTTCCAAAAATGGAGATACCTTCAAAATATGAACCGCAAAAGGTAGAAAGTCGGTGGTACGAATACTGGATGAAAAACAAGTATTTTCATTCAACACCAGATGCCAGGGAGCCTTATAGCATTGTTATCCCACCTCCTAATGTAACCGGGATATTGCATATGGGACATATGTTGAACAATACCATACAAGATGTATTGATCCGAAGGGCCCGTCTATTGGGAAAAAACGCCTGTTGGGTACCAGGTACAGACCATGCATCTATAGCTACCGAGGCTAAGGTGGTTGCCAAACTGAACGAACAGGGAATCAAAAAAACGGATCTAACTAGGGAAGAGTTTTTAAAACATGCCTGGGATTGGAAACATGAATATGGAGGTGTAATCTTAGAGCAGCTAAAGAAATTGGGTTGTTCTTGTGATTGGGATCGAACGGCTTTTACCATGGACGACAATATGTCATCTTCCGTAAATAAAGTTTTCGTAGACCTGTTCAACAAAGGCTTGATATATAGAGGGTACCGAATGGTGAATTGGGATCCCCAAGCACAGACCACGCTTTCAGATGAAGAGGTGATATATGAAGAAAAACAAGGCCTCCTATATTATCTTTCATATAAGATTGAAGGATCCAAGGAAAAGGTGACGATAGCAACCACGCGTCCGGAAACCATTTTAGGGGATACCGCCATCTGCATCAACCCGAATGATGAAAGGTATTCTCACCTAAAAGGCAAAAAGGCCATTGTACCTATCGCCAATAGAGTGATACCCATTATAGAGGACGAATATGTTGATATTGAATTCGGCACAGGTTGTTTGAAAGTTACCCCTGCACATGATATCAATGATAAGGCCTTGGGCGAAAAACATAAGCTGGAGATTATCGATATATTCAATGCCGACGCGACATTGAATGATTTTGGACTTCATTATGAAGGGAAAGATCGATTTGTGGTTCGTAAGGAAATTAAAAAGGAACTTGAAGAGCAAGGGTATTTGCTGAAGACAGAAAATTATATCAATAAAGTCGGCACCTCAGAACGTACTAAGGCTATCATAGAGCCGCGCTTATCGGAGCAGTGGTTCCTTAGAATGGAGGAATTGGTAAAACCCGCCATAAAAGCAGTTTTAGAGACCGATGAAATTAGTTTTTACCCCAAAAAATTTGAGAACACCTACCGACATTGGATGGAAAATATCCGCGATTGGAATATTTCAAGGCAATTGTGGTGGGGGCAGCAGATTCCGGCCTATTATTATGGGAAGGGTCAAGAGGATTTTGTGGTAGCTGAAACCGAGGAAGAGGCACTTTTATTGGCCAAATCTAAAAGCAAGAATGATGACTTGAGACTAGCCGATCTTAGACAAGATGAAGATGTGGTCGATACTTGGTTCTCATCATGGCTATGGCCAATTACCGTTTTTAACGGTATTATGGAGCCCGATAATAAGGATATCAATTATTATTACCCAACATCAGATTTAGTAACCGGGCCAGACATTATCTTCTTTTGGGTGGCAAGGATGATTGTATCGGGTTACGAATATAGAAATGAAAAACCTTTTAAAAATGTGTATTTCACAGGATTGGTACGAGATAAGCAAAGACGTAAGATGTCCAAGCAACTTGGAAATTCACCGGATGCCCTCGAATTGATTAAGAAATATGGGGCAGATGGTGTTAGGGTCGGATTATTATTGAGCTCGGCCGCTGGGAATGATCTAATGTTCGAAGAAGACCTATGCCAGCAAGGTAAGAATTTCGCCAATAAGATCTGGAACGGCTTTCGTTTATTGAAAAGTTGGGAGGTTGTTGAATTGCCCCAGCCAGAAGCGTCTAAATTGGGAATCGAATGGTACAAAGGGAAATTTAATTCCGTTTTATTGCAAATTGAAGATCACTTTGATAAATTCCGTATTTCTGATGCCCTAATGGCGATTTATAAACTTGTATGGGATGATTATAGTTCTTGGTTATTGGAGATTATTAAACCGGCATATCAGCAGCCTATAGATAGAAAAACCTTTGAAGATGTAATTGCCCTTTTCGAAGGAAATTTAAAGTTATTGCATCCTTTTATGCCATTTTTGACAGAGGAAGTTTGGCAGCATATTGCAGACCGTGGCCCAGAGAATGCATTGGTGGTTTCCCAATGGCCTGAAAAGGGAACTATTGATCAAGATTTAATCACTGGTTTTGAATTTGCCTCCGAGGTCATTTCGGGAATACGTACCATACGAAAGGAAAAAAATATTCCAATGAAGGAAACAATCGAACTTTCGGTATTGAATGTAGAGAAATTGGACGACAGTTGGGATGCGATAATTTCTAAATTGACCAATGTTTCCTCAATTACATATGCCGATGCTCCCGTTGATGGTGCAATGACCTTCAGGGTAAAAAGTAATGAGTACTTTATTCCAATGAGTGGTGTCATAAATGTTGATGAAGAACGGAAAAAAATTCAGGAAGAGTTAAATTACACCAAGGGCTTTTTGAAATCGGTTCAGAAAAAGCTATCGAACGAAAGATTCGTGGATAATGCACCCGTAAAGGTAATCGAGACCGAACGAAAGAAGCAGGCTGATGCGGAAGCCAAAATTGAAACTCTCGAGAAAAGTCTATCCAGCCTAGGCTAAAGGTTCAATAGATCCTTTTTTTGTAAATGGTGTTGAAATTTATGGTCGGATGTTTATCTTTAATGTAAACATTCCAAGATGAAGAACAGATTGCATTTGGGTTTAAGTCTATGCGCACTTCCCATATTCGTCTAGGAGGAAATTCCAGATTAAAACAACTATCTTGCCCGCACAGGTGCAGAATTAAGTATAGTTACCTGGCTTATTGAACCCGAAAAGTTAGGGCATTTATTATAGTTGGTCCATACAACTATGGAAGATCAACATTATATGTACTATTTTATTTCATGGCTTGGTATTCTTGGATGTGGCAAATTTCTACTTTTAAGATTCTCAAAAGATGTATTTTTATAGATAATAATCTAATTTATGGCTTATACCTCCAACGATTTTTTAAATTCCAAAACCAGAAAGGAACTCATTGCTATCGCCAGAAAAAAGGGCGATGATATTGAAAACGTCGTCAATAACCTTAAATATGAAATTGAATTAAATAAACTACAGAGTGAGTTGGTTAACCTTCAACAATGGGTTACAACCAATAAATTAAGGGTAGCAATTCTCTTCGAAGGTAGGGATGCGGCAGGAAAAGGGGGTTCGATCAAACGTTTTGTAGAACATTTAAATCCAAGATCATCAAGGGTGGTTGCACTTTCAAAACCAACTGAAAATGAAAAAGGGCAATGGTATTTTAGAAGGTACATAAAGGAATTGCCAAACCCAGGTGAAATTGTGTTTTTTGATAGGAGTTGGTACAATAGGGCGGTGGTTGAACCTGTAATGGGGTTCTGTACCAAGGAGCAATATGATCAATTTATGGTACAAGTGCCCGAATTTGAGCATATGCTTTATGAAGATGGTGTCATTATTATTAAATTTTGGTTCTCTATATCAAAAGAGGTGCAGAATAAAAGATTCAATGCTAGACTAAAAAACCCGTTAAAAAAATGGAAATTCAGTCCGGTTGATAAAAAAGGCCAGGAATTATGGGATCAGTATACGTATTATAAAGAGCAAATGTTTACCAAGACCCATACCAATTTTAGTCCTTGGATAATCGTAAAGACAAATGATAAGAAAACGGCCCGCTTAGAGAGTATGAGATATTTACTTACCAAATTCGATTATTCCAAGGATACAAACATCTCTAAGTTAATACAGCCCGACCCGAATGTTATTATTCGTTATTATCGAAATGCAAAACAAATAGATATATAGGATGAAACCAAATAAAGGAATGGATCTTTCAGAAGCCGATTTGGAACTCTTAAATTCCAAACAAGGACTTCGTACCCTGCTTGCATACAAGAACATCGATTTGGAAAAGGCATTGCGAGAGATAAAATATGAGGAAGCGCTTAGGGAAAAGCAAGCCCAATTGGTCAAATTGCAAACCTGGGCCATTGACAACAAGAAAAAAATAATCATTTTGTTTGAAGGAAGGGATGCCGCGGGTAAAGGAGGAGCCATTCGTAGGATTGCAGCGCATATAAATCCACGGTATTATCGTATCGTAGCCTTGAATAAACCAACCGAAGATGAGGAAGGACAATGGTATTTTCAGCGCTATGTGAACAAACTTCCGAAACCGGGAAAGATTGTTTTTTTTGATCGTAGTTGGTACAATAGGGCTGTGGTTGAACCTGTCAATAATTTTTGTTCCCAAAAACAGTATGATATATTTATGTCACAAGTGAATGATTTTGAGAAAATGATCATTCAATCGGATACCTATCTTATCAAATTGTATTTCTCAATTAACAAGGAAGAGCAGCAAAAGCGATTCACAGACATGAAAAAAAGTGATCTAAAACGATGGAAAATGTCTTCTGTTGACGAAAGGGCACAGGATCTTTGGAATGAATATACCAGATATAAAGAGGTCATGCTTAAAGATACGAATACGGAACATGCACCATGGGTCATTATTGAAGCCAATAAAAAAACCAAGGCGAGATTAGCCGCTATCGACCATATTCTGAACACCATACCCTACAAGTAGTATAACCTGTTTACATATGTAATACTCCGTTTATACCCATAGGGCATAATCGTATTTCATTATATTTGTATACAACAAAAATGTACAATAAGTGGAAACCTACGCCAAGGCCCTACTATATGCAATTCCCTTTTTTATGCTTCTTCTTGTAGTGGAAATAGCCTATGGTCATTTCGTTAAAAAACAAAAGCATAAGGTAATGGATTCCGTTTCCAGTATAAGTTCAGGACTTACCAATATCGTAAAGGATTCTTTGGGGATTGGACTGGTTATTGTCACTTATCCTTATTTATTGGAGAAATTGGCCCTTATCGAAATCAAATCTACCTGGGTGGTATGGTTAGTAGCGTTTGTAGCCATAGATTTTGCGGGATATTGGAACCATAGGTTGAGTCATAAGGTTAATTTTTTTTGGAATCAGCACGTAATACACCATAGTAGTGAAGAGTTTAATTTGGCATGTGCCCTCCGCCAATCTATTTCCAATTTATTGGGGTACTTCCCTTTTTTATTGCTTCCAGCGGCATTATTGGGTGTACCTAGTACGGTAATTGCTATCTTGGCTCCCATACATTTGTTTGCACAATTTTGGTATCATACACAGCATATCGGGAAAATGGGTTGGTTGGAATATATAATCATCACACCCTCCCAACATAGGGTTCACCATGCAATCAATCCTGAATATATAGATAAGAATCTTGGACAGATCTTATCTATATGGGACCGTTGGTTCGGTACTTTCCAAGAAGAGCTTGAGGATGTTCCTCCGCAATATGGCGTGCTAAAACCAGCAGGGACCTGGAATCCGATCCTTATTAATTTTCAGCATATATGGCGTTTGATGAAAGATGCCTGGCGTACTAAGAACTATTGGGACAAAATTAGAATATGGGTGATGCCTACAGGTTGGCGCCCTGAGGATGTACGAAAAAAATATCCAGTTGAAATTATTGATGATGTTTATGATTTTGAACGTTATGCCACACCCGCGTCAAACACCTTGAAATGGTACGCGATTTTTCAGTTGTTGTTCACCACCTTTTTAATGCTGTTCATGTTTTATAGTTTTGAGGCCATTGGTTTTGACGGTTTATTATTGTTCGGATTTTTTGTGTTTATTGGGATCTACGGATATACCACACTGATGGATCGGGCCAAATATGCGTACTTTATCGAAGTGTTTCGAGGTATTGCGGGTATCGCATTGATATGGCTTACTGGAGATTGGTTCGGATTAAGCACCTATTTACCCAACGGGTCGGTGCTGATGAATATGTACTTTTTGGCAACCATCATCGGGAGCATATATTTTACCTTTATTGAAAATAATCAGTCAACTGCAGTGCTTCACTAAATGCAAGATAACAAGATATGAGACCTTATATATTAGCGGAAACCAACTGGAATAGCTTAAAGGATGCCCAATTTGAATTGGCAATTTTGCCATGGGGCGCCACTGAGGCCCACAATTATCATTTACCATATGCCACCGATAATATTGAAGCTGATGCCTTGGCAGGGGAAGCTGCAAGATTGGCTTGGGAGAAAGGAAGTAAAGTGATCGTATTACCTACCATACCATTTGGGGTGAATACTGGTCAGTCAGACATTTATTTGGATATTAATCTTAACCCAAGTACTCAATTGGCCATCTTGATGGATATCGTTCAGGTACTGGACAGGCAAGGCATCAAAAAGCTACTTATTTTCAATAGCCATGGAGGGAATAATTTTAAACCGCTGATTAGGGAATTGGGATTAAAATACCCTGAGATGTTCATTAGCTTTTCCAATTGGTTTCATGTACTGGACAAGGCGCATTACTTTGATGAGACAGGAGATCATGCTGATGAAATGGAAACCAGCCTTATTCTTCATTTAAGACCTGATTTGGTGTTGCCAAAAGATACATGGGGTAAAGGGCGTTCAAAAAAACATAGGATAAAGGACTTTTCAGAAGGATGGGTATGGGCCGAAAGGAAATGGTCGGAAATCAGTGAGGATACTGGGGTTGGGAACCCCCTATATTCTACAAAGGAAAAAGGCGAACGATTTTTTATCGATGCCACAAAAAAGATAGGTGAATTTATTGCGGAACTATGCCAGGCAGATTTGGATGACCTTTATGAGTAGCCCTTAATCGGACTTGGGTTTCACCTCTTTTTTTACCAGTGCAATATATTCTTTCATAGCCTTCTCTCGACTTATATCTTGTGCCTGGATAAGGGCATTGGCCTTGAATGCATTAATGAGCGGGGTTTTGCTTCCTGGGTTATCAAAGTTCTTTTTGGCAATCTTATAATAGGCGTACAATTTTAAAAGAAGATCTGCTGGTAGCGGTTCAGTATAGTTATTAAGGAACTCAACAGCTTCATCGAATTTTTTATATAAGGTTTCCTTTTTCATTTTTATCAACAAAGGTTGCAATACATGTTTTGGCACCGACCACTTTTTGGTTGAGTTTAACGGCTATCCCACAATCCAAAGGTAAGAACAAGTCTACCCTAGAGCCAAATTTAATAAAACCTGCGTCTTCACCTTGATGAACATTGTCTCCCACCTCGGCATAATTTACAATTCGCCTAGCCATGGCACCGGCAACCTGTCTATACATAATTTCTCCAAAAATCGGTGTATGGATCACAACGGTCGTACGTTCATTATCGGTACTCGATTTAGGATGCCAAGCAACCAAATATTTGCCAGGGTGATATTTGGAATATTTGATGGTTCCACTTATGGGATACCTTGTAACATGTACATTTATTGGTGACATGAATATTGAAACCTGTATTTTTTTTTCGTTGAAATACTCGGTTTCCTCAACTTCTTCGATTACCACTACCTTACCATCTACGGGGGCCAATATTTCATCAAATAAATTATTTGAGCCTCTTTTCGGGTTTCTGAAAAATTGGAGTATTAAAATCAATACCAAAAGGGATAGCAATTGCAATGCCCATTTAAGCCATTGATTCTCCACGAAATAATGGGAAGTAAGAACAATTGTAACGACGATAAAAAAGGTGGTCAATATTATTTTTTGACCCTCTCTATGAAACATAAGCGAAAATATTAAGCGTTAAGTATGCAAATGGTGCAGCGAAGACCATGCTGTCAAGGCGGTCGAGAAGGCCTCCATGCCCTGGAATTATGGCCCCACTATCCTTTACACCAGCCGATCTTTTGAATTTTGATTCTATTAAATCCCCTAAGGTGCCGAATACTACTATTACCGCTGCAAGTATGACCCATTGCTCTGCACTTATGATGGGTTCATATTTGCCCAAAAAGTAAGCT
>Ga0316189_10003180_pt1 | contig 15963 bp, 15 predicted proteins | sample LowCovwburrow_MG_FD_204930 | JGI IMG/M metagenome (GOLD analysis project Ga0316189, IMG submission 204930) | Coastal sediment microbial communities from Maine, United States - Lowes Cove worm burrow | ecosystem: Environmental > Aquatic > Marine > Coastal > Sediment | place: USA: Maine... | reverse complement strand
TGTGGTCGATAAGCGTAACCCCGGTGCTATTTTAAAATTTGGTGGCCATGCCATGGCGGCCGGATTGAGTTTAAAAACCGATTGTCTGCAGGCATTCACCCAGGGGTTCGAGCAGGTCATCGATGAGCTGGTTGATCCGGCCTGTTTCAATACCGACATCGAATGCGACGGTGAGCTAAAACCGGATTGTTTTAATCTGGAATTTGCCAACGCCCTGCAAAATCTTGGTCCCTGGGGACAACGCTTTCCAATGCCGAGTTTTGTTGGCGATTTCGAGGTACTCAGCCAACGCGTTCTGGCGGAAAAACATATCAAATTGACCCTGAAGGCTTTTGATCAAACCGCCATCGATGCCATTGCTTTTTTTCAGCCAGAGGCGGTTTTGCGGCAAACCCACGAGCGCGTGCGAATCCACTATGAATTGAGTGTAAACCGCTTCCGCAATATCGATTCACCGCAGTTCTTAATCCGAGATTTCGTTTAAATTCTATCCACTTTAAACAGGCACTGTGACACAATGCCGCCTCATTCAGGAACGCTATTTGTCAGGTGTTATTGTGCAGAAAAAAAACCACAAGCAGTTATCGTCTTTTGCTACGGTTGAAGACGTTATCAACGAGTTAAACCCGGGCTATCCGGTGTATTGTTTGCGGCCGAACGAGATCAGGCGTCAGGCGCAGTTTTTTCTCGAAAACTTTCCCGGACGCGTGTTATATGCGGTTAAATGTAATCCCAATCTGACGGTCCTGAAGACCATGTACGAAGCGGGTATTCGCCATTTCGATACCGCTTCGCTGGCGGAAATCGCCGATGTGCGCGAGCATTTACCGCAGGCCGATTGCTATTTTATGCACCCAGTGAAAGCGCGGGCGGCGATACAAACAGCGCATCAGGTTTATGGTGTCGACCATTATGTCATCGATCACCCCAAAGAATTGCAGAAGCTCATCGACGTTACCGGCGGTGGTGACGGCAGGGTTGTACTGGTGCGTATTGTCACACCGGTGCACGACGCGCAATATCAGTTGTCGGATAAATTTGGTATCTCCGCCGAAGAGGCGCCGGCGTTGCTCCGGCAAGTGCATGATGCGCATTTTCAAACCGGCGTGTCATTCCATGTCGGCTCGCAATGTCGCTCGCCAAAAGCATTTACCGATGGCGTCAAGACTGCTATCGAGGTCATTGCCGAAGCCAATGTGCCGGTGCATTACCTGGATGTGGGTGGTGGTTTCCCGGCGCTCTACGAAGACGATCAACCGCCACCGTTAGAAGAATATTTTGAAGCCATCCATGAAGCCTTTGCGCAGAATAAATTGCGTCGCGATTGTGTATTAATGTGTGAGCCAGGCCGGGCCATGATTGCCAGTGGCTGTACGCTATTGGTACAGATTCAATTGCGCAAGGAAAACCGGTTGTATATTAACGACGGCATTTATCAAAGCTTGTCGGAGACACTATCCGGCAGTTTCAAAATGCCAGCGCGACTGATCAATCCGAACCGACAGCTCTCCGGGAACTTTAAAAAATTCACCATACTCGGGCCGACCTGCGATAGCCTCGATGTGTTGCCCGAGCCGTTCTATTTGCCCGATGATGCCGAAGAAGGCGACTGGATCGAAATAGGCCAGGCTGGCGCCTATACTAATTCCGCGGCGACGCGTTTTAACGGTTTTTTCCCGGAGACGTTTGTGGAGGTGGATGCGCCGCCTTTGTTGCCGGAGTAGTGCCTAAAATTTGACAGCTTCAGCCTGACACATGTAATTACACATATACTGTAATTAAGGAGAACCGATATGGGGCAGGTTACAATTTATCTTGAAGACGAAATTGAAAATAGAATGATAAAGGCAGTAGAATCTGCCCATTTATCAAAGAGTAAGTGGATTGCCAGGCTTATACATGAAAAGGTGGCTAACGAATGGCCGCAGTCAGTAGTCGATATTGCTGGAAGCTGGGATGATTTTCCATCTATCGAGGATATAAGGAAAAATGTCGGTATTGATGTCAGGAGAGAAGGATTTTAATGTATATTTTGGATACAAATACATTAATTTACTTCTTTAAAGGCATGGGTAAGGTGTCTGGTAAATTTTTAAGTATTTCCCCAAAAGATATAGCAATACCGGCTATTGTTATTTACGAGCTAGAATACGGGATAGCGAAATCAAGCTCCCCTAAAAAAAGACAGGCTCAACTAGATGAGATATGTTCGTTAGTTAATATTCTTCCATTTGGTGAAAAAGAAGCATTTTCATCTGCATCGATTCGAGCTAAATTAGAAAAAAAGGGTACTCCGATAGACCCGTATGATATTTTGATTGCTGGTACAGCATTAGAGCATCAGGGCATATTGGTTACTAACAATCTAAAAGAATTTTCGCGAGTACCAAAATTGAAAACTGAGAATTGGTACTCCTAAATATTTTTTTAATATTAATAATGGATACGGCGCGTTGCTGATATTGAATGCTTGAATTGATAACGACGGTCTTGTCTATTTTTCGTAAAGGTGAAAACGGGGGGAACCGGGCGCAGAATGACCGCACCCGGATTTGATACTACTTTTTGCCTGATTCTTCGGCCGGTTCGAGGCTTTCGAGTAACTCTTCATCGAGCTTTGGAACTTTGATGAGGTCTTTTTTGTCTTCGCTCAAAGTTTTGATTTTCTTGTTGGCTTCTTTACAGAGACCGTACAGCTCGCGAACCTGGGTTACTAGTGGTAAGGATTTTTCGAGTTTCGCTTTGTGCTCTTCCAGTTCGGCTTCGAGTTTGCTTTTTTCTTTACGCGTGCTTTGTAGCTTGGCTTCGGTTTGTGTGCGAATTTTGGATTCGTCGAGCTTTTGCTTTTTCAGTGTCTTAAGCTTCTTGACGACGTTTTCGGGGGTGTCGGCCAGGGCCTTGGAGATTGCTTTTAGTTTGTTTTGCTTATCGACGACTTCGGCTTTGGCTTTTTTAACCGCCTCGGCGTTATCTTTTTTACCGATGGCAAGTTGTCGTTCGGCGGCCTCTCGGGCTTCCGTCGATTCGGCAACCTGTGCTTCGGCTTCGGCCTGAGCTTTTTTGCTTTCTTCGACCAGTGCCTTCATTTCGGCGAGTTCTTTGTCGGTTTGCTCGCGCATGCTGACGATATTAATATCGGCTTCTTTGGCACGTTTGATTGCTTTATCAAGTGCTGCTCTTAAGTCATCAGTACTGCATTCGGCATCCAGTCCCAGTGCGTCTGTGGCGGCCCCCATCAAAATCTGTTTGCTGATAGCCAGGTCTTTCCAGACCTTTAACTGAATATCGACATCTGCTTGCGACACTATTATATAACCTCGTAATCAAAAAAATTGGCGGCATACATTACCATATAGGAATGCAAAAATCTCTATGTAATTTGAAAAGACATAATAGTATCGAATTTAAATTAAACAAGGCTGGAATGGCCTTAAATTGTGCTGATTGGACAGATCGGACTCAACTGCCGGAGTCGCTGTCGCTCGATTCCAGGATCACGCTCGTGCAGGGCCCAAGATCGGCATTGCATGGCGCACAACATGCGGTAGAATGCCGATCTTTTACTGCCGGGTGATGATCTTGGAGACCAATCAAATAAGCTTGCAAATTGACGACCTCAACGCGCGGATCGATTTGCTGCGGAGGTATCTTTGACTACGATAATAAGAAAGAGCAGTTAGAAGAGGTTTTGCTCGAACTCGAAAATCCGGAGATCTGGAACAACCCGGAGAAGGCTCAGCAAATGGGTAAGGAGAAATCGAATCTCGAAGCGGTTGTGAATGGCCTCGATCGGAATACCCAGGCACTATCTGAAGCCGCCGAGCTGCTCGAGCTGGCCATCATGGAAGACGATGAAGACACTGTCACCGAGGTTGTTGCTGACCTTGCAAAAACCGAGACTGAAGTCGCTGAGCTGGAGTTTCGTCGTATGTTTTCGGGAGAAATGGACGAGTGTAATGCCTTTCTCGATATCCAGTCAGGCTCTGGCGGCACCGAAGCCCAGGACTGGGCCAATATGCTGTTGCGTATGTTTTTGCGCTGGGGCGAGGCCAAGGGCTTTAAAACCGAATTAATCGAAGTCTCCGACGGTGATGTCGCAGGCATTAAGAGTGCCACGGTACGTTTCGAAGGACCTTACGCCTATGGTTGGTTAAGAACCGAAACTGGCGTGCATCGGCTGGTACGCAAATCACCTTTTGATTCGGGCAATCGTCGGCACACATCGTTCGCCGCGGCTTTTGTTTCTCCCGAGGTCGACGACGATATTGATATCGAAATCGATCCGTCGGATTTACGCATCGATGTTTATCGCGCCAGTGGTGCGGGCGGACAGCATGTTAACCGTACCGAGTCGGCGGTGCGTATAACGCATATCCCGACCAATGTGGTGGTGCAGTGTCAGAACGATCGGTCGCAGCACAAGAACAAGGCCACGGCGATGAAACAGCTCAAAGCCAAGCTTTACGAACTCGAAATTCAGACGCGTAATGCACAGGCGCAAAGTGTCGAAGACACCAAGTCGGATATCGGCTGGGGCAGTCAGATCCGTTCATATGTACTCGATCAATCGCGGATTAAAGATTTACGCACCGGTGTAGAGACCGGCAATACCCAGGCGGTGCTCGATGGCGCCCTGGATCAATTTATCGTAGCCAGCCTGAAAAGCGGGCAGTAAACAGGTATTAAAACCAATGAATGATGTAACAGACGACGACAGCCCGGCGCTTGATGAAAACAAGTACATTGCGTTACGTCGTGAAAAATTAAAACAGTTACGTGAACAGGGACAGGCCTATCCAAATGACTTTGACCGTAAAGATCTCGCGCAGCAATTACATAACGAATACGCTGAGCTAAACCGCGAACAACTTGAGGAGAAGGCTATTGAAGTCAGCTTTGCCGGTCGCATGATGCTCCAGCGCGTGATGGGTAAGGCTTCGTTTGCACAACTCAAGGATATGAGTGGCACCTTGCAGATATTTGTTCAACTCAATGCATTGGGTGAAGCCGCATACGACGCTTTCAAGCAAAGCGATATCGGCGATATTTTTGGTGTTAAAGGCATTCTGTTCAAAACCAATAAAGATGAATTGACGGTGAAGGTCAAAGAGCTAACCCTGCTAACAAAATCATTACGCCCGCTGCCGGAAAAATTCCATGGTCTTAGCGATCAGGAACAACGCTATCGTCAGCGTTATGTTGATTTGATTATGAACGAAGAGTCGCGCCAGGTCTTTGCTATCCGCAGTAAGACCGTCAGTTTCATCCGCCAATACCTGGTCGATGCCGGTTTTATGGAAGTTGAAACGCCGATGATGCAGGTCATTCCCGGTGGTGCCGCGGCGCGTCCTTTCATTACTCACCATAATGCATTGGATATGGATTTGTACCTGAGAATCGCCCCCGAGCTGTATTTAAAACGACTGGTCGTTGGCGGTATCGAGCAGGTGTTCGAGATCAATCGAAATTTCCGTAACGAAGGTTTGTCGACGCGGCATAACCCGGAATTCACCATGCTCGAGTTTTATCAGGCCTATGCGGATTATCATGATTTGATGAACCTCACCGAAGACATGATTCGTCGACTGGCGCAATCGGTACTGGGAACGACATCGATTGAATATCAGGGCGAGCAGTTCGACCTGGAAAAACCATTCGAGCGCATGACCGTAGCGGAATCGGTGATGAAATTTAATCCAGAGCTTGATAGTAGTCGGTTCGAAGACGTCGACTACTGTCGTGCGGTTGCCGAGGGACTGTCAATCAAGACTGAGCAAAGCTGGGGCGCTGGCAAATTGCTCATCGAGATATTCGAAGCCACGGTTGAAGATCAGCTCATGCAGCCGACTTTTATTACGGCTTATCCGACCGAGGTTTCGCCGTTGTCTCGACGTAATGACGAAAATCCTTTCGTTACCGATCGTTTTGAATTTTTCCTCGGTGGGCGCGAACTCGCCAATGGCTTTTCGGAATTAAATGATCCGGAAGACCAGGCTGAGCGTTTTCAGCATCAGGTTTCAGAAAAAGAATCGGGCGATGCCGAGGCCATGCATTACGACGCCGATTACATTCGTGCGCTCGAATACGGCTTGCCGCCAACTGCCGGAGAAGGCATTGGCATCGATCGCCTGGTGATGTTTCTGACCAACTCGGCGAGTATCCGCGATGTTATTCTGTTTCCACACATGCGCGCCGAATAAAGCCCGGAACACTAAAGTTTGTAACAGCCGTGTTTAACGCTACACTTTAGAGCAACTGTCTAACCGCTAAGGATAAACATGGAAGGGATGTTGGTCGCATCGGCCGGACCCGGTCTGCACGCAATAGTAGTGATGCTGCTGGTCGTGGTTGCGTTGGTATTATTTGCCAGTGATCGCATCCCGCTGGCAACATCGAGCCTGTTAATACTGGTATTTCTCGCGGTATTTTTCGAAGTCTTTCCCTTTCAAACCGAGCATGGTTTGTTGCGCGCGGGCGATTTTTTCGTTGGCTTTGGACATCAGGCGCTGATTGCGGTTTGTGCGTTAATGATCGCTGGTCAGGCACTGGTGCGTACCGGTGCGCTCGAACCCATTGGTCGACAATTAGCAAGACTATGGAAAATCAGTCCGTTACTGTCTTTTCTGGCGACATTGGTGATCGGCGCTGTCCTTAGCGCTTTCGTTAATAACACACCGATTGTCGTGTTGTTATTACCGATTCTGATTAGTGTCTCAATAAAAAACGCCACGCCCGCATCGGATATGCTCATGCCAATTGGCTTTGCTACCTCAATCGGTGGCATGGCTACTACAATCGGTACTTCGACTAATTTGCTGGTGGTGGCTGTGGCCGCTGAGCTCGGCCTGCGTGAATTTGGTATGTTCGATTTTATGTTGCCGGCAGCAATCGCGGGAGGTGTCGGCCTGATTTATCTGTGGCTGATCGCACCGCGCTTAATTCCTGAACGTGAAGCACGTTTACCGACCGTGTCACCACGACATTTTAAAGCCCAGTTACGCATTCATGAAGAAAGTGTTGCCAATGGTAAACCCCTGTCAGAAGTCATTGCACTGTCTGGCGGCAAGCTTGAGGTGGAACAGATTCTTCGTGGTGGTGAAGATAATACGCTGGTGGCATTACCTGACATGATCCTGCGTAATGGCGATAGAATATTAGTCAAGAGCACGCCTGATCGACTTAAGGAGCTCGAAACGGTTCTCGGTGCGAGTCTGTTTTCCAACGATGAACCCGTGGATGATGACCATCCGTTGCGAGATTTAACGCAACAGGTCGCTGAAGTCGTTGTGGTTCCCGGTTCTTCACTTGAGGGTCGGACGTTAAGTGGCGCCAGATTTACTGATCGCTATCAACTGATGGTTCTGGCGTTATATCGTTCGACAAAATGGGCGAGTCAACCCGGCAAAGAGCATGTTGAAGAAACCCGATTACACTCGGGCGATATCTTGCTGGTGCAAGGTGCGGTGCAAAGCATCAAACGCCTGAAGTCGAGCCGCAACCTGCTGGTGCTGGATAATAAATCGGCCATCCCGGTTTCGGCGAAGGCGCCCATGGCGCTGGGTATTATGACGTTTGTTATCGGTCTGGCGGCGCTTGGCATATTACCGATTGCGGTCAGCGCATTACTTGGCGTTCTGCTTATGCTGATGACGGGTTGTATCAAATGGTTTGATGCCGGGCGGGCGTTGAGTGTGCCGGTTGTTCTCATCATCGCCACCAGTCTGGCAATGGGTACTGCCATGGTAGAAACGGGCGGCGCCATGTTTATCGCTCAGAGTTACGTCGAATTCACCCATGGTTTCTCACCCACGTTTATTCTCAGTGGATTGTTGCTGTTAATGGCGCTGCTGACTAACGTCGTGTCGAATAATGCCGCAGCCGTCATCGGTACGCCAATTGCTATCGGTATAGCGCAGCAACTTGGCCAGCCCGCCGAACCCTTCGTACTTGCTGTGATTTTCGGTGCGAACATGAGTTTCGCCACACCGATGGCTTACCAGACTAATCTGCTGGTGATGAATGCCGGTAATTATCGCTTTAGCGACTTCGTTCGTGTTGGCTTGCCGTTGGTTTTTATCATGTGGATAATACTGAGTTTTGTATTGCCGATGTTGTATGGCATGCGTTGATTGATACCAAAAAATAACTACTACAGGTAAAATCGAGCTATTTGCGGAATACATAATTCATGAAAGAAAAACTTTTGATCATGCTCGAAATGCAGGACGCCATGAATAGTCGGGTTAATGCCAACTGGCGGCAGGCGAACAATCCCTGGTATCGAGCAATCTGGACGGAGTGTGCAGAAATGCTCGACCACTATGGCTGGAAATGGTGGAAACACCAGCAGCCAGAGCTGGATCAGGTGCGTCTCGAGCTGGTCGATATTTTTCATTTCGCCATGAGTGACGCTTTGATCGACCAAACTGATAACAATGCGGTTGCCGAGAAAATCCTTGTTGATTTAGCCAATGCTGGCCAGGAAACCGATATCCGCATCGCTATCGAGACGATGGCACAATCCACCATTGCCAATCGGTCGATGAATTTTTCTGATTTCTCCAATCTAATGAACCTCATGGAGATGGATTTCGATCACCTGTACCGTATGTATGTCGGCAAAAATGTGCTCAATTTTTTCCGTCAGGATCATGGTTATAAAGAGGGTAGTTATAAAAAAGTCTGGCTGGGACAGGAAGACAATGAGCATCTTGCAGAATTGCTCGACGAGCTAGACAGCCAGGCGGAAGGCTTTAAGGATGCTGTTTATGCTGGTTTAGCGTCGAGGTACCCATCGAATTGAAAAAGCTAAAGCATTTATTTGACAGCAACCGCGCCTGGGCAGATGAGATCAAGCGAGAGGACCCGAATTTCTTTTCCGAGTTATCCAAACAGCAAGCGCCCGAATACCTGTGGATAGGCTGTTCCGATAGCCGTGTTCCGGCGAACCAGATCGTGCGTCTGCCACCGGGTGCCGTTTTTGTGCACCGTAATATTGCCAACGTCGTCGTGCATACCGATTTAAACTGTCTGTCGGTTATTCAATACGCGGTTGATGTCCTTAAGGTGAAACATATTGTGGTCTGTGGTCACTATGGATGCGGCGGCATAAAAGCCTCACTGGAAAAAACCGAACATGGCTTAATCGACAACTGGTTACGACACGTAAAAGACGTTATTCGTTTTAATGCGGATGAGCTCGAAGGGCTCGAAGGTGAAGCAAAGACAAATGCGCTTTGCGAGTTGAACATCATCGAGCAGGTAAGAAACGTCTGCAATACCACGGTGGTAAAAAAGGCCTGGCGCGAGGGTGCTGAGTTATCTATCCATGGCTGGATTTATAGCATCGAGAATGGCATTTTGAAGGATCTCGACACCACGGTGTCGTCGTTAGAAGAAGCCGCAGAAAACAACAGGCGCAAGTAACCTTTTGACAAGGGCAAACACACGGGTTTGCCCCAACCAGATGGGCAAGGGCGAATACAAAGGTTCGCCCGGTTATTTAACTAAATATGCCTTTGAAGAAATAAAAGAAGAAAATCGACAGTAAAGCTCCGGCGGGCAGGGTGATGATCCAGGACATGAAAATTGTCCCCACCACGCTTAGATTGAGAGCGCCAATGCCGCGGGCCAGACCAATACCAAGCACCGCACCAACCAGCGTATGCGTCGTCGAAATGGGCAGGCCGGTACCGGAGGCAATGACCACAGTGGTCGAAGCCGCGAGTAAACAGGCAAAGCCCCGGCTTGGGGTTAATTCGGTAATATTATTGCCAACCGTGGCGATGACTTTTTTACCGTACATCGCAAGCCCAAGCACGATACCGATGCCACCGACAAATAAAATCCATACCGGCATGACAGATTTCTGCGTCACCACACCTTCGTTGGCGATACTAATAACGGCAGCCATCGGACCGACGGCATTGGCGACATCGTTGGAGCCATGGGCAAAAGCAATCGCGCAGGCGGTAACAACCATGAGTATGCTGAAGATTTTTTCAACATTGGCAAAGTGAAACTCCTTGTCGTCGGATGGGTCGAATTTCAATTTTGATATGTAAAACATACCAACCCCCATAATGACCAGGCCTGATACAACCGCAATACTATAGTTTTGGGCAGTAGATAAATGCAGGCCTATGTGCTTCAAACCTTTGAACAGGGTCACCAGCGAGATCATAAAACCGGTAGCAAAAATGTAGATGGGTACATACTTCTTGGCATTTTTAATCGGATCATCGGTATTCAAAATGAGCTTTTGCACGCTGCGCAGGAGGAAAAATGCAAGTGCTCCAGAGAGTACCGGCGATACCACCCAGCTCATGACGATTTTGCCGACCTTGCCCCAGCTCACGGCGTCGACTCCAAGACCAACAATGGCGAAACCAACAATGGCGCCAACAATTGTGTGAGTGGTAGAAACCGGCCAGCCGGCACGCGATGCGATAACAAGCCACAGGCCCGCGGCGATCAACGACGCCAGCATGCCAAATATCAGTAGTTCGGGTGACTGCGCCGCAGCGCCGCTATCGATAATACCTTTGCGAATAGTCGAGGTTACCTGTCCACCCGCCAGAAACGCACCGGCAAACTCAAAGATGGCCGCAATGATAACCGCCTGCTTAATGGTTAAGGCTTTGGCACCGATTGGTGTCCCCATGGCGTTGGCGACATCGTTCGCGCCAATACCCCAGGCCATGAAAAGACCAAGTACGCCCGCGAGCAATATATAGATAGTTGCATGATCCATAGGTTATCTCGAATTTATTCTGGTTAAATGGTCTGGCGTTATTTGGCCAGGAGGAGTTCTACACGACTACCAATGCGCTCGGAAATATCGGCAACTTCGCCAATGCCTTCGATGACCTTGTAATAAAACATGACATCGACGGGAGGCAGGTCTTTTTCGATTTTCATTAAAGCTGCGCGGACTTTAACCTGTAGCTTATCGGTTTCGCTTTCGATGCTATCGAGTTCATTAATAATCGATGCGACGACCTTGACTTCCTTGCCGGCAAAACCGGTTTCGACCAGTTCGTCTAACTCGTTGATTACTTTCTTAGCCTGTTTACAGGCATCGACACAACGCTTTACGTAGTCGGGCAGCAGATTTGCTAAAGCCTCGGGAAAAATCATTTTGCGGCCAACGATTAACCCGGCGATATCCTTACTCTGGTTGGCGGCCTTGTCCTGCACAAGCAGCAGTTCGAGCAGATCACGGCGGGCGACAGGCATAAACAGGCTTTTTGGCATATGTAAGCGCAGTTTCTTTTTGAGAGCGTCGGCCTTGTGCTCGAGTTTACCAATTTCTTTGTAGACTGCTTTGGCCTGGTTGTGATCTTCCTTGATAACGGCGGTGAAGAAACTGGGTAGTTGCTGAACACATTGTTCGACAATCTCCATGTGCTCCTGCATCGCAGTGAAAGGTGACTGGCTAAAGATCTTTGAGAAATAGTTGCTGGGCATGTGTTTTGCTCCCTATTCGATTTTGGGCGTATTGTGCAGAATCCGTTCAGGATTACAACTGACTGTCGTCAATTAAGCGAATATCAATGATGACTCTTGCTTGTTTTAAAGCGTTATTCTGTGGCTGTATTTAGCAGCGTAATCTGATGCTTCTCGATCTTAATCTGGCGATTTTTATAAAGTAACCCCAGCGTTTTCTTATAGGTTGCTTTGCTGACACCAAAGGTGGCATAGATTTCATCGGGCGGGCTTTTGTCCGTGAGCAGGGAAACCCCATCGTGGTCCTCGAGGTACTGCAAAATGGTTGCGGAAAGGCCCTGACGTTCGATATGTGCGGGTAATTGCAGTGTCAGATCAATCTTGCCATCGGTCCGCAGTTGTTTGATGTAGCCCTTTACCTTTTCGCCGTAATGAAGCTTTTTGAAAGTTTCATTTTCATAAAGCTGGCCGAGGTGCGTGCCGTCGACGACCGCCTTAAAACCCAGGTCACTCTTACCATAGATTTGCAGATCAACCGGCTGGCGGGGCTCGAAGATATCGATATCGGCGGTTAGATGATCTTCCAACCGTGACGAGGCAGCGATGCGCTGGCTTTCTTCATCAACAAAAAGATAAACGGTATAGGAGTAACCTTTTTGCATGGGTTTCTGTTGTTCGTTGAATGGCACCAGCAGGTCTTTCGGCAGACCCCAGTCGAAAAAGGCGCCGACTCGATTGGTTTCGACGCAACGCAGATAAGCGCATTCGCCGACCACCGCTTTGGGTTTGAGCGTTGTCGCGACAATGCGATCTTCCGAATCGTTATACAGAAAAACATCCAGCCGATCGCCGACCGCGGTATCTTTATCGGCATATTTTTTCGGTAAGAGGATTTCGCCGAGATTTTCGCCATCCAGGAAAAAGCCGAAATCGACTTTTTTGATAACGATTAATGAATTGTATTGCCCGAGATTTGCCATGCATTCAACGCTTGCGCTAAAACTTTATTATGCCTGCTGGATGGCGTATCGCCTAGCTGGATTTGGCGCGGATTAACGGAATTACACCGAACCCAGGGCGCGTTCGATTAATTCAGCTTCGGCTTGTGAGGCTTTCACAAAAGCCATGATTTCTGGCAGGTTGTCGGCTTCCAGGCCGAGTTTAGTGAATGCTGGCAGCCTGGAAATCGGCGGTAGCTGGCTCATTTCGGGTGTACCGATAAAGCTGTGGTACTGTGCGATCATGACCAGGTCGCAAAGGTCGACGGTATCACCCGGATTTCGAAACCAGACTTCGGACTCTTCGCCCACGGTTATCATGTCATTGGTAAAATGCCATTTATGCAGCAGCATACCGGTGATTTGCGGACGCAGGCTGCGGATTGCATTCATGAGTTTGTCGTCGTCATTGTATCGATCGGGGTTTTCCTGTGCATATTGGCGAATGGCGATTTCTCCCAGATCGTGCACCAGCCCTGCCAGTTGTGCGTGCTCTGGGTCAAATAATCGGGTCTGCTTTGCCAGTATGCGACTAAACGCGGCGACTCGCCGCGAGTGCCGCCACAGCGCCTGCATTTTGCTATGTACCTTTGCCGAGGTGTTGGTAAATAACTCTTTGACGGCATAGGTAATGACCTGCTTGCGGGTGGTTTCCAGGCCCATGCGAACTATCGCCTGCTGCAATGTATTGATCGGTGCGAGACCGCTATAAAGCGCACTATTGGCGGTCATAATCAGTTTGGCGGTAATGGCAGGATCGGAGTGTACGATACGAGCGATTGCTTCGACATTGATATTCTCGTCCATAAATGCGGCTTGAATCCTGTGAGCAACATCCGGCAGGCTTGGTAAATTGACGTTATCGGACATGATAGCTTCGAACAGGCGCATGGTCAGTTCGTTGTCTTCGCTGGATTGTTCGATGGTGACCAGGTTGATGCTGTCTTCTTCGAGCGTTTGCGCGAATCGAGTTAACTGGTCGGCATAAATTTTCAGATAGGTCACGTTACTGACCGCATCGACGTGATAAAGGCTTGGTCGAAGCTGAGCGACGGGCGACAGATCGCCTTCTGGCGGACTATCGATTGATTGTGTTTTGCCGTCGTCGGCGATGGTGATAATGCTGCCTTCGAGTAAATAAAAAGTGTATTTTTCATTGCACCCGCGTTCGATCAGGCGAGTTTTCTTCGGGGCCGTCTCTACATTTAAATCCTCAGACAGTTCCTGTAATTGTGAGTCACTAAACTGACTAAGTGTCCGCAATCTTTGTAGCGTTACCAGATCGGGTTTTGGCATAGAGTTGGTCTTGCAAAGGGGCGATAACTCTAAGTTTAGCCGAGGTCACGCAAAGTAGCAGGTAAATCGGTGAAAATACCATCGATGCCGGCGCTTTTTAGCCGTCGTGCAAAGTCGATGTCGTTAACCGTATAGACCATGGTTTTGATGCCCTGAGCCTGAATTCTCGCAATCAGATCGTAGTCCAGATACTCGTCGTCCATATGCCAGGAATAGGGTGCCAGTTCGGCGATAATAGTTTCGGGTTGCATGGGGATGCCATAGTTAACCGGTGCCAGTGCCCAGGGGCAGTTTTGCTGGCGCAGTTGCAGTAGTTGGCGATGATCGAATGAAGATATCAGTATCCAGGGAAAGTTCGGATTGGCATCGAGCGACGGGTAGGTCATCAGCAACTCGTGCAATAGCCCGGCGGTATCGAAGGATTTGATTTCGATGTTAACGGGTATCTTGCCCCAGCAGAGGTCGAGTACCTCGCGTAGTCTTGGGATCGGCTCACCGTTTTTGAGCAGTATGGAACCCGGATCCGGTAAATCATCAAACAGGCCCGCTTGACCGGTTAAGCGTTCGAGATCATGATCGTGAATCACCCAGAGTTCCCCATTGTGGGCGCGTATGTCGAGCTCGATAGCGTCTATGTCCAGACCGAGTGCGTGTTTGAAGCCGCTCATGCTGTTTTCGAACTTTTCACCGCCCGCACCACGGTGGCCGATGGTAAGAAATTTTTTATTGTTTGCCATAAGCGGACCCATAGTTAGGTGATGTCGTTACCGAGACTATACTTGAGTCGGGTAATTGGTTTAAGGTTTAACATAAACAAACAACGCGTTTTGATGGTTCTTATATGATTTTTGTCGTCTTGATTTGCCTGTTGCTGCTGGTTATTTACCTGCCACAATTCTGGGTGCAAACTGTACTGGCACGACATAACCGTAAAGCCGAAGATAATTTCCCCGGCACCGGTGGCGAACTGGCGCGGCATATTCTAAACCGCTATAAACTTGAAGAAGTCAAAGTCGAAATAACCGATCAGGGCGATCATTACGATCCCGAAGCGCGCGCCGTGCGCTTAACCCGAGACAAATTCGAAGGCAAAACCCTCACCGCGATTACCGTCTCAGCACACGAGTGTGGCCATGCCTTGCAACATGCCGCAGGCGAACCACTATTCCAGATGCGCTCTCGCCTGGCCTACAGCGCGGTCTGGGCGCAGCGTGTCGGTTCATTCATGCTATTCGCAGCACCGGTGCTGATGATTTTTACCCGGGCACCCGCCGTCGGTTTGCTAAATGTCGTCGGCGCCTTTTTGATAATGGGCTTTGCCATAGCCATGCATCTGTTAACTTTGCCAGTCGAAATCGATGCCAGCTTTAAAAAGGCCTTACCGATTCTGGAGCGCGGCTACCTGACCCCGAAGCAGATACCCGCTGCGCGATCGATACTCAGAGCGGCGGCCTGGACTTACGTCGCGTCCTCTCTGGCAACACTATTGAATTTCTGGCGCTGGCTGGCGGTTCTTCGGCGTTGAAGCCAGCGGCAGCCGCGTGATTGTCATTATTGTTAGTGAGGGAGTACTAATAATTGGTTAGATTAAGTAAATAAAGCGGTCATTTGTATGGGGTGTTTTATTTTGTAGGTTGTGGGACATAGCGGTCGTTGAGCTAGCTATCCTTTCATGAGAATGTTTCAGGGAATTCTTGTAACATAACTCAGTATTCGCGCATGTCACATAATCAGCTGTTTAGGCGTTAGGCCCATAAGGAAATCTGAGTAATGTCCAAAATCAAAGATTTTTTAAATAATAAGGATCCATTAACGAAAGAAATCGTCAAGGAGCTAATCTCTTACAAGGAAGAAGATGATTGTTTAGATTACAAGCAAACCATTGAACTTAACTCTGAAAAAGAATGGCTTGGGTTAACAAAGGATGTTTCAGCTTTCGCGAACACACATGGAGGATATTTGGTTTTTGGTGTTGAAGATGGAAGTGGAAATATTGTTGGCCTGGCTCGAGATGTGGCCGACACTATTAAGGACGCAAGTAAACTGCACGCCAAAATAAACCGTCATCTTGATCCACATATCATTGGTCTGAGAGCAAAGGAATTTAGATTTGATGTGGGGGTGGTTGTCGCAGTTTTTATCCCGCAATCAATAGGTACAACTCATATTATCTCCAAGCTTGGAAAATTTAAACATACTAGCGGCCAAGACAAATTAGTAC
>Ga0316189_10003179_pt1 | contig 15964 bp, 15 predicted proteins | sample LowCovwburrow_MG_FD_204930 | JGI IMG/M metagenome (GOLD analysis project Ga0316189, IMG submission 204930) | Coastal sediment microbial communities from Maine, United States - Lowes Cove worm burrow | ecosystem: Environmental > Aquatic > Marine > Coastal > Sediment | place: USA: Maine... | reverse complement strand
TTCTCGGAGGGCGGTCGTGACAACATCATTCTTTTTTATCGGAACAGATTTCAAAAAATCCCGGTTACGTGACCTGGGCAAGATCCAGTGGCAGAAACCCGAACAAATCGACGACTTTTTTGCCACGATCAAGGTGGAATTAGGTATCGACGAATGTTTCTTCCTGAAAACATGCAACCGTCGTGAATTCTACTTCTATGCGCCTCACCTGCAGGTAGATCCCGAATCTTTTGCAAGCCACTTCCTAGATGCGTTGTCCCACTCTTTGAGGACACCGCTACAAGCAGAGGACTTCCATTACCTGCGTGATCGCAAGGCCGCACACCATCTGTTCTCGGTAACCTCCTCGTTAAAATCTATGGTCATCGGTGAAACCAACATCATTTCACAGATCAAGAGCCAATTCGCCGAAGCCTGTACCCAAGGCCACAGTGGCCGACGCCTGAGAGCCCTGATCGATACGGCGCTCAAAACCTCCAAGCAGGTAAGAACACAAACGGCCATCACTAAAAACGTGGTTTCCATGAGTTCGTTGATCCTGCGCAAAGGCATGTGCCACCTTCATCAGACCGGCGGTAAGCGCGTGGTATTTGTGGGTGCCGGCCCCTTTGTCAGTGAACTGGTAACCCTGTTCAACAAACGACCCGACCTGGAACTGGTGTTTGTGAATCGAACTTTGCCCACAGAACTGGCCAACCGATTTGGCGGCAGGGCAATCAGCCTGAAAGATTTCATGAACGAGCCCTTAGAATTTGATGTCCTGGTATCGGCCACGGGATCACCCAGCCAGCTCTTCGATGCGGCTTGGATGGAGCAGCACCACGGGAGCAGGCAATGCCTGATCGTGGACGGTGCCCTGCCCCGCGATATCGATCCGGCTTGCGCCGAATTGCCTGGGTTTGCGTACATCGACCTGGAGAAACTGGAAGCAACCCTGCGTGAGAACAGAGCATTGCGTCAGGCAGAAATTCCCAGAGCGCGCCCCTTCTTCGAGGCCGGATTGGTTCAATTAGAGCAGCTCTGGTTGGAAATGGATCTGGCCGGCTACCACAAGGGCATCTCGCAGCATTACAGACAGACCGCAGACAAAGCGGTGGCCTACCTGATCAAAGACCAGCTCGGCGATGTCACGCCTGAGTTCCAGCAGAACCTGATTCAGTGGGCACGCCACCTGGCCGGAAACCTCGTCAGTGTACCGATCCTGGGCCTGAAAGGCGTTGCTGGCGACATGGGTCAAACCGCAGTCAATGCCTACGTGAAGAGCGTACAATCCGGTTCAAACCTATTCCAGGAGCACCACATTTCGCCTTAATCGCCAGAAAACACACACTCATACTCCAGCAGGGTTAAATTGCGGACAATACGACGGGCTATGTCCAAAATTGTCTTCATTGGTTGCCGTTTGAATATCTCGGTGCGAATTGATGCTAAACGGAGCCCAGCCCGCGCATTTTGATCGACCGCCGAATTGCTTCCTCGGCCAATTCGTGATGTGTCAGTGAAGCCACATCACCGATATAGCTTAATATTTGGTGGGTTGCCTCGTCCAGATTGATTGCACTCTCTGGCCAAGATCTCACATCTGTCCGCTATTCTAGCGGGTTTTTCCTTCTTGTTAATAAGCGATTCCCGTCAACAACATTTTACGAGAGGTTGGGGAGAACTCGCTCTGCTTCCTGCCAAGGGAGAATGGGATGTGCTATTCTTGAATAGAGCAGCATCGAGGGCTCCAATTTATGGCTATCTACGTCCCAATTAGGAAAATAGATGAAGATGACACGGCGGTCATCTATGAATTTGGTGATGTCGAACGGATGCATGGAACTCTGATGCTTGAAAAAGATACTGGCAAGATTGAGGTTTTGGAAATCTAGGCCAGGGCAGAGAAACAGATCTATGTGAGCCGGGCTATACTGAAACTAAAAACCCTTCATAAAACTGGAAAATACCCCGATCAGGATGCGTGGCAAGCCTGACCAATTTCCACAAAAAGCCAGGACACCCATCTTTTTAAAAAGCCAGGAAAAAGCCAGGACACCCACATGAGAAGCCAGGGCATGGGATGCGGAGATGCCAGACCAATGTTTTTTTCAATTAGCCCAAGGAGGCTGTCTTTGACCGGACCCCAAAGGTGGGTTCTTGGCATTCCCATTCGCTGACTTTCTTTTTTGGCCCCCCCAAGAAACGAGGGTGTCCTGGCTTCTCTCGCAGCAACAGGCATCGCCCAGGCACAGCATCTCCTCACTTCAGGAAAAGGCCCTTTAAAAAAAGGCCCCTATATACCATAAACGTTTTTTTTTATTTTTTTTAAAAATATTTTCACACGAAAAAAAAATTTTGCGCTCTGGTATGCAATTTTAGCAAATCATAAGCCCCTTAAACCAAGTTGGTTACAGAAGAGTCTGAATAACAATTAGGTCAAAAAGGGCCTGAAAAACTTTTTTTATGCAAAAAGAATATTTAAAACATGTCCCTAAAAAACGTTTATGGTATATAGGGGCCAAAATAATTCAGGCCATTTTCAAAACACCACAGACGCGGTTTCTATCTTTGCTTTCTTCGCCTGAGACGAGGAAAACCCGTTGGCAAGACTGAGTCGCAGATGTGCAGATGTGGCAATCCGACGCACCCACTGGTTCGCTACACCGAATCGCGATGTACGGCACAGGGCTGACCCGAATTGAAGTCCGTTATCGCGCCTGGGTGTCAACCCATTTTTAATAAACCGGCGCTTTCCGAGCCTCGGAGACAACCACTTTGCGATAAACTGGCGTCTTCCGAGCCTCGGAGAAGACCACTTTGAGATAAACCGGCGTCTTCCGAGCCTCGGAGAAGACCACTCTGAGATAAACCGGCGTCTTCCGAGCCTCGGAGAAGACCACTCTGAGATAAACCGGCGTCTTCCGAGCCTCGGAGAAGACCACTTTGAGATAAACTGGCTTCTTCCGAGCCTCGGAGAAGACCACTTCGAGATAAACCGGCGTCTTCCGAGCCTCGGAGAAGACCGCTTTGAGAATAGTTGGCCTTAATTGCTGTGCACTATTAAGCCATTGATCACCCCGGCTTGTTCAAATTGTTGGTCACCCCACCGCCATAATCAATTCCTGAACAAGTAGCTGTTTGGAAGCCAGGACACCCACTTTTCTTGGGGGCAAAAGAAGGTCAGCGAATAGGAATGCCAAGAACCCACCTTTTGGGCCCGATCAAAGTAAGACTCCTTGTGCAAATTGAAAAAAACCCTGGCCTGGTTTCTCCTATGGGTGTCCTGGCTTCACTTCTGGTATTGCCTCTCAAGAAAGGTGGGTGTCCTGGCTTTTCTCTTCTGGTATTGCCTCTCAAGAAAGGTGGGTGTCCTGGCTTTTCTCAAGAAAGGTGGGTGTCCTGGCTTTTTGAAAGACTGAAGCAGGGCCTTTCTTTGATCACTCCTCGACAAAGGCCTTGAGACGCCGAATCGCGTCATCCCATTGTGCCGAGGCCCGTTCCAGGAAAAAGCGAGCAGATTCGATGCCGTCGGGCTCGAGGGAGTAACGGTTCTCCCGGCCCTGCCGCCGACTGACCACCACACCCGCCCGCTCCAGGACGGCCAGGTGCTTGCTGATGCTCTGACGTGTCTGGGCGAGCCCGCAGGTGAGTTGGGCGATCGAGCGAGGCTGGAGATCGCTCATCCGGATCACCAGTTCCAGCCTGGTGGTATCGCCGAGTGCCGCAAAGACAGGGGCAGCGCCAGGGAGTGTCGGGGTGGTTGAAGGCTTCACGTCCAGCACATCAATGGCCTCGAGCACCCACGTGGGTGATAATGTAACCGGCCAGGATCTCCCAACCCTCTTGGTTCCGGCGCAGGGCCTCCAAGGCACGGGGATCGTCCAGGGCGGCGAAGCCGGATTCGGTGATTGTCAAGCGCGTGCCCCCAGCGGTAGGCTCGAGCTGAAACGATACCAGAGTGCTCGGGCCGGCGGAGAACTCCTCGCCGGGATCTTCCTCGAACGGATACCACGAGAACGAGAAAATGCGCTCGGGCTCCATGCGCTCTACCAGGGCCCGCCACAGCAAGCCCTCATGGCCTGGGTAAGTCATCCTTCCGCTGGTGATTTCCCCAGGCGCGAACGGCCCTTCCAGTTTCACCCGAAACCACGCGCCGAACTCCTCGTGGTCCGTCAATGCCTGCCAGACGCGGGCTATCGGTGCGGCAAGCTCCACCACCTTTGTAATACGATCTGCAACTTCGTTCATGCTGTCACCTCCTGATGGGATCATGATAGGCCCTCTTGGAATAATATGCAACCACTTGGTTGCGCATTTGAATAATCCCACATTTTCCAGATGGAAAGTACAATCACTCCAAGTTCGCGACTTCGACTATCATCTTTTATCACCCCAAACGGCTACCGGACGACTACGGCGAGCTCTTTCTGTCGGGAGAAGCCAGGACAGCCACCTTTCTTGGGGAAAGAGAGAAGCCAGGACAGCCACCTTTCTTGGGACGCAATACCAGATGAAAGAGTGGGCAGAGACCGTTGTCCAGAGCTGAACGAAATTCGCTGACTTTCTTTTTGGTCCCCAAGATAGTTGGGTGTCCTGACTTCCTCTGGCTTCCCTCTGGCTTCCCTGGCTTCCACCAAAAAAAAGTTGAGTGCCAAGGCTTCCCTCCTGGCTTCCCAAAGTTCTTCAAGACAAAAACCAAAAATTTTCGTATGTTTGATTCAAGAGACAGATTCTCGACCGACTGGTTGGCAAAAACGGCGTAGGTCAGTCGACAAACTCTGGCTCATTTAAGGAGATTACATTTTGAAAAAAACATTCATCGTCCTGTTCTGCCTTACCGGCCTGCCTCTTTTAGCCAGCGACCCCGACCCAGTCATCCTAAAGGGGCATTTTGTCTGGGAAAAAAATGGTCCGGATAAAAACGGCGACCTTCGCGCCGAATTCACCCAGATCAAAGAAGGCGAATGGACAGTCAGCTTCCACTTCACCTGGGAACAAAAGCCCCTGATCTACACGGGCCTCGCAAAGGGCAGCCTGAAAAACGGTAGCCTGACCGGCGAGGTAAAATCGGATAATAAAAAGCATTCTTATACTTTTAAAGGCACCGTGGCCAACGGTAAATTGACTGCCAGCCACAATTACCTCGATGATGACGGCATCGTGAAGGACACCGGAACCTTCGTGCTTAACCCTTCTTAAACGACCAATGAAAAAGGGTTCTGAGGTCTTGTTCGAAAAGACCTCGGAACCAACTATTTTTCGAGGCTCATCAAATAGTGCGCCACGTCTTGCAACAGTTCTTCGGGAAAATAGTCCTGACGTGGTTTACGTGCTTGCTGATCGGATGGTTTTTCATCGCGGCGGTTAAGGCCACTCGCGCAGCAACTCCCAAATCCAGGGTCGGCCTACCGTCTGGGCAGGCTCCGCCTTGTTCTTCCAAACCCTTTGCTACCAACCCATGAAGCTTTAAATTGATGACATTGAGTGCCAAAGCGTTCACTGAGTAGTTACGGCTGGAAAGCGGAAGGTGAATGAGGCGTTCGTCATGTGCACGGCCCCCGTCTGTTTTGAACGCGTATTAAAGGTTTTCTTTCCAGCGATAGAGCAGGTCCAGGGCCTTTCGTGGGGTGAGGTCATCCACGCTTGTCTCGCGTAGCTCATCCAGGATGGGCGAGGTCTCGGGGCCGAAAAGGCTCAGCTGAACCTCTCCCACCGGGGCTTGCACGCTTTCGTTGCTGCGGGCCAACTTTGGTTTTCCCGTGGTGTCGAGCTCGTTTTTCTCCAGGTTGCACAAGATTTCACGCGCCCTTTGAATCAGCTTTCCTGGCATTCCCGCCAGCTGGGCCACGTGAATGCCATAACTCTGGTCCGCAGCGCCTTTCTCAATGCGCCTCAGGAAGATGATTTTGCCCTGCCATTCGCGAACCGTAATATGCTGGTTCAGAACCCCTTCACAGGTTTTTTCGAGTTCGGTCATCTCGTGGTAATGGGTGGCGAAGAGGGTCTTGGCCCCAACCTGTGCCTTGTTGTGAATGTACTCGGCCGTTGCCCAGGCTATGGAGAGACCATCGAAGGTGGAGGTTCCGCGTCCGATCTCATCCAGGATGATCAGGCTGCGCTGGGTTGCGTGGTTGAGTATATTGGCTGTCTCGGTCATCTCCACCATAAAGGTGGACTGGCCTCGGGCCAGGTGGTCTGCGGCGCCCACACGGGTGAAAATGCGGTCCACCACACCAATCTCAGCCTTTGTCGCGGGCACATAACTGCCGATCTGGGCCATCAGGCAAATCAGGGCATTTTGGCGCAAATAAGTACTCTTACCACCCATGTTGGGGCCGGTGATTATTAACACCCGCTCAGTTTCGCCGTTGAGGTAGGTATCGTTGGCAATGAAGGGTTCATCGGAAAGACACTCAACCACGGGGTGACGCCCCTCTACAATCACCACTTCACGACTGTTTGTCACTGCGGGCAAACAATAGTTGCGATGCACCGCTAATTCGGCCAGGCCACTGTGGACATCTATCTTGGCCAGCGCACGAGACCAGGTACGCAACCAATTCAAACTCTCCTGGCAGGCGGTCAGGAGTTCGGCATAGATCTCTTCTTCCAGAACGATGATGCGTTCTTCGGCGCCCAGAATCTTCTCTTCGTATTCCTTGAGTTCGTCGGTGATGTAGCGTTCACTATTAACCAGTGTCTGTTTGCGGATATAGTGTTCCGGCACCTTGTCGCTGTGAACCTTGCTAACCTCGATATAATACCCAAAGACCTTGTTGTACTGGACCTTGAGTTTGCCGATATTTGTCTCTTCCCGTTCGCGCATCTCGATTTGGGCCAGAATCGCACGTGAGTCCTTGCGCAGGGTGCGCAACTCATCCAAATCTGGGTTGACACCATCGTTAATATAACCGCCGCCGCGGTTGTGGGCCGGGGGTTCCGGGTTTAGGGTCGCATTAATGCGCTCGTACATGCCCCATAATTGACTGAACAGTTCGTCAGACAAATCGTAGCGATCGGGCACCACATCGTCCAAAATTTCCACGATCGCTGGGATCTTGGAAAGGCCGAGCGCTATTGCCAAAATCTCTCGAGGTTTGATGTTCTTCATGGCAAGCTTGCTGACCTGACGGTCCATGTCGGGGACTTCGGTCAGGATGGTGCGAATCTCACTGCGGGAAATGGTGGCGCTGACAAACGAGGTTACATAGGCCTGGCGCTCGGCGATTTGGGCCACGTCGATCAGGGGTTGTAGGATCCATTCCTTGAGAAGTCGCGAGCCCATGGCTGTTTTACAATAATCGATCTGACCCAGAAGGCTTTCGCCGCGATTGCCGTCAAACAGAGAGCGGGTAAGCTCCAGGTTCCGTTGCGTGGTGCTGTCCAACAACATGTAATCGTTTTTCGACAATACCTTGAGGCTGGTGATATGGGCGGCTCGACCCTTTTGGGTCTGGTGAATATAACTCAAGGCAGCGCCACCCGCTCGGGTGGCCAGGTCCATGCCTTCGAGCCCAAAGCCGTCCAGCGTCAGCGTCTCGAAATGATCCAGCAGTTGTTTGCCCGCGTTGTCCTTAGCGAATGTCCAATCGTCGACTCGGGTCACGCAGCGACTCTTGATGAAGCCCGGATCCAACCAGTCGAGCGCCAGGGTCTCGGGGATGGCAAGTTCAGCCGGGTCCCTTGCTACCAGCAGGTCTGCGGCCTCTAAATGGCGCTCCGTACCGGTCAACTCGCAGACTTCGAAACGGCCCGTGGAAAATTCCAGAAGGGCAAGACCCAGGCTGTCGCCCTCTTCTACAATAGCCGCCAGGTACTGGAAGTCCTTGCCTTCCATGCAATTCTCGTCCAGCACGGTGCCTGGGGTGATCACCCGTGTCACCTCGCGTTTGACAATGCCCTTGGCTTCCTTGGGGTCTTCTACCTGATCGCAGATCGCCACGCGGATCCCGTTCTTGATCAATTTGGCGATATAGTTATCGGCGGCATGGTGTGGAATACCGCACATGGGCGCTTCGGCCGCAGTGCCCCGACCCCGTTTGGTCAAGGTAATGCCGAGCACTTTGCTGGCCTTGATGGCATCGTCGAACATCATCTCGTAGAAGTCGCCCATGCGGAAAAACACGATCTCGTCCGGGTAGTTTTTCTTGATGCCGTGGTACTGTCGCATCATGGGCGACATGGTGTCTTTAGACTTGGCCATGATTGGATCCTGTCGGGTAGATCTTGAATACGGTGACAAAGATGGCACCGGCACAGATACCGATGGCGTCTGCGATCAAGTCGCCGAGAGATGCGCTTCGGTAACTGAGGTGTTTTTGAACCATTTCAATGAACAACCCATAGGCCAGCCAGATCCCCACGTTGAAGAGCAGGACAAGCCTGGGCCGAAACCGGGGTTGAATATCAAAATGCAGGCTGATATGCCCCAAACAAAACAAGACAAAAAAGGCGAGCACATGCAGCACCTTGTCCTGTAGGGCAATGACTTGTGCCACGGATGTCTTCTGAAACGAGAGCAGGGTCGCCAGATCGATGAGAAAAAGCAGAAGAATGGAAGGAATCCAGCGAAAGGGAAAGACCATATTCACAAGACGGTTCATGAAGAGCATCAATCGGGCATCCATCATAACAAAGTGGAGGTGGCCACAGGAGAAAGGAAATCGGGCCACTGAGTGGAGACCATCATAGCTGCAAACGGAAGAAAAGCGAGTGAAAAAAGCAGCAGCGCGAAGGCAAAAAACGAACCAGCAATTTGTATTCGCGAATAGCAAGTGGCCTATCTTCGCCATAGGCAAGAGCTTGCGTCCACGCATGGACCTCTTTTTTGGGAATCTGCGAACCAAACCAAAGGGCTCAATATAAAAGAGTGAGCTTTGGTCAAAGGTAAATCTAGCTGGGGACTTCCTCTTTTTCGGACTCCGCAGAGAAAAACAGTCTGCATTTTGGACCGACTTTGCTATGATGAGCATTCGTGCGGCGCGAAGCGAAAGCCATTCTGTTTAACGGTAAAAGGTGCCGCGAGATAAAGGAGTTCCAGTTATGGCGAGCCTAAATAAAGTCACCTTGATCGGCAACTTGGGCAAAGACCCGGAGTTGCGTTATACCCAATCCCAGACGCCCTTCGCAAAATTCTCCATCGCGACTACGGAGAAGTTCACCAGTAATGGCGAGCAGAAAGAGAAGACGGAGTGGCACAACATTGTCGTTTGGGGAAAGCAGGCAGAAATTGCTCAGCGTTACCTGAGGAAAGGTCGGCAGGTCTATATAGAAGGTCGCATTGAGTATCGCGAATTCGAGGGCCAGGATGGTCAGCGGAAGTTCTTCACCGATATCAAAGCAGATCGATTCCTCATGCTCGGATCCCGTGATGGCGGCGGTGGTGGTGGCGGTTACGGCGGCCAGCAAGAAGCCGGCGGCTACGGCGGTGGCGGCGGTTATGGTTCCCAGAACCAGGGCGGCGGTTACGGCGGTGGCCCCAGCCAGAGCGGCGGCGGTGGCGGTTACGGTGGCCCACAAGGCGGCGGCCCACAAGGCGGCGGCCCAGCTCCCGTGCAAGGGGCAGGCGGCGGCAGGCCGAATGAGGCGCCCATGAGCTATGGGGAGCCGATGCCCTCCGTTCCCGAGAGCGATGACTTCAATGACGACGATATCCCATTCTAAATGATGACGGGGAGGCACAGGTCTCCCCTTTCCCTGACACTGGTTAGAATGGGTTCATTCCGGGGCTTATTGCTTGGGCTGCCTTGATGCCGTATTGTGGATTTCTTTTTCCAGGTTTTGTTTTACCACTTCCAACTGGTCTTCTAGTTCGGAAACGCCCTGATTCAGTGATTTCATCTGTTCAACCGTGTTTTCCATCATGGTAATATCTTTTTCCAGGTCCTTAAGCTTCATCAAATGCCTCGGGGAAACAATAATAGTGAGCCTTTTAGTTACGCACCGTTGACCCTATCGGTTCATCACCTCTATTTACCTGAGAGTATATTTCATTTTTTTGGGGCTCCATCTTCCCAAATGAACGCTTTGCTACCTTGCACAGGGGAGGATCTCAACTGGGCCCCGGCTCTGAGAATAGCCGGTTCGCAACGTGGAAGTTGAAAAGAAGGCCTTCCTGTAGCGTAGAAGGCCCCAGAGGTAGAAAGAGAAGGCGGAGACCGGCACCATCACGCTTTGCAGTCTTTGCGGCCTCCGCAGTTAACCCCTCGGCAAGCATCGGAAAGATCGACAATTTTTTGTCGATGGTTTCAGCTAAGGCGGCTAAAATGCAAGTGATGGTGGTTTTTGGTTTTTTTTCCGGTCCTTGTGTGAGATTTTCAGGTCGGGCCAGATCAAGGAGCCATTGGGGAGCGTGTGATTTGAATCAGGGCGGCGAATACAAGAGTCTGGCGGCAGATCAGGTTCTATGGCGAGATCCGGAATTGCGGTTGGCCAGCCTGGCCGATGGGCGCATTCTGGTGCGCCACCTGGCCGGAACAACCCTGCGGGCCCCGATTCCCCTGCACGACCTGCAGACCCTATTGGCCCAGGTAGATGGAATTCGAACCGTAGCCGAGATCTGTACCGCGCTGGAGCATATCTACCGAGTGGACGATGTGAACAGGTTACTGGCCAACCTGGTCGGCAATGTTCTGCATACCAGCCCGCCACACAGGACCGAACCTAGACCCACATGCCCCACGCCGGAGCCGCCGCAGCCAGCTCCTGACAAGGTGCCGAAACGGGTCTGCATTTTGGGTGGCGGCACTGCGGGTTACCTTACCGCACTTGCCTTGCTCCGCAAAATGCCGCATCTGCAGATTACACTGATTGAGGCCCGCTCCATCCCCATCATAGGTGTAGGCGAAGCAACAACACCGCTCTTGCCCCAATTCCTGCACTGTGATCTGGGTCTGGACATGGTTGAGTTGTTCCGCGAAGTGAAACCCACTTTCAAGCTTGGGATCCGTTTTCTTTGGGGAGGCGCCAAGGGCTTCAATTACCCCTTCGGCGCCAATCAGGTGGTGCCCGCGTTGCATTTCGACGGCAATATTGACAACGCGTCACTGCAATCCATGATGATGCGGGCCAACGTGCTGCCCATGACCCATTGGGACAGTGGACCCATGGACGTCAACTTTGGCGCCAATGTGGCCTATCACCTGGACAACCGCCGCTTTGTCGCCTACTTGAGGCGCAAGGCAGACGAAAGAGGCATCACCCATCTGGATTGTCGCATTACCGATGTACGCCTGAATGATGACGGCGAAATAGCGGGCTTGTGCGGAGAGGACGGTCGGCAACTGTCTGCCGATTTCTATGTGGATTGCTCGGGTTTCCGTTCTCTCTTAGTGGGCAAGACCTTGCATTCCCCTTTTCTCTCCTTCGAAAAGAGTTTGTTTACAGATCGAGCGCTTACCGCCAAGGTGTCCAGGCAAAGACCCATGGCGCCGCATACCCGGGCGGACAGCATGAGCGCGGGCTGGTGCTGGAACCTGCCCCAGCAGGGCGAAGACCACATCGGTTATGTTTTCTCTTCGCGTTTTATAGATCCGGAACGGGCAACCCAGGAAATGCGCAACGCTTACCCCACCATGAGCGAGCCGCGCCTGATAGAGTTCCGCTCGGGTCGGCGCACCCATTTCTGGAAAGGCAACGCGGTGGCCATGGGCAATGCCTACGGCTTTGTAGAACCCTTGGAGTCAACCGCGCTGCACATGATTATTCGCCAGATTGGCATGTTGCTGCCCATTCTAGCTGGCGAACCTGCCTCTTCCGAGGACAAGGTCAACCAGAGACTTGGTGGTTATTGGGACTACCTCCGCTGGTTCCTGGCCATTCACTACCGTTTCAACGGCAAACTGGACACGCCTTTCTGGCAGACCTGCAGGCAGGAGGCAGATGTTTCCAGCCATGCCGAACTGATCGAGTTATTCCAAGCCAAAGGCCCCTTGTCGGCCCAGGAGTTGCCTTCCCTGTTGGGCACCCACGACCCTTTATGGGGACCGGAGGGCGTTGATGTAATTCTTGCCGGTTTGGGCCTGTCTTGCCCCGTGCCGACCCCACAACAGGCGCACGCCGCCTGGTCTTCCCGTCTTGAAGCGCAGCAGGCGCTGGTCTCGCGTGCGCTTGACGGCGACAAGGCGCTGGCCGCACTGGAAAGCAACTGGGCAGACCTTGCTCATGTTCTGGCGCCTTTCACTCAAGTAGGGCCCGCATTCCCTTGGAGGGGAAATTGACCCACCACCCACGCACCATGGAGCGCGAGGACCTGAATGCAGCCCTAGCGCTTGTCAATCGCAGTCTGGCTTTTGATCAGGTGACGGCCTCGCTGCTCAATGAAAAGATCTGGGAAGATGCCCAATTCGACCCGAAACTGGCTCTGGTTGTTGAAGCCGATGGTTGCTTGATTGGTCTGGCCATCGCGGTCATGCGCAGGAATTCGGAGAGCTTGCGGGGTTACATCAAGCTGATTGCCGTAGATCCGGACCACCGCAAACAAGGCATCGGGACAAGCCTGCTGGACGCCTTGGAGAAGATACTGTTGCCCCGCACGAAGTGGATTCTCCTGGGCGAATCGGCGCCGAACTACCTGTGGCCAGGACTAGACCCCCGCTATACAGACGCCATGGTCTTTTTTGAGAAGAGGGGCTACAACCGCTACAGTGATACCTCGAACCTGTCCGTAGACCTACTGTCTCTACCCCAAATCCCTCCATCACCGGTCGGGATGAATATCAGACGTGCGCGGCCAGAGGATCGCATGGCCTGTCGCGAATTCGTAATGGACAAATGGTATGAATGGCTGCCAGAAGTGACGCAGGCATTCGCCAACGACCCTATCTCCCTACACCTGGCTTTTGTGGATGAGCAACTCATCGCCTTCGCCGGCTATGACTGTAATAATCGCGGCACGGGCTGGTTTGGACCCATGGCCACAGGGCCGAGATATCGCCGCAAAGGCCTTGGCAGGACACTCTTGCTTCACTGTCTTGCCGATATGGTCGATCAAGGCCTGGAACGGGCGGTGATTCCCTGGGTGGGGCCCGTCGCCTTTTACAACCGGGCCGTCGGAGCCGTGGTAGACCGCGTCTTCTACCGCATGGATAAACGTAGCGACTAACCACATTCCTCCATTTTTTCGCGCACCGAAACCACCTTGTCGGCCATGGTCTGTTGCCGGTCGCTGCGGGTACCCAGCCGGATCGACGTACTGATGCGCGGCACCCCTTCCCGGTGCAGCCGCTCGTGGCAGGCTTTGATGGCCGCATTCACTTCGTCCCATTCACCCGCCAGATTGGTGCCGTTGGCGTGCAGCACAACCTCCAGGTCGTAGTCGGCAAACACTTGCTCACAGAGTGCAACATAAGGCGAGAGCGACACGCCCACGCCCAAGGGAATGATACATACATCACCGATAACTTTCATGGTTGGCCTCCCGTACCGTTTTTCCCAACCATCATATACCTCTACCCCTTATTATCAATTCTCATTTTGCCTGGACGGCCGTCTTAATGGACAAAACACGATAATGATCAGACCGAGAACTTGAACTGGTACGAACCACAACAACATGTCGCGAAAGGGCATTGAACCGTGCAGTTGGCCGGCCAAAGCGGTACCGGCAATGGCGGAAAGACCGCCCACCGCAGTGGAGAACAAGCCCTGGTAACTGGCGCGATGAGTTCCGCCGCAATAATCAGAGATCCCTTGCAGTGCGGCTGCGTAGAAAAGCGCAAAGCCCGGGCCATGAAGCAATTGTGCAACGGCCAGCAGCCAGGGACTGGGGAAGAGAGCCAGGAGAATCCAGCGCAGCAAATTCGCGGCAAAGGCGGCGATTAAAATCGTCTGATAGGACCAGCGGGCGAAAAACCAGCCCGAGGCGAGGAAGAAACCGGTTTCGGCAACCACGGCAAGAGCCCAGATCCATCCGCTTAAATGAGTCGCTACCCCTTCTTCGGCGAGGAATAAGGTGTAACCATAGTGGTACGGGGCAAAGGCGAACCAATGGCAGCAGAGGGCGAACAACCAGATCCACCAGGTACGGTCAAGGGTCCGCCAGAAACCCTTGATTTGTTGGCGGCTAACGTGTTTCTCTTCCTTGGGCAGCGTGCTATTGCTCAGGCAAAAGGCGCAACACAGGACAAAACAGAATGGAAAAAAAACGCGAATGGAATGGGCGTCGATCAGGTAACCCAGCAGGGTCACGGATACGGCAAAACCAATGGAACCCATGAGTCGCAGTCGCGAGAAGGTGCGCGCATTGCCGTCACTGACCTGGATGGCAAGCGCATCCAACATGGGCACCATAGGTCCCCGAAAGATTGCAGCCGTGAACAGGAAGACTAGGAAGAGGGCTGAGTTGGTGTCTGAATAGACCCAGACCAACCCATAGAAAACCACCATGCCCAACCCGCCCAAGCGGATGATCCGATCCAACGAGAAGTAGCGGTCACTGAGCCTGCCACCTAGGATCGGCATGACCACATTAAAAAGGTAGAGCGCAGAGATGATCCAGCCGGCCTGTTGCTTGGAATAACCCAAATCCAGAAGCAGCGGACTTAGAAAGGGAACGATGACCCCAAAGAAAGCAAAGAAAAAGAAATAATTTGCGGCCATCGGCCATGCCCGTGCGTGGTTCATTTATTTCCAGGTGATGATCAGGTTCCCCATGGGACCTTTGGCCTTCACTTCCAACAGCGGACTACTATTGGAATAAGAGGTGGGCTCCCAGACCTTACCGGATTTCTGGAGACCGAAGGGGGTCAAATCTCGAGAAGTGCCCCTGACCATGAGTCGGGTCCCCTTAGGGACAATCAGTTCCAAAGTGCCGATATCCATGTCTAACTTGATGCGTGTATCGCGAAGCAACTTATCGCCCATGTCGACGGTCAACTCACCCACGCCACCATTAATACGAACTTTAGCGGCATTGAGATTGGCCAGGTTATAAACCTCCAAGTCGCCGGCCATCAAATGGAAACGAGCCTCGTCGCGGACGATGCTGTTGTTCACGGTGGGAAAAGAAACATCCACATCGCCATAGTTCACGTCTAAGTTAAAGTGGGAAACGTTCAGGTTGGTGAAATCCAGCGTGCCATAACCAAGACTTTTGATTTTCAGATCAAAATCCAGTTCAGCGCCCTTGGGCAGGTCCAAACGCATATAGGGCGCCTTTTTCTTGATCGATTTGGCAAGCCGGTTCAACGTATAGGGTATTTTGGTGCGCCAGGTAAGGGTTTGAGAGGCGCGGTTGTATTCCACAAACCCTTCGCCTTGTTGGTAATCAGTCACCGCCAAACCTTCACCAAAGCGGTTGGTACTCTTGAGTTCCAGATTACCGGCGCGGCCTTTCATGGCGATCTTGATACTGGGATCTACTTTGGTAACAAGAACAGTCTGGTCAATATTGGGGTCATCCTGGGCAAGGGTAGCCGGGGTAGCCAGCAGTAAAACAGTTGAACATATTCGAAAAAGAAAGTGGGGTCTCATATCAAACCTCATCGTGATTTTGGAATAGATCGTACCTTCTCCATAATCAAAACAAATTACGTAAACGCTTTGGATAAGTTGGGTTTGTCGCGAAACAAATTGAGAAAATGCGCTTCGTCGCATAGGAATTGTGCGCGAAAACCGTCCAGATCCGGTTCAGATCCGGTCAACTCGGGGAAACGGGCCCGAATGGTCAGGACCCAGTTACTAATGTTGTAGTGGTGGGCCAGGGGGTAAAAAGAACTGTTTTCCTGCGGGTGCAGCGCATTGGCCAGCGCCAGATCCGAGGTGGGGTAGAGCAAGGGTCGGCACAGGTCGTAGAGAAAATCGGCGGCAGCAACCATGGCTTGAAAGGGGTTCTGGGATACCTGGGTGAGCAGCTCTTGCAGGCAATCCTCCCGCTCTGCATAAAGCTCATAGTAGTAGCCAAAACTCTCCAAGGTCTCTGCCAGGAAATCGGTCTCCTGGCCGGCTTGGCTCAACTTGCCGATCAAATAGAGATCAGCGGAAG
>Ga0316189_10003178_pt1 | contig 15964 bp, 16 predicted proteins | sample LowCovwburrow_MG_FD_204930 | JGI IMG/M metagenome (GOLD analysis project Ga0316189, IMG submission 204930) | Coastal sediment microbial communities from Maine, United States - Lowes Cove worm burrow | ecosystem: Environmental > Aquatic > Marine > Coastal > Sediment | place: USA: Maine... | reverse complement strand
GGCCACGCTTGAGGCGAGCGCGCGGTGGGTCAGGGACAGGCCGGCGTAGGCAGTCGCCGCGAGCGGAGAGGGCACGCCCGGAACCACTTCGAAACAGATCCCCTCCGCAGCGAGCAGCTCTGCCTCCTCGGAGCCTCGCCCAAACAGATATGGATCACCGCCCTTGAGCCGCACGACGGTCTTACCCTGGCGCGCCGCGTCGACGAGCTGCCGATTGATCTCGGCTTGCCGCTGGCTCACCCGGCCCGCGCGCTTCCCGACGAAGACGAGCTCCGCGTCGCTACGCACCGCTTTCAGCTGGTCTGGATGCACGAGGGCGTCGTAGAGAACGACATCCGCTTCGCGGAGCCGCCTGAGCCCACGCGCTGTGATCAGCTCCGGATCGCCGGGGCCGGCACCCACCAAGTACACTGTCCCGGCTTTGGGCATCTCGCTCAGGATCCGCCCAAGTCGTCCGGCGGGATGATCGGCTCGGTCTCGACCACGCCGCTGCGCCGTTTGCGTTTCTGGACCGCCCGCGCTTTGACTTGGGGTCGAACACCGCCGGCATCGTTGGGAATGAAGCGGATTTCGGTCTTCACCTCGAACGACAAGGAGGTGAGCGCCCGATAGAACTCACCTGCGATATCGGTAGCTTCGAGGAAATCACGCACCTCTTTGGCGACAGTGCGAACCATGGCGTTCTTGGTCTCGTCGACCGAAGCGAAGACGTAACCGATCAGCTCTTTGGGGAGCTTGCCGTCCTGAGTGACCCCGCGAAGGGCGCTATCAGCGCTTCGGAGCGTCCCGACGCCTGCTTCGATGCCCTTCTCGACGGCTTTTCGAAGCGTGTCGCGAAGGACACCTTCAGACCAGCGACGTTCTCGTTCGCCTTGATCGGCAGACTGGGAAGCCTTTTCGTCGGATTCTTCAGGCATCGTGGTTTCGCAATCCCTCGACCCATGAGCGGTCGAGCCCCCGAAGCATACCCCAAGCCCGCATGATGCGCAGTTTCATTGAACTGCGCCCGAACCCCTGTCGTCGACGGACCGCACAGGCGTGATACCCGCATCGTCAGCCCGGGAACGTCGCGTTCGAAGCGCTTGCGCATGCGTGACGAGTCTTGCGTTCAAAAAAGTGACCAGCTATACGACTGCAGATGGACCGCGGGGCAATCATGGTCGAAGAACTTTGGGAGCAAGCTGAAGAAGCTCTCGAAGCGTCGTCCAAGCACGCCGAAGGACTGCTCACCGAGTTGGTGTCCATCGCGGACGAGGGGAGCGAGGCTTCGCTCTTCGCGCATCGGCACCTCGCCGAGCTTCATCTCGAAGACAACCCCTGGAAGGCTGCGCTGCATCTGCGGCGGGTACTGCGCTACTGCGCCGAGGACGACATCCTCCACGCGCTCATGGGTCTTTGTCACGCGCTGCTCGGCAACTACCATGTTGCGGTTCGCTCCTATCGTGAAGCCTCGAGCCTGGCTCCGCAGACGCCCTGGTACCATCACAACCTCGGCCACCTGATGGACGTGGCGCTCGACAATCCGAGCGGCGCCTATCCGCATCTTCGGCGCGCGTATGAGCTCGAGCCGGAGCACGACGAAATCATCGGCTCGCTTGCGCATTGCGTGGCGCGTCTCGGTGACCTCGACGAAGCGCGGAAGCTCGCAGAGCTCGCGCAAGAGAAGGGCCCGTGCAATCCCGATCACCGCGGGCTCCTCGACTGGATTGAACACGGTGCGACCGACACGGCTGCCGCGGCGGCAAACGTGCGCCGTCCGCCGACCGACAGCGTCGCCGAAATGGTGGAGCTCAAGATGGGCGAAGCCGGCTACTCTTGCGACGAGATAGAACGCGCTACGCAGTTGTGGTCCGATATGCAGGCGCACTGCGAGCTTCGAGTCACCAAGCCCGAGGTCTTGGCGGCAGCGCTCGAGTACGCCATTGCCGTCGTCGAGCAGCGCCCCGGCTTCACGCAAGCCGAGGTTGCCCGTCGGTACGGCGTCGCGCCCACCTCGGTGTCCGCGAGGTTCGCGCAAATCCGAAACGCGCTTGCCTTGCGACCCGGCGACCCCCGCTACGCCGCGTCACGCTGAAAACTGGCCCACGATCGGCCGATCGCATATTCGATTCGGATGCAAGCGCTTCCCAGCGCCACGACGGTTTGCCGCGTCTTGATCGGTCTCGACCGGGCAAGCGCAAGCGGCACCTTGCACGTGCAGGGTGAAGAGCGTCGGGCGACGATGTCCTTCGACTCCGGGAAGCTCGTCGGCGCAAACATCGATCGCCGCATCCCCGTTTCGCATAGACAGATGCTCATGGAGGTCCTTCGGATTGGCAAGTGGAGCGACCTCGTGCTGCGCCTGGTGCAATCAGCCACCGCGCCCGAGGCTTGGACGCTGCGCGAGCCGCTGCAGGCCAGGCTCATAGCGCTTCAGACCATGCGCGCTGCCGTGAAGGGCGTCGACACCCGGAGCGTCCGAGCTCAGCTCGGAAACACCGAGTATCACCTCAGCGAAGCCGGCGAGGCGCTGGTCACCGGGGTCGAGCTGCGATTCGAGGAAACCGCCGTCCTGTTCGCACTTCGCAGGGGGGTCCCGGCCGACGAGCTTGCGACCCTTCCAGGCTGCGGCCTGAGCGGGTATCGATTCCTCTGGATGCTCAAGTTGCTCGGCGGAGCCTCCCCCAAGACCGGTGGCTCTTATCCATTGTTGCTCCGAAAGCAACGAGAGCTCCGCAGCCGCGCCTCCGCCCACGCGCTTCTCGACCTTCCCGAAGGCGCAGGAGGCCGCGATGCGCGCCTCGCGCTTCGGAAGCTCGTTCGGGACTTGCATCCCGACCGTTTTGGCGACGGCACGCCCCCGGCGCTGCGCCGCGCGTCGGGGGAGATCACGACCGCGTTGGTGAACGCGGAGGCGCAGATCGCCTCCGGACGCTTCAAATAGGCCCCGGCGACGGCATCACTCGACCCGCTGGTGAACGTGTAGCGTGTCGGCGGGCTTCCAGCCCTTCGCATCGATGGTCGCGCGCCGTTCGAAAATCGATCGAACGCCGTCTGCGTCGAGGTCACCCTCGGCTCGAAACGAAACGATGTGCACCTCGTCATCCGCGTTGAGGTCGCAGCCGTGATCGCTTGGGGCGTATGTGTAGCTGAATCGTACCGGGCGCTCCGGCTGGAAGCCAAGCGCCGCCCAGCTCGCATCGCCGCCTTGCTCCTCGTCGCTGAAGTCGACCTCTGCCGAGTCGACCGTCGGCGCAGCGGGGGTCGGACCCGCGCCCGGTGGAAGACAGAAGCGTTTCCCCGTCGCCCAGGATGTCGCGTAGTAGGCCGCGCTCCGGTCGCTCATCTCTTGGAGAAGCTCGGCGGCCTCGCTGATCTTGTTGGTTCGCACGCGACGAATGAATGTCGGAACGAACACGGCCAGCACGATGGCAAAAATGCACAGCAGCAGCGCCGTTTCGATCAGGCTCAATCTCGGACTACCGCGAGGCAAGGCCGCGAGACTTTGCGAGCCAGCCGCCCGTTTGGCAAGAGCCTAGCTCGGGTCTTCGAGACCGATCTCGGGTTCAATCGGGTCGGCGACGAAGAAATACAGCGTCGAGGGCATGTATGGGAATTCCTCTTCGCGCCGCCTCTCGAACTCCTCGTTCGTGCTGCGAAAGGCTTCCGCATAGGCCTGGTCACGTAGCATAGCGAGGCGGATCTCGATTTGAGCCTTCACGTTCGGGTCGCGGACCATCGCGTACATCTCCTCCAGATGCCGGAGCTCGCGATCGGTCTGACCCAGCTTTCGAAGCATGGTCGCGTTCGTCATGACCAGCCAGTCAGGACCGGCTCCAAGGCGCGCGGCGGCCATCATGTACTCGTGTCCCTCGGTCTTGAGACGCTCGCGGTCCGGATGGTCCTTTGGAAGGTAGGGCAGAAGATCGTAGGTGATCGTTGCCCCGGTGTCCCAGGCCAGATCGCCGTCGTTCGGGAAGCGCTCCGTGCCCCTGCGCAGCACGTCGATCGCGCGCTCCATCACCTCGGTCGAGCTGCCGGTCGGTGTATACACGCCCGCCATGCCAACCCAGCTGTACACCCGCCGGAAATCGGGGTCGAGCGCCAGCATCGACTCGCCGTAATTGAACACGTGCCTGACCGCACCCTTGTTTGCGAACTCATCGCCGAAGTAGATGAGGGCGCGAAGCCAAATCAAGTCGGAGAGCGCCCGTCGATGGCCCAAGCTCATCACCTCCAACCACTGTGGGGGCGGCAGGTAGTAGATGTCCTCGTAGGTCTGCGTTTCGAGGTACTGGTCCATCGCGCTACCGCGAAGCGACCAAACCCCCGCGAGCACGCCCGCCGTCGCCACCACGGCGATGATTCGACCCATGACTTTCACCTGCCTAGTATATCGAAAATCCCCCTAGGCTCCTCTTAAACGGAAAAGGCCGCGACGAGTGTCGCGGCCCTTCCAGTTGTCATCCGAACGAGATTACTCGAGCGGGCTGATCTGCTGGATGCCAGGTGCGCGGTAGAGCACGTTGTCGTCGTTCGAACCCGCTTCGAGGTTGAAGGTGGACTCGGTGGTGTCGCCGTCGAGGTCACCGTTGGCGATGAACGTGTACAGAGTCTGGTCCCGGGACCCGTTGCCGCAGATGCTGGCATCAGGGTCGGCGTTCAGCGTGTAGGCGAAGTAGAGGCCGTCGGCCGGTGCGAAGTTCATCGCCTGGTAGCCGCTCGCATCGGTCTCGTCGGCCCAAATGATGATGCGCTTGGCATCGGTCGGGCGGTTGTCCGGAGTGACGTCCGGGATGGTGCAGTGCGACGAGGCTGCCACGACGGCACCCACGGCGGGAACGCCACCGGTCCAGTTCTCTTGCTCGTAGTACGAGGCTGCGCCCTGGAACATGGTCTTGAGGTTCGAGCTGGCTTCCGCCGTCTTCGAACGCTTCACGTAGTTGATGAATGCCGGAATCGCGATTGCGGCAAGAATGCCGATGATGGCAACGACGATCATCAGCTCGATAAGGGTGAAGCCCTCTTTCTTCGACAGTAGCTTGTTCATATTCAGTTCCTTTTCCCCCGGGCCCAGCGCCCGCATAATTCAGAGTTGCTCTAAGACATTGCAACTGCCGTGCCGACTCTCCAGGACCCCCCGGTCGACTGGAAATGATTGACGAATCCGAATTCTAGCTTGCCAGGGTGGGGCAGCGGGGGACAGTTCTCGTCACCCGAAGGTGACGGAAATTGTCACTTCCAGCCGCCAATTCCGCTGGCACTGTTGAAGATGTGGTCCGCTTGGGAATAGATTTCCAGGTAGAAGGTGTCGGTATCGCCGTCCAAGTCGCCCTCTGCCCGGGCCGCGAACCAATGGTCGTCGTCGTCCATACCGGTGTCGGCGGGGGGGGCGTCTCCCGGGAAGCCAGCGATGGTCGCGTAGCGAAAGCGGATGGGTGCGTTCGGGGATGCGCCGAGCTGGCGCCACAGGGCGGTGCTCTCCCAAACGACGGGGTCTTCACCCGGGATGGTGGTTGGGTTCCAGGTGGCGCCGCCAAAATCGTTGCCATCGATAGGGCAGTACTGGCCGAATTCGTTCCGGTACGACTCCTGACGTTGCTTGATCCGCCCGAGGAAGTTCGTCGCTTCGGTCACACGAGCCTTGTAGATGTACGCGGTGAAGGTCGGAATCGCCAAGGTGGCCAAGACACCGATGATCACCACCGTGATCATCAGCTCCGTAATCGTGTAGCCCTGCTTCCGCTTCATTCCCATCCCCCTGAGCCTGCCGCGCTGTTGTACATGTTGCGCGACTGTGAATAGACCTCGAGCGTGAATGGGACGCCGTCGTCGTCGAGGTCCCCTTGGGCCTGCGCGGCGTACCAAAAATTCCTGTCCGTCTGGAGGTTGGTGCTGGCCGGCGCGGCTTGGCCAGGCATGCCTGCGATGGTCGCGTAGCGGAAGCGCACGAGCCCTGGCGAGCGGAGCCCGAGCTCTTCCCAGCCCGCCGAGCTCGGCCAGGCGACCGGCTGCGATCCCGGTATGTTCGCCGGTGTGTATGCGCCCCAGGCGGTCCCATTCACTGCGGCGTAGTTGCCGAAACGGCTGCGGTAGGCCTCCTGCCGGGTCTTGATCTCGTTGAGCACCTTCACCGCCTCGGTGACCCGACCGCGCTGCACGTATCCCTTAAACGACGGGATCGCGACGGCCGCCAAAATGCCGACGATCGCAACGCCGACCAGTAGCTCAATCGTGGTGAAGCCTGCGCTTCGCGGGTGACGTGCCAAGGAAGATCCTCCGTTCCGCAGTATATCAATCGCCAGCCACATCGCCCACTTCGGGCGAAATGTGTTTTGCCAAACGATACCGGAACTGCCGAAAGCTCATCCCGAGCAGCTCTGCGGCCTTGGTTCGAACCCCACCGGCCTGGTCGAGCGCGCGCAGCAGCAGCTCCTTTTCGACCTGGCCCAGGTACTCGTCCAAGTCGAAGCGGCCCTCCGGGATTCGGGGTGCATTTCCGGCCATCTTGGAGGGATGGGTGTCTCCGAGGTCCTCTCGTTCGACCGTATTGCCCAGGGCCAGCGTCACGCCGCGCTCGACCATGTTTTCGAGCTCGCGGACGTTGCCCGCAAACGACTGCTGAGCCATCCAGCGCATCGCTTCCGGCGAGAACTCCAAGCGACGGCCCTGTAGCGCGGCATGCTTCTGAAGGAAGTAGCCGGCGAGCACGGGAATGTCCTCGGCCCGATCCCGAAGCGGCGGCACCTCGATGCGAATCACATTCAGCCGATAGAAGAGATCCTCGCGAAAGGTGCCAGCGTCGACCTCGGATTCGACGTCGCGGTTGGTTGCGGCGACGACCCGAACATCCACTTCGACCTCGCCGCTGCCACCGACCGGGCGCACCTTTCGGTCCTGCAAGACCCTCAGCAGCTTGACCTGCAGCGCAGGCGGCAGCTCACCCACTTCGTCGAGAAACAGAGTCCCGCCATCGGCCGCACGAAACAGGCCTTCCTTGGCTGAAGTGGCGCCCGTGAACGCGCCCTTGAGGTGACCGAAGAGCTCGCTCTCGATGAGATTCTCGGGGATTGCCCCGCAGTTCAGCACCACGAACGGCTGTTCGGAGCGCGTGCTCTGGAAGTGCAGGGCCCGGGCGACCATTTCTTTTCCAGTGCCGCTTTCGCCGGTGATCAAGACGCTCGTGGTGGCGGTGCCGAGCCGCTTAATCAGGTCGCGAAGCCGGTCCATCGCCGGGCTCTTGCCGATGAGCTGGCCCTCGGTCCAACGCGCTTTGACCTGCTCGCGGAGAGTCTGGTTCTCCGCCACGATGTCGCGTTTCTCGAGGGCCTTTTCTACGGTCGCCAGGAGCTCGTGATTCCTGAACGGCTTCTGAACGTAGTCGTACGCGCCTCTTCGCATGGCTTCGACGGCCTGCCCGGTCGTCGCATACGCGGTGATCATCAGGGTTTGGGTATCTGCCGATCGCGAGCGAACCGCGTCGAGCACTTCCATGCCCGTGCCGTCCGGCATCACCAGGTCGGTGATCACCAGGTCGTAGGGGTCGGCGCTGCCGAGTTGGTCGCGGGCTGCGTGCACGCCATCGACCAGGTCCACGCGATAGCCTTCGCGCCGCAGCAAGATCTGCAGCATCTCGCGCAAGCTGGCTTCATCATCACAGACAAGAATACGCGCCGACACGGTCCCCAAACCCCCAGGTACACCTTACGCCAAATCGCGCGGGCAGCCACGAGACTTGCAGGCGATGGCGGCCGGGTATTCGATTAGCTGAAGCCGGCGCGCCGGCCCCCGCCACCGCTTGGCGGCCGAACACAGAGGCCGTGTAGGCTGCTGTACTCCACGAAGTACACGGTGTGATGCTCGCGGGAACTGACCTCGCAGAATGCCGCCTGAAGCCTGAGCCCAGCCACCTCGGCGACCTCCATCGCTTGCCCCGGGTCCCCGATGTACACCGACAAGCCGTACTCCTCGGCGACGCTGTACTCGTCTCCGTCGCGCTCCACACCGGCTGCTGCTTCGAGCATGGCCTCGAACGTTGGTCGTTCCATTCGCCGCAGCTTTCATGCGAGCGGGCGGCTGGTCAAGCCTTGGGGTTCGGGGTAGGGCGCTAGCGTGGCGCAAGACGAGGAGGAGCTCTGGGAAAGCGAGGTCCTGATCAGCGATTCGATTGGCCGCCTGATCGAGTTCTGGGGGTTCAAGCGCAACATGGGCCGGCTCTGGGCGAGCCTGTATCTGTCCGACCGTCCGCTCAGCGCCCCCGAAATCCAGAACCGGCTCCAGCTCAGTAGCGGCGCGGTGTCGATGACCCTAAACGAGCTGACGCGCTGGGGAGTCGTCAAGAAGGTCTGGCTCCAAGGCGAGCGGCGCGACCACTATGCGGCCGAGGGCAACTTCTGGAAAATGATCTCCCGCGTCTTCAACGAGCGCGAGCGGGTCGAAGTTCTCGATGCGATCGACATCATGGAAGACGCGATCAAGTTCTTGAAGGACAAAGCCAAGGACCCGGAAGAGCGAAGCCGGGCGCAGTTTCAGGAACAACGCGTCCGCGAGCTGCTCGACCTCGCGCGTTTTGGAAAGCAGTTGCTCGATGCCCTGATCAAGGACGCCAAGGTCGACGGCAGCCCCTTGATGGACGTCCTGCTCGGAACCGGCAAGCGCTAGCGGTCGTCAGGCCTGCGCGACGAACTCGTGCCGGGGCTCGCGTGGGTGTTGAAGCGCGCGGGCCAGAAACGAGAGCTGCTCGCGCCAACATCGGCGCGCTTGGCGTCGCCAGACCAGCGCGTGAAACGCGTGGAGCTCGCCTTCGTAGTAGCGGGCCTCGCATTCGACGCCCATCGCCTTGAGCGCCCGGTCGAGGCGGCGCGTGTCGTCGAGCAAGGGGTCGCGGGTTCCAATGGGAACGAAGAACGCCGGAAGGGCACGGTCCGGTCGTTCGCGTCGTTCGAACACGTGCAAGGGGTCGGCGAGGTCCAGCTCGCCGGGCGCGTGTTCATGAAGCTCGCCGACGTACAACTCGTTCATCCCTTCGAGAATGTCGTTCACCCATCGAGGCAGCTTGCGCTTGCGGTTCAATCGCTCCGGGTTGGTGACCTGAAGCGGCGCGCAGGCAGGAGCGACCGCGGTGGGTACCAAGCCTGTCGCGAACGCGCGCTGCGCGAAGGGCTCGGCGCGCCGGTAACAACAACAGATGGTGAGCGCGGTGGCCAGGTTTCCGCCCGCGGACTCGCCCGCGAACACCAAGCGGCTCAGGTCCCCGCCGTAAGCCTCGGCGTTCTCGGATGCCCATTGCAGCGCTGCGCAGACATCGGACACAGCCGCCGGGTAGGGGTTCTCGGGCGCCAGGCGGTAGTCGACGTTGAACACCAGGTAGCCGGCGCGCGCGAATGCCAGCCCCATCAGCCAATGGGTGTTCTTCGACAAGAGATTGAAACCGCCGCCGTGCATGTAGAGGACGATCGGCAGAGAGCCTGCGCGCCCGGCAGGTCGGTAAATGTCGAGCCTGTGACGGGGATTTCCGCTGCGAAGGTACTCGACGTCTCTGATCACTTGCACACCATGCTTGGCGGGGTTCGAGAGCGGATGCAGGCGTCCGAGGCGCGAGAGAGTTCCGAAAAAACCTTCACCGATGACGGCATTGGCATGGCGCCGCAGTCGTTTGCGAGTGCGCTGCAAACAGGACCTTTCCGAGGGCTTTGGGGGCATGACGAACTTGTATCACGGTCTTTGGAACGCTCGCCCGATTTGGAGTGGATTTGCGCGAAAACGCCGTTTTTTTGTCCTCCATCGGGGCTCGGCGTATTGCTAGAGGATGTCTGCTGCGAGCTTGAAATCGATCGTCTTGGCGCTGCTGGCAACACTACTCCTGGCAAGCGCTCCGAGTCGGGGTCACGCGGGTGCATACGGCCGGATCGACGCCTTTGTCGTTCGGCAGCAGATCCACAAGGACCTCCCCAAGATCAATCGCTGCTACGAGTCCGCGCTTCGCTACGCGCCGGAGCTTGCAGGCAAAGTCTCGGTTCGCTTCGCGGTGATGCGCAAAGGCTACGTCAAAGGCGTGCGGGTCGTAGAAAACACCACGGGCCACAATGGGGTAGAGCGCTGCGTCGCCCGCGTGGTGAGCGAGCTCCGCTTCCCAAGCCGCCGAACCGGCAAGAGCCTAAACTTCACCTTCCCGTTTGTCTTCGCGCCGCAAAACGGCACCTAGTCCGGGTCGCCTGCGCAGCGCATTTCATTCGCGGCGGCGTCGATGCTGTCGCGCGTCGCCCCGAGGTTGGATTGTCGGGACCAGAGCTCGAGCTGTCGGCGAACTTCGGGGCAAAGCGGATCGCCGGCGTCGAAGGAAACGGCCAAGCCAAGCGCGTCGCTGACCTCGCCTCGGTTGTATTTCCAGCGCATCGCATGCGCGCGAAGCACGGGGTTGTTGGAGTGAGACTCCAGCGCATGGGCCATCGCGATGTCACGCGTCCGAACATCGGAGAGCTCCGTGCTGAGGAGGAACACCGGCATGATCAGTGCTTCGGGCCAGGGCGGCCCTGGCATCTTCGCGAGAGCTTGTCGTGCGAGCTCGGGCTGAGCGCTCTCGCTCGACGTTCTCGCGTAGTAAAAGAAGATCGTCGGGTCGTCGACGTGGTCGGTGAGCATGGCGTGCTCGTAGGCGCTGTGATTCACATAGGCCAGGCTTGCGGTCCTCGTGCCGATCGCCGCCACCAGCAGCAAGGCTGCAGCGACGCCCCAGACCAGAGCGCGGCGCTGAGACCATGCGTCGACGGCGGAGGTCACGTACGGTGCGCCCGCCAGCAAGAGCAGAATCGACGGCATGTAGAGATATCGATCGAAGCCAAGCCAGATGGCTTGCGAGACGACGACGCAGGGGGCAATCGTGAACGCTGCGCCGATGAAGTAGGCAAGGCCACCGATATCTCGACGCCAGGCCAGCCCAATCCCGGCGCTAAGCAGCGCCGCCGCTCCGACCCACTCGCCAGCTGACATCGGCTTGTGAAGCTCCCAGGCGAGCGATTGCATCGCTTCGGCGCGGAAGGCGAGCAGAGCGTCTGCGCTCATGGCAAGCAGCTGCGGCACCTCGGCCCAAACCGAACCGTCGAACAAGATGTCCTCAGCCGCTCCGAATCGCTCGAAGAAGGGAACGTAGATCCAGCGCAAGAATAAGTAGAATCCGATGCCCGCGAAGAGTGGAGCACCGGCGGTCCAGCGAAAGCGGCGATCGGGCAGCCGAAAAGCAACGCCCAGCCACAGAGCGACGGCGGCTACGACGAATGGCAACTTGGACCCAGCGCCGAGGAAGGCCAGCGGTGCGATCGCGAGAGCCTGCCAGCGCCAATCGCTCCAACGACGAAGCAAGGCCGCGGCCAGAGCGGCTAGGAAGAACCCGGCCATCAGGTCCGAGCGACCGTTGATCCATACGTACACCTCGACCGCGACCGGGTGTAACAAGAAAATGGCTGTCAGAAACAGCGCGACCGGGCGGGCGGAAGATCGAGCGTCGGACGAGGCTTGACGGAGCAAGGCCAGGTAGAGCAGCGCCCCGGTGCCAATGTGGAGCAGCCAGCTCAGCAGATGATGCAACCAGGGCTTCGGAACCAACGCGTGCGAGAGCAACAAGGTGAACATGGTCACGGGACGATAGGGCCCGCTCGACGTCGGAACTTCGTCGGCGACTTGGTAGTGTTGAGCGTTTCGCGTGAACACATCCCAGACGTGCGTCCAGTGACCGTAATAACGGCTGCTCAGCATGTGGAAATCGTCCCCGACCCAGCTGCCGAGCAGGCCAGGCATCGACGCGAGAAGTGCGACGAAGCTGATCACGGCGAATCCCAGCCACTGTGGCCGCGCGGGTGTCGTCGACGGCTGTCCCATGCCCGAAGATCCTACCGACCTTGCCCAGGCCGAGGCGAGCTTTCTGCAAGCGCTCAACGCCTGATTTGCACCCGCTATCTGGAGAACGCTACCTTGATCGCGGGTGTTGGTATGAAATCGCAGTCTGCATGGAGATTGCGCTGTTGAATTGTGCTCGGAGTTTGGGCGCTGCCCAACCACAGCGATTGCGCGTCCGGCTTCGAGTGCATGGCGCTTTGGCCCCAAGGGGTGCGTCGAGACTGGCGGAACCTGCAGCTACATCGCGGACTGCCCCGAGCGGCAAGTCTGCGCGTCAGCACGGCTAGGCGGTCCACCGAGCTGTCAGACCGGCTCGGTGCCCTGACCATACCGCCACGAGCGGCTACCCGCACAAGCCAATCCCGGGTGAGAACCAGATCTGCGTTTCGGGCGGCGTTCCGAAATCGACACGCCGGGTAGGGCGTTGGTGGGACACGGAGCCATCGTGGTACATAGTCACAGAGCGGATATGGATCTCGAACCACGCGTCTCTTGGGACTTGGCGGCGATGCTGCTCCTCGCCGGGCTCGCCGCTGGCTGTGCGGGCTCGTCGGAGACGGCGTCAGTCGATGATCCCACGCCATGGCCGGTCACCGCGTTTCCCGACCGTCCGGAGATCATGAACGACGTACCTGAAGCGCGAATCGAGCTCGGCCGCTTGCTGTTCTTCGATCCGATCCTCTCGGTCGACGATCAGACCGCCTGTGTAACCTGTCACAGCGAGCTCTGGGGCATGGGGGATGGCATCGCGCGCGCGATCGGGCACAGCGCGGGTCTCGATGCCGGACCGCGGCGCAAAGGCCCGAACACGTTACGGCGCAACTCGCAAGCGCTCTACAACCTCGCGTTCCGTTCCAGTCTGCTCTGGGATGGCCGGGAAGACTCGCTCGAAGAGCAGGTTCTCGTTCCACTGTTCAGCGAGGTCGAGATGGGGGCCGACGAGGAGACGGTCCTCGGCGAGCTCTCGGGCATCCCTGAATACGTGGTGCGTTTCGCCGACGCGTTCCCAGAAGATCCCAGAGTCAGCGTCGAAAACATGGCTTCGGCCATCGCAGCCTTTCAGCGAACGTTCATCTCCGATCGATCGAGTTACGACGCCTACGCCGAAGGTCGCCACGAGCTCATGAATGAAGACGAAGTCGAGGGCATGTTTCGCTTTGCCGAGATGGGTTGCGACGACTGCCACACGCCGCCGCTGTTCGAGTCGGAAACATTCGCGAACCGGAAAGTGCCCGAGGTCGAGGGCATCGTGGATCAGGGGCTCGAGGAGCACACCGGGCTCCTCGAGGATCGAGCCAAGTTCCGCACGCCGACGCTCAGAAATCTCGCGTCCACCGAACCGTACTTCCACAACGGCTCTTTCAAATCGATGTTCGACGCGATCCGCCACGAGCTCGAGCAAGGCGCAATGCCATTCACGGAAGACGACGTTCAGCTAATCGCTCGATTCATCGACAAAACACTGCGGGACGAAACGCGAAACCCGATTCGCCCCCGGGCCGTACCGAGCGGCCTGCCCCTCCCAATCGACCCCGCCGGCCCAGCCTCCATCGGCGGTGGGGACGGGCTGTAGTTGCGGAGTTTCGAAGAGGCAGAAGCGCAGTACGCGGTAGCGCGCTTCAGGAACACCCCGCCGACAGAAGAGGGGTAAACCCCGTGGTCGACTTTACGGGGGACAGTAAGCGCTCGGCGCGCCGTAGCCGAAGGCGATGACGTGGATCGGATGGCCGCCCGTGTAGGCATTGCTCGGGAGCTCCTCCCAGTTCACGCCGTCGGTGCTTCGGTAAAACCGCTGCGCGCCGTAGCTCTGCTCCCAGCCTCCGTTGACACCGACGATCGTGCCCTGGTCGCTGACCCCGGTCACACCGAAGTCGCCGAAGTCGATGTTGCCCGGTACCGTCGGGGTCGACGTCCAGCTCTGCCCGTCGCTGCTCCGGTAGAGCGTGCCGACGCCCCAAGCCATGAACTCGCTGCCATTCCAGATCCCGTTGGTGCGCAGCGGACCCGTGCCCGAGGCAGAGGACCAGTTCTGGCCGCCGTCGGTCGAATAGCAGACGTTGCCTCCGGACGGAGTCATCACGACGGTTCCGTTCCCGTAAATGACGTGACCTTGGTAGTCGCCGCCGCTGCATCCGCTGGCGTTCGAGTTGGTCCACGTGCTGCCATCGCTGCTGACGGCCACGCCGGCATCGGCCGACATGATGAATCGGCCGCCGCCGTAAGGGACGAAGGCCGTGTCGCGAACGGTGGTGTCGCCGGGAAGCCCGACGTCGGCGAAGCTGCTCCAGTTGTCACCGTCGTCGTCCGAGTATTCACCCCAGCGATCTGCTGCTACGAGCCGCCCGTTCCCAAACGCCATCCCAGCGAAGTAGCTGTCGGCGTAGACCGTCTCCCAGGCCACGCCGTCGCGGCTCCGGCGCACGCTGCCTGGCGCGCCCCAGCCAAAATTCGCAAAGAACCAGCCATCGCCCCAGGTGATCCCGCGACCGGCGCCGGGGTCGTGATCGCAGTCGGCGCTGCCGTCCGGCGCGCAGTAAACCCCTGCGTGATCGGACTGATCGGCGACCCAGGTTCGTCCGTCGTCGCAGGAGATGATCGTTCGGCCCGCGTGTCCCTGAGCGACAAACATCGGCACCGTGCCAGGGGGGCCGCCGCCCGTCCCGCCGCTTCCCGCGGTTCCGCCGTTGCCCGCAGTTCCGCCCCTGCCCGCGGTTCCGCCTACGCCCGCAGTCCCGCCACTCCCGCCGACACCAGCCGAGCCGGTGCCAGCTTCACCACAACCAAGAACAAGCGACAAAGCCAGCCCCACAAACCAGGTCGTTCCCCTCATCATCCCAACCATCCTTGCGGTTAGGCCCTCGTACTCGCAACTCGTAGACCTGAATCGGCCCGGCTTTGCCGGAGGCTCTGGGGCGCCCCCGCGGTCAAAAAGACGCCGAAAGTGGCGCGAACCTGAACGGGCGCGAGGTCTAGGGTGCACGCGGGTGACTCATATTGGCCACAACGCATCAAGGGACTCCGACCGAAGTCAGAATCCCTTGATCTTTTCGTGACCGAAACGACGCGAAGTTGGAACAAGTTCTTCGTCTTCATCGAAGCGTGGGACGAGCTTCGGATGGCAGCATGATGGGCTTCGACGACGACCACCTATGGGCAGCTCCGAGTACTGCGCAGGGCCATGGCGGTTGCCGCGCTCGTCGTGGCTCACCTGTCGCGAAGGACAGGCCGGAACGCCCGCTGGCTCAAGGGCACTCGGGGCACACGCAAAACTCTGCCTCGTCCGCTTGGCTCTCCTTCAAAATCATGTCGGTGGAATTCTTCGCCTGGTCCCAAGCGGTTGCCCGAATCGATACGATCGCCTTCCCAGCCTCGATATCGCCGCCGCCAAGCGTGGTCAGATAGTCTTCGATCGCCAAAATCATGGCCTCTTTTTCGGTCGCGCTGAAGAGCGGATACGCATACGTAATCGTCTCGCCACCCACCTGGATGCCATGCAGCACCACGTCGCGAAGATAGTCAGGGCCGTACTTCTGATAATTGCGAAACAAGTAATCGCCGCGGCGATCAAACGATCGTTCAATCTTCTGTCGCACCATGTTGTGGAGGGCCTGCTGGCTGACGGTATTGCAAATCGCGCCATCGCAATCCGGAACGGGTGAAAGGAAAAGAGTCTGCATTTGTGCGCTGGTATAGAAGAGCTCACTCACAGGAACGGTCCTGCTCGAGTTCACCATGATCGCGTTGTACGGATCGTCGCTGTGCGTCATCGATCGATCGACAGACTGGAATATCGGCCGGCAATGAGAGTGTCCGTCGAAGATGATCAATCCCAGCTCAGTCGGTATGTTGATCGCGCGAAGCATCGCGACATAGAGCCCTGTCGTGCTTCCACATCCGGGCGTGACGTGCTTTCGTCCGTCTAGGGCATACAGAATGCGCTCAATTGGCGGATGCCCCTCGTAACCGCACTGTTCGAGCGGATCTTCTCCCGCGCCGTGATGCAAGCGTGCACGCATCCAGTCGGTCAACGCATGGATTGTATGGACTTGACTGCTCTTGATCATCTCGAAGTTAGACAGAAACTCATAGCTCG
>Ga0316189_10003177_pt1 | contig 15964 bp, 11 predicted proteins | sample LowCovwburrow_MG_FD_204930 | JGI IMG/M metagenome (GOLD analysis project Ga0316189, IMG submission 204930) | Coastal sediment microbial communities from Maine, United States - Lowes Cove worm burrow | ecosystem: Environmental > Aquatic > Marine > Coastal > Sediment | place: USA: Maine... | reverse complement strand
TTCTTCGGCAGATTTATCAACATCGTTAATACGAAAAGGGCCTTTCCATATATCATCAATTCTTGATTTAGACCAAGCGTACAAATTTCCTGATTTTGCTGGGGCTGAAATAACAATATTTTCCATAGTTATCGCAATTTGTGGTCCACTAGAATACCCTAACATTAGTCCTTCTAAATTACCTACAAGAACAGGCTCACCAAAGGAATCACCATTGTCATTAGATTCAACATAGTATATGGACTCATCTTTACCGAATGACACTCCGATAAGGTTGTCTGAACTTTTTGCTATGGTTGGTTGATCGCCAAAATCTGAAATAAATGCAGTCTTTTTATTACTGCTATTTTTTGTACTCTTAAGTTTTATACTATCCTTACTTGTATTAGATTCATTTTTACATCCAAAAGTAAAAAAGATTGATACTATTAGTATCAGAAACATTTGTTTTTTCATATTATATGCCTTTGTTATTTATTGTTTATTTTATAGTATGTTTTACGCTTCCACAAGTTAGCATTACATCTCCAAAATATGGGTTTAATATTTTTTCTTCTTTACTCAACCAATATGCTCCATTGTTATTATCTGCCATTGGACAAAATTCAACAAAAACTTTTTCATTAATACCAAAAAGTTGGACTGCATCTATTAAATGAGATGACAAATGTTTAAAATGATTTCGTTGTGAATTAATTTCTGATGTATTTGAAATTAAAGTTGCCGATGCTTTTATCTCTTTTCCTAAACTCATCCAACGCAAATGAGTATCATTCTCAGTTATAAGTTTCATATCAACTTTAGACAAATTATCTAATAGTTCTTTTGATTCTGTTTTTACGTAATTTGAATTATCTTTCACTAATGCGTCTTTCAATTCTATATAATCATTAAAGACTGCTTTCAATTGATTTTGAAAATCCTTTGAAACTTTCACCCTTTCATTCATATTAGAATGACTCTCATTGTTTGCTGAATCATTCCCTTCCATACCAAAATGCCCTTCATGTCCAGTCATTGTTTTTACACCTTTCTTATTCATCATAGATTTTTTGCCTCGTAACTGAGCTGCAGCATCAACTGTAAATGTGCCATTAGTCACAATTTCATCACCACTTTTTAATCCTTTTAACACCTCGTAGTCTTCTCCAATTTCATTTCCAAGGATGACTTCTTGCATTTCAAAAACAGGTTCGTTTGGGTTTACTTTAAGATAAACGACAGAGCGCTTACCTGTCCATAAAATTGCTGACGATGGAATACTAATCACTTCGTCTTGGTTTGTTGTTGCTCCTTCAATCTCCCCTTCTAAAAACATACCTGGTTTAAACGTACCGCTTTTATTATCTAACACTGCTCTGAGGATTACTGTTCGTGTTTGTGTATTTAAAACTGGATCAATAAATGCCACTTTAGATGGAAACGTTTTATTGGCATAGGCGTTGGTGGTGATTGATATGGCTTGCCCCTTTTTTATAAGATCAATTTGGTTTTCATACACATCAAAATTTGCCCAAACCGTATTTAGGTTCGTGATTTTCAATAAGGGTTGACCTTGTTTTACAGATTCCCCTTCTTCAACTAGTTTCTCTGAAACGGTTCCAGAGACTGTGGCAAATACCGGAAAGTTTTCTGTTACTTTACCAGAGGTTTCTATTTGATTAATTTGTTGTTCTGACAGCTTCCATAATTTTAGTTTATTACGTACCGCTTGGTAAAGCGCAGGCTGAGACTCTTTTAAAGATGATGCCGTTAATAGCTCTTGCTGTGCTGCGAACAATTCAGGCGAATAAATGCTTGCTAATAATTGACCTTTACGTACCTCTTCTCCTGTGAAGCTCACATTCAATCGTTCTATTCTACCAGAAAAATAACTGACTTGAACCGTATTGGCTTCTTCATTTTCTGCAACCTTACCAGAAAGGGTTAATACATTTCTATCGGCTTTGCTATTTCCAACCACTGAGGTTTGAATATTGGACAAAGCCATAGCGTTTGGTGTTAATTTAAACTGATCTGGAGCTAAGCCGTCAGCACTCGCTTCCACTGCTGGTATTAAATCCATACCGCAAATTGGGCAATCGCCTGCTTCGGGTTGCATTATCTGTGGATGCATGGAGCAGGTCCATAGCTGATTGGCTTCTGCCACCTTATCATGATTATGTTCTATGGTATCTGTAGAAGATCCACCAAATAGTAGCCAGCCTAAAAGCAATCCAACTACTAATGTTCCTGCGTAAATTAAATATTTTTTCATCCTAACTATTTTATTGATTTGTTGTAAACGGAAAACTTACTTTAACCTTCTCCCAAGCGAGACTTATGACACCCTCAGTTTCGCTAACTTCATTAATATTATACTCTAAATGTTCTGTGATTTCCTCTGAAATTATAGGTGTTACTTTAAAACTTACCACATCCTCCTTGTCGTCATAATCATCTTTACCATGTTGATCCCAGTTTTTATTAATCATGATGGTCCAATCTTCTTTTGATGGTATCGTAAAAAACCCATACTTCCCTTTGGGAAGCAACTGCCCTTCTATTTCTAAATCGGTATTAGTTTCAATCCATGTCGCTCTATGCGCACCTGCTTGCCATATGTTATCATAACCCACTAAACCTCCAAAAATAATTCTACCTCTTACACCTGGTGATGAATAGTCAATATGTATATGAGCATCACCAATCATAGCCATTGTAGAGGTATGAGGGCTTAATGGCTTTTTCTTTGTCTCAGGTTCTATTTTATCGATCTGAGGATCTTTATGATTCATTTCTGAATCTGATGTCTCTTTTGTTTCAGATTTACATCCAACGACTAAAAGAATTAAAACGATACTCGCTTGTTTAATAATTTTCATACTATTTTTTTAAATTTTTATATGTCTTAATCTTAATGCATTTGCTATTACCGATACTGAACTAAAACTCATTGCCAATGCCGCAATCATTGGTGAGAGTAATAGCCCAAAAATTGGATATAAAATCCCCGCTGCTATGGGTACGCCTAGTACATTATATACAAAAGCAAAAAATAGATTCTGCTTTATGTTCCTAACCACAGCATGACTTAATTTCTTTGCTTTAAGTATTCCTTGCAAATCGCCTTTAACCAATGTTATTGAGGCTCTTTCAATAGCAACATCTGTTCCAGTACCCATAGCAATACCAACATCAGCTTTCGCTAAAGCAGGTGCGTCATTTATGCCATCTCCTGCCATAGCAACTTTTCTGCCTAACTGTTGTAATGTCATTATTTCAATGAGTTTATCTTCTGGAAGGCATTCCGCTTTATAATATGAAATATCTAACTGCTCTGCTAAGGCTTTGGCTGTGTTATTATTATCTCCTGTTAACATGATAACCTCAATACCATTAGCTTGTAGTTCTTTAATAGCGTTTTGACTTGTTTTTTTAATGGCATCAAAAATAGTAACATAACCTACCGCTTCATTTTTTACTGTAATGTATGATACCGTTTTACCTTGCTCTTGTTCAGCCGCAACTTTGCTTGCCAAGCTATCAGAAACGGCAATAGCTAGTTGCTCTAATAATTTAGCATTACCTAAAGCCACTTTATTGGTGCCTATCTTACCAATAACGCCCTTACCTGCAATAGCTTCAAAATCATTTACTTTAGTGATGGTCACCTTTTTTGATTTCCCATAATGAACGATGGCTTCTGCCAAAGGATGTTCGCTATATTGGTTTAAAGAAGTGATGTATTGAAGGAGTAAATCGTTGTCTATTTCATTTACAGCTATTACCTTTTCAACCGATGGTTTTCCTTCGGTTATGGTTCCTGTTTTATCTACAATTAATGTATCTATAGTATTCATGAGCTCTAACGCTTCTGCATTTTTTATTAACACACCAGATTGAGCACCTCTACCAACACCCACCATAACAGACATTGGTGTTGCTAAACCTAAGGCACAAGGGCAGGCTATAATTAATACAGCAATGCCATTTACAAAGGCGAACACATTTGCAGGTTCTGGACCAAAAATTGCCCAAACAATAAATGTTATCACTGAAATAATTAATACAATAGGCACAAAATATTTAGAGATTCTATCTGCTAATTTCTGAATAGGTGCTTTTGTGCGACTTGCATTGTTAACCATCTGAATGATTTGAGAAAGTAAGGTTTCTGAACCTACTTTTTCAGCTTTCATTATAAATGACTTCATACCATTGATTGTTCCTGAACTTACTTTATCATCTACATTCTTATCTACAGGAATAGGTTCTCCAGTAATCATTGATTCGTCTATACTGCTATGACCTTCAACAATACTACCATCTACAGGGATTTTTTCGCCTGGTTTTACACGCAATAAATCACCTTGTTTAATTTTATCAATGGCAATTATTTTATTTGAACCATCAACAATTAATGTTGCTGTTGAGGGTACTAATTTCAGCAATTCCTTTATTGCTCCACTGGTTTGACTATGTGCTCTTGCTTCTAATAGTTGTCCTAATAATACTAAAGTGAGAATAACTGTTGTCGCTTCAAAATACACAAACACATTACCATCGGCAGTTTTAAAATTTTGTGGAAACACGTCTGGAAACACCATAGCACATACACTAAAAAGCCAAGCGATGCCTGAACCAATACCAATAAGCGTGAACATATTAAGGTTCATTGTTTTTACAGATGTCCAAGCACGTTTAAAGAACATCCACGTTGCATAAAACACAACAGGAATGGATAGTCCAAATTGCATATAATTCCAGTCTTTTTGTTCCAAAATGTTATACAATGGGTTATTGCTTACCATTTCAGACATTGCTATTAAAAAAATAGGCACAGTAAAAGCAACTGCAATCCAAAACTTTTTTAATAGTTTTTTATAGGTTTTATCTTCTTCTGAGATATCTGATTCAAGTGTCACTAAATCCATACCACAAATAGAACAAGAACCTGGTTCGTCCTTAACAATTTCTGGATGCATTGGACATGTAAATTGTATACTTGAAGAAACCAAACTTTTTTCTTCTACCAAATCCATGCCGCAAACAGGACAATCACCAACCTTGTCATATGTTTTATTTCCTTCGCAATGCATTGGGCAGTAAAACACACCTGTTCCTTCTCCTTGTGGTTGTTCTTCTTTTTGGTCTTTAATTTGATGATGCTGCTCACCTAAATGATGAATACTATACCTTCCACCATCATTTTTTAAGGTGTCTTGGAAGTTTTCAATAGAAATATGAGATTTCATTTCTATAGCTGCTTCGGCCTTTTCTAAATTTACTGATACTTCTGTTACGCCTCTAACTTTTGAAAGCGATTCTTCAACGTGACTGCGACAGCCGTTGCAAGTCATTCCATGTATGTGATAAGTATGTTTCATCTTTATTAATTTTTAAGTTAATTAGCAAAATTAACTTTCTATAACCTTATCCTTTTTTACAATTAGGTTTTATATTTATACAATTTGGTCGAGTTTTTTTCGATTCCATTTTTGTAAACTTTTATAATCACTCATCGGCATTCCAGTCACTGTTTTGAATTGTCTAGCTAAATGACTACTCGATTTATAGTTAAGACTATAAGCTATTTCTGAAAAATTAAATTGTCCTAGTTGTATCATTTCTTTTACTTTTTCAATTTTTAGATTGATTTCGTATTTTTCGATGGTTATACCTTCCGTCTTACTAAATATTTTACTTAAAACTGAATAGGACTTATCAAGTTTCCTTGCTAAAAATTGAGTTAGAGTGTCGGAAGAATCAGATTCTAATTTTTTAACAAGTGTAATTTTTATAGCCTCAATTAGAGCTTTAGATTCTTCCGTAATAATTTCAAAACCATGTAACTTCAATGCGGTTTCTAATTTAGATAGTTTCAATGAATCATGAGAGCCAACAAACTCTACTTGACCTAATTCAATAGATCTCACATCAAATTCCAACATATTAAATTCGTGTAAAACTGTTGAGATGCAACGACTGCAAACCATGTTTTTAATGTGAAAGATTTGATTCATCTACTAAATTTAAGGTTAATCAATTAATGCTTATGTCCGTTTGAGTTATGGTCTTCATTTTTTACATAATCCATACTACATATTGGGCATTCACCTTCTGCATCACTTCCGCTACCTTCACAATGCATTGGGCAGACATAAGCAGAATCATGTTCTTTCTTTTCTACCTGTTCTGTTTTAGTTGTTACTTCTTCTTTTTTAGCATCTTTACACGATACTGTTACTAGCATTAATCCTAATACTAAAACTCCTAAAATTGATTTTACTTTTTTCATTTAAATTGAATATTAATTTGTTAAATAGTTAATAATTGTTGATTGTACATAATAGTTCTTGACAGCTTCTATTTGATTCACTTGAAACTTCAATTGCAATTCTTGAATATCCAACACGTCCTTAAAATCAATGGTTCCTGATTCGTAGCTCTTTGTTAGAATCTCTTCAGCATTTTTTGCTTGCTCTAAATTTTTAGCTTGTATCTCATAGCTAATTCTTGCCGACTTCCTATTATTTACAGCTCTACCTAAGGCTGTTTCTAGCACATTTTGACGCTCTTGTTTTCTATAGGTTATCTCTTGTTGCTTTAAATCATTCTGCTTGGTTTGCGATTTGTTTTTTTTATTAAAAATTGGAATCGAAAGCGATACCATAGGCATTACAATGTCCTTCCCATTATCATTAAAACTCATGTTAGGACGTTCGGAAACTGCTACATAATCCAAACCAAAACCAATCATTGGTTGACTTTCTTTTTGATTTAATAATTCTGATTGCTTTACAGATTGAAATAGCTTATCATATTTGGTTAATTCTGGATGCAAGACTAAATTTTCAGTCGTATCGATGTCATTCTCTGAAGGAATAATCAATTCATTTATAATATCGACTTTAATAGATTTATCTCTATTTAAAAGTTTATTGAATGCTGTCTGTTCGGCTAGATATAGATGAGCTAACACTTGTTTAGATTGCTTCAATTCGTTTTGTCTCATTTGCAAACGTAATACGTCAACTGCTGAAGCTTTGCCAACTTCAACAGAAGTTAAAGCCAATGCTTCATATGTTTTAAGTAAAACAATGTTTTCATCCAAAACACTTTGCTTTACTTTAAGTGCATATAGATTATAATAAGATTGAGACACAGAAGCAATTAATTTTCGCTTGGCAATAACGATGTCTTCATATTTAGTTTCTGCAATAGAGCTCACATAATTTTCTCTGGCTGTAATAGAACCAAACCAAGGCAGCATTTGTTTAGCCGATACTTTGAATCTTTGTGCTCCTGTTCTTGTTTCTGGTTCACTTATAAAGTACCCAACACCAAATTCGGTATTCGGAATTGTATTGACTTCATTTACTTTTTCAGAAGCAATACTATATTCTAATTCAAACTTTTGAATTTTAGGGCTATTGACTAATGCTTCTTCAATTAATGTTTCTAATTGTTGTGCATTAGAAAAACTAAACGCTAAGAGACTAATTATTATAAAAACTATTCTTTTCATTTTACTATTCTTTTAAGTTGCAATTCTTGTTTCCAGCTATATAATACAGGAACAACAAATAATGTGATTAAGGCGATGAGCATGCCTCCAAAACTTGGAATCGCCATTGGAATCATAATATCACTGCCTCGTCCTGTTGATGTCAGAATTGGTAATAATGCCAGTATGGTAGTTGCTGTGGTCATTAAACAGGGTCTAATTCTTTTGTTTCCAGCTTCTACAATAGAGCTTCTGATTTCGGCTTTAGTGTTTGGTTTATTGCGCTTAAAAGTTTGATTGAGATAGGTAGCCATAATTACACCATCATCAGTAGCGATACCAAATAAGGCAATAAAACCAACCCAAACGGCAACACTTAAGTTTATGGTATGCATCTGAAATAACTCCCGCAGATTTTCGCCAAAGAAATTAAAGTTTAAAAACCACTCTTGCCCATAGAGCCATATCATGATAAAACCACCTGCAAACGCCACAGCAATTCCTGTAAATACCATTAATGATGTCGAGACCGAACGGAATTGGAAATATAAAATCAAAAAGATGATGATCAGGGCTAAAGGCACCACAACCGATAATGTTTTTTCAGCCCTCAGTTGGTTCTCATAGGTTCCTGTAAACTGGTAATTAATGCCTTTAGGAACAATTAATGCTCCTGAATCAATATTTTCTTGAATTAAAGCCTGTGCGTTTTCAACAACGTTTACTTCGGCAAAACCATCTAATTTATCAAAGAGCACATAACCCACCAAAAAGGTGTCTTCGCTTTTAATCACTTGAGGACCTTGCTCATAACGAATAGTTGCCAATTCGCTTAGAGGCACAGGGCTTCCGTTGTTAACTGGTATATAAATTTGTTCTAAATCGGTTGGGTTTGCTCTTAATTCTCTTGGATAACGCACACGTATGCCATAGCGTTCTCTACCTTCAACTGTTTGGGTAATCACCATGCCGCCAACAGCTACTTTTAGGACCTTTTGAACGTCTTCAATACTTACGCCATAACGTGCAATTTTTTCTCTGTCTATATCTATTAATAGATAGGGCTTACCAACGATACGATCGGCAAATACAGCGTCTTTTTTAACACCTTCAGCTTGTTTTAAAATCCCTTCTAATTGTACACCAAAAGCCTCAATTTGTTTTAAATCTTGCCCTTTTACTTTGATTCCCATTGGTGCTCTCATTCCTGTTTGGAGCATAACCAATCGTGTCTCAATAGGCTGAAGCTTAGGCGCTGAAGTCACTCCAGGTAATTTGGTGACTCTTACGATTTCATTCCAAATATCATCAGGTGATTTTATTTCTGGTCGCCAGTTGCGGTAAAACTCGCCGTCATCATCTTCAACCAATTGGATTCTGTTTATACTCGAATTTAATACTGCTGTCTTATCTGAATTATTAGGATTTGCAATGAAGCGACCATCTTTTAACTCAAACCATCCATCAGTATTTACTTTGTAACGCTGACGCTCTCCATTGTCATTCCGCATGTATTCAGATTTATACTGAATGACGTTTTCATACATTGATAAAGGCGCAGGATCTAAAGCCGATTCTGTTCGTCCAGCTTTACCTACCACCGTTTTTATTTCAGGAAGACTCGCGACAGCCATATCTAGCTGCTGCAACACGCGTTTGTTTTCTTCAATACCAGAATGTGGCATTGAGGTTGGCATTAAAAGAAATGAACCTTCATTTAAAGACGGCATAAATTCCTTTCCTGTAGTTTTCATGACCATAAAACCAGCGATTACGATAAGCATTGGAATGGATAAAAAGACTATTTTATGTGCTAATGCCCATTGTAATATGCGTGTATAATTCTTCATAAACAGTGCAAATACGCCTAATAATCCAAAGCATATAACACCAACAAAAATGAGATTCCAGAAGATACTTTTATCAACACCTAAGGGTCTCCAATATTGAGCTAATAGAAATACGATAGCCGAAGCAGACACCACAATGTTGATGAGATTCGCTTGTTTTTCTAAGACGAACTCTTGCATTTTTAATAGGGCAACAACACCATAGGCAATCAATATGATACCTAACCAATAGCCAAAGACTATAGCGATTAATCCTGAAATTATTAAAGCGCCATTTAAAATATATCTGACCTGTTTCTTAATGTTTTTTCTTCTGAATAAATACGCTGCAAAAGGCGGTATTAAAAACAATGCGACTATGATGGAAGCGGTTAACGCAAAGGTTTTTGTAAAAGCTAATGGTCTGAATAGTTTACCCTCAGCTCCTATCATTGTAAATACAGGAATAAAACTGATAATGGTAGTCATTACGGCAGTTACTATGGCTCCAGATACTTCAGCTGTTGCGTTATAAACTACAGTATTTATTGGCAACTTCTTGTCATCTTCATCAAGATGTCTAATAATATTTTCCGAAAGTATGACGCCTACATCAACCATGGTTCCAATGGCAATGGCAATTCCTGATAATGCAACAATATTGGCATCTACTCCAAAGAATTTCATGGCAATAAATACCATTAACACAGCTACTGGCAACAACCCAGAGATAAGAACTGAGGCACGTAAATTAAATACCATTATGATAATAACTAGAATGGTAATTAGTATTTCTAAGGTTAAGGCTTCATTGAGTGTTCCTAGTGTTTCCTGAATAAGTTCTGTTCTATCATAAAACGGCACAATTGTGACTTGAGACATTCTACCATCACTTAAGGTTTTTGAGGGCAAGCCTGAACTTAATTCGTTGATTTTATCTTTAACATTATTTATAACTTCTAGTGGATTTGCACCATAACGTGCCACTACGACAGCTCCTACCACCTCAGCACCTTCTTTATCTAACAGTCCTCTTCGTGCTGCTGGACCTAAAGATACCTTACCAATATCTTTAATTTTGATAGCTGTATAATTTTCAGAGGCTACTACAGCGTTCTCTATATCTGAAATAGACTTTACATGACCCAAACCGCGCACTAAATATTCGGCTTGGTTAATTTCTAGTGTTTGTGCTCCAATATCACTATTGCTTTCCTTTACTGCTTTGACCACTTGGTCTAATCCAATGCTATATTGACGCATCAGTTCAGGATTTACATCGACTTGGTATTCCTTAACATAACCACCAATTGAAGCCACTTCAGATACACCACTTGCAGATGATAGTGCAAATTTTACGTAGTAATCTTGTATACTACGTAGTTCTTGTAAGTCCCAACCACCTGTGACATTACCATTTTCATCACGTCCTTCAAGCGTGTACCAAAATATTTGTCCTAAACCTGTGGCATCTGGTCCTAACGCAGGATTAACGTCATCAGGAAGTAAACCACTTGGTAGTGAATTTAGTTTTTCAAGAATACGACTTCGACTCCAATAGAATTCTACGTCTTCTTCAAAAATGACATAGATACTCGAAAAGCCAAACATAGAAGAACTACGAATGGTTTTTACTCCGGGAATACCGAGTAATGACGCCGTTAATGGATAGGAGATTTGGTCTTCAATATCTTGTGGTGAACGACCATCCCATTTGGTAAATACAATTTGTTGATTCTCTCCTATATCAGGTATGGCATCTACTGCCACAGGATTACGTGGTAAAAACCCAGTATCCCAATTAAAAGGAGCATTAACCGTTCCCCATCCTATAAAAAGGACGAGCATCAGTACCGCAACAAGTTTGTTTTCTATTAAAAATTTTATGCTTTTATTTAGCATTAGCTTGAGTATTAAACTGTGAGACATTGGTGTTAGGAAAACACCGCATACTATGAGTTACCCTTATAACATTCAGTTATTGGATAATAAAGTCTAACGTTTAAAAATCAAATTAAATAAGTCTCGTCAAGCTTGAAGAGTTGCCTTATAACGAGTGGTGGTTCGTATGTTTCGTACGATATTATCTCTTTATCTATACCTTCAAAAAGATTAACATAAGAATAAAAAAATGAAGCAATAAATAATTGTTGTTCAAATGAAATTTTATCAACGGTAAGCTGCAATTCATCTTGACCATCTAACACTATTTGTTCATCACTGCAACAATTTTTCTTAACCTTAGAACATCCTTCAGTTGAAGGATTCTGCATTTCCATCCCACAAGCTTTTACTTTATCGAAGATTGCAGTATCAACTAAAATACCTCCACAATAATGCATATCTACTGTAAACGACATTGTAGAACACATAACTACAAAAGCCATTGCAATAGACATCATTTTATGGAATACTTGTTTAATCATTAATACAAAGTTACACAATTTTTAACAACTCCGATTTTTGTTTAACAGAAGTTTAAAGACTTAATTGTAATTTATATTGCCATTTTCACTTATTATAGTTTGATATTAATCCTTCTTCATATTGTTTGAATTAACCTTATTAGGTCTTACTTTTGTTATATTAATTTCTTAATAGAGTAAAGTAATACCATGAAAACAAAAACATTCTTTTTTATAGTACTAATAATGCTAAATTTCTCATGCAAAAAAGAGCAAGAAACCACTAAAGAAACAACACGTATGGAGCGCGTTATTGCGATTCACGATGAAGTCATGCCTAAAATGGGAACCATTGGAAAACTTATTAGCGCTTTAGAACCTAAAATTGATAGTTTAGCTACTGAAACACAATATAAAGATGCGAAAGACAATCTTGAAGAAGCTTATACCTATATGATGGATTGGATGAAAGGGTTTGGAGATCGATTTGATTCAGATGAAATATTAGAAGGTAAAATTTTAAGTGAACAAAAAGAAGCTTGGCTAATTGAAGAGGAGGAAAAAGTTAATATTATGAGGGATAAGATTAACAATAGTATTTCCAGAGCTAAAGCCCTGTTAAAAGAAGAAAATTAATATTTAGGCAACTTGGGTAATTGTTAAAACCCCTTAAATATAAATTTAAAGGGTTATAACTTATACAATAATAACTACATATAAATCTAATTTATAGTACAGCCATTGCTCTCTTTTCTAACACCTAACTTTACAAGAATAGTTTCTAATAGACACCATTTTGTAAAGGCTGATTGTATTAAATTTACTCCAATAAATACTGTAAACCACACCCAGTTTTGATTCACATAAAAAGTTAATACAACACTTAATAACACCATTGTACCTACAATTACTCTAAAATATTTATTTAACATTTTAATTAATTTTTTAGTTTATATATATTTTTCTATTGGAAGAACAATCGCTTTAATGGGGTTGTTAGTTTCCAAATTACTATTAAATTCTTTTATTAAATTGAATAAATCATCAATATTATTTTCCTCAGTAAACGAAAAGAACATTCGTGATTCGTTACCTCCTTTTACTCCTGAAAACCAATGAGAAGTCATTAATATTGAAGAACCGTTTCTATAACCATCAATATCTGAACTACTAAAGTTTTCAATATTTGCCTTTTTAAAAAGTTCCAAAACATCCTTTTGAAATTCTTTTACAGCTGTTGCGATTACTAATTTCATATGATTAGTTTTTATTTTAAATTCTGAACTTGTTTCAGAATCTGATTATTTATAATTCTTCTTCTCAATCATATAATATACCAATGGCACTACCAATAAAGTTAATACCGTAGAAACAATAGTTCCTCCCATTAACGATATGGCTAAACCTTGAAATATAGGATCAAAAAGAATGACAAATGCACCTATAACAACGGTTCCTGCTGTTAATAGAATTGGTGTTGTACGTACTGCTCCAGCTTCAATCGCTGCTTGTTTAAGTGGAATACCTTCTGCCGTTCGTAGATTAATAAAGTCAATTAACAATACTGAATTCCGCACCATAATTCCTGCTAAAGCAATCATCCCGATGAATGAAGTTGCTGTAAAAAATGCTCCCATTATCCAGTGTCCTAAAATGATTCCAATCAATGATAAGGGTATGGCAACCATCATTACTATTGGTGCTTTAAAGTTTTGAAACCAACCAACAATTAAGATATAGATCAAGATAATTGCTCCTAAAAAAGCCATTCCTAAATCTCTAAAAACTTCTAAAGTAATTTGCCATTCACCATCCCATTTTACTGTATAATCGTCTTCAAAATCTGGCTGACCTAAATACATTTCGTTTAGTTTATAACCTTCAGGGAGTATAATTTCATTAAGTTTCTCTTCCATTCCTAAAATTGCATATGCAGGACTTTCCAGTTCTCCAGCCATATCTGCCATTACATAAACCACCCGTTTTTGATTTTTGCGGTAAATACTTTTTGCTGCTGTGGTTTGTATAATATCTACCAAATCAACAATAGGTACCATACTTCCTTGATTTGATTTTACCTTCAATTGTGAAATATCTGAAATCGTAGATTTCTCTTTTTCATCTAAAGTCAACACCAAACCAACTTGATTTACAGCATTTTCATCATACAAATTTGTAATTGCTCTGTTAGATAATGCCATATTCATAGTATATGTAATTTGTTGAGGTGCAACACCATACAACATTGCTTTTTCTTTATTTATATCGAATTGATATTCGGTTTGATCTGCTTCTACCATCCAATCAATATCTACTACATCATCAGTGTTTTTTAAAATATTTTGAACGCTATTGGCAATTTTAATTTGTTCATTATAATCAGGTCCATAAACTTCTGCCACAATAGTCGATAAAACTGGTGGTCCTGGTGGAACTTCTACCAGTTTTATATTTGCATTATATTTTGAAGCGATTTTTTGAATTTCAGGTCGTAATAATTTAGCAATTCCATGACTTTGAATATCACGTTCTCCTTTATCAATTAAATTCACCTGAATATCTGCCATATTACTTCCTCCACGTAAATCATAATGACGTACCAATCCGTTAAAAGTTATTGGTGCAGACGTTCCTATATAATTTTGATAATTAACCACTTCTGGTCGTGTAGATAAATATTGCGAAATTTCTTGCGCTACAACTCCTGTTCTTTCTAACGTTGTACCTTCAGGCATATCTATCACAACTTGAAATTCGTTTTTATTATCAAAAGGCAACATTTTTACTGCAACCGATTTTGTAAAAAACAAGACCATTGTTCCCATTAACAGAACAAAGGTTCCTCCTAAAAACAGCCAACGCTTAGATTTATTTTCTAATAATGGTCTTTCAAATTTGTTGTAAATTTTATAAATAAAAGTTTCTTCTAAAGGTTTTTCTTGTTTTTTAACTGTTCCATTTTTGTCTTTCTCTCTTAAGAAAATATAACCTAAATAAGGTGTAATTGTTAATGCTACGAATAATGATAATATCATTGCGATAGAAGCTCCAATTGGCATTGGTGCCATATATGGTCCCATTAAACCAGACACAAAAGCCATAGGTAATACTGATGCTATAACCGTAAATGTTGCTAAAATTGTAGGATTTCCAACCTCGTTAATTGCATATAAAGCAGCTTGCTTAAAAGGCAAGCGTTTCATTTTAAAATGTCGATGCATATTTTCGGCAATAATAATTGAGTCATCGACGACTATTCCTGTTACAAATACTAAAGCGAATAATGTGATTCGGTTTAGCGTATAATCCAACATATAATAACTCAACAAGGTCAATGCAAACGTAATTGGCACTGATAAAAACACGACCAAGCCACCACGCCAACCCATTGCTAGCATTACTACTATAGTTACTGCAATGATAGAGCCTATAAGATGCAACAATAACTCTGACACTTTATGCGACGCTGTTTTGCCATAATTTCTGGTCACTTCTACATGTACATCATCAGGAATTAAAGTCGTGCGCAAATGGTTTACTTTGTCAATAATAACATCTGCAATTTTCATTGCATCTGCACCTTTACGTTTCGCTACCGAAATAGTAACAGCAGGATATTCCGATTTATATTCAGATGCTTTTTCGCTCCCTTTTCCAAACCCTAAACTCACATAATTTTGTGGAATTTCTGGTCCATCAATAATGGTTGCTATTTGCTTTAAATAAATAGGTTGATTTTGTTGTACACCAACCACTAAATTTTCAACATCTGTAACCGATTCTAAAAAATTCCCCGTATTCACTAAGAATTCTGTATCGTTTTTATCAAAACTACCAGAGCTTAATTGCGAATTGTTAGCCTTTATCATTTCAGAAACTGACAAGAAATCCAATCCACTTGCTGCTAACTTATCTTTATCTAAAACCACACGTAATTGACGGTTTCTGCCACCAATTTTATGCGTAACAGCTACATCATTTACCTTTTTTATTTCAGCCTCCAACTCTTGAGCCATTTGGCTTAATTGGTAATCGTCATAATTTTCACTCCACAACGTTAACCCTAACATTGGCACATCGTCAATAGCACGAGTTTTCACTAACGGAAACGTCACACCTTCTGGCATTTGATCCATGTGTTTATTAATTTCGTTGTATAATTTTACAAACGAACGCTCTATATCTTCACCTACATAAAATTGTACGATGATCATTCCCTGTTCTTTCATGGACGTAGAATA
>Ga0316189_10003176_pt1 | contig 15965 bp, 18 predicted proteins | sample LowCovwburrow_MG_FD_204930 | JGI IMG/M metagenome (GOLD analysis project Ga0316189, IMG submission 204930) | Coastal sediment microbial communities from Maine, United States - Lowes Cove worm burrow | ecosystem: Environmental > Aquatic > Marine > Coastal > Sediment | place: USA: Maine... | reverse complement strand
AGCTGCCCTGGATTGCCACCCACTCCAACATACATTACTGCTCGGGTCCGGGTGGTGATCCTTTCTTCAATCGAAGTCGGATCAAGACACAAAGTATCAGGGTTAACATCAGCAAACACTGGGAAGAGCCGTTCATACAGAATGGCGTGATTAGTAGACACAAAGGTTAATGGCGTTGTGATGATCTCGTCACCGTCCTGCCAGCCATGAGCGTCCTTTAGGATCTTCACTGCTAGGTGTAGTCCAGCAGTAGCAGAGTTTAGGAAGTGAGCGTGTGGGAGATCTGTATACCTCTTCCACTCTTCTTCAAATTCAGTAGTCTTAAAGCCGAGTCCGGTCCATCCACAAGTTAAGCATTCTCTAATGGCCTCTAGGCACTCATCAACTCTATACTTTGGCTTGAGAACCTGAATCTTAGGAGTGTCCATACTTCTTCCTCATCTTTGCCTTGTCTTCTTCTAACATCTTAGCTGTATTCATTTGATTGGTAAATTGGTTCTTCCACATACGAATAACGACCGCTACATCTGGTAGGATTACCGGGTCACCGCCAGCGCGGAATGCCTGAATCCACAGGTCGCAGTCCATTGCGTATACAATGTCTTCACTGCATTTCAATCCTAATGATCGTTCGAAGACTACGACTGATGGGCATCCAATAGAGTTAACTCCTTCAACCATGTCCTTTTCGGTATCCCAATGCGGAGTGTGTAGTCGATCTAGATACGTCTCGTAGTCATCTGTGTGGAGGCACGTTGCGGCTAGCCACTTCTTACCTGATGACTGTAGTAATGGGATGGCGTCTCGTAGAGCGTTCTCGTGATAGAAGAAATCATCATGGTTTAGGATCTGAACATACTCACCAGTCGCGTGTGCTAACGCATTGTTGGTGTTATGAGCAGAGATACCACTGTCGTCTTTGAAGTCTAGATAGGTCAGCTTTACTTTGTCATCTAGAAACTTAAGGATAGCGCGCTCTTTCTTCTCCGTTGCGTCCTGGTCGCTGATGATCAGCTCGATGTTGGGATAGACTTGTTCCTTAACGGACATTATCAGCCGCGTTAAGATACGCTCTTGCTCGCCCTTGGCGTGATAGGTTGGCACGCAGATACTGACTAGTGGTTGACTCATACTAGTTTGAACCTAAAGGTTTTGGTCTCTAACGTCTTGAGCGTCTTTGGGTCTTTCTCGGTCACGACATCTAGAGTGAACTCTCCATCTTCGATGTTGAATGTCACCATACCGTCAGCGCAATAACCACCACCGTCTATGCTGGAGAGACTTAAATTCTTGCCATCTACCTTCTTGAGGTGCGGGTATTCCTTCTTGCAATACTCGCCCAATAGCCTCTCTAGCTCTTCAAGATTTTCTGTTCTTTCGACCATTCGATTATCGCCTCCGCACGATTCTTATATGTATGGTTGGCATGCATGTGAGTCATTAGTCTGTCACCCATCTCCTCTAACTCCGCCCTCTTCTTGGCTACGTTCCAATCAACAATAAACTCAATGATCTCGTCTTCGTTATCGTAGACAAATACATCAGCCAGCTTATCGTCTTTGAGGTCTAGGAATGGCGCAAAGTCAAGGTAGCTATCCCTATCCATAAAGAGTGTAGTTCCACATCCCGCAGTCTCCCACGGACGACCAGGGACCAGCCCCTTACATGCATCTTGATTCTTGTGGAGCATGCAGTAGAGTTTGTTTGTCTCAGTAATTAGGTCATCTCCGAACACACCATTAACGTGCTTGACTGGAACCTTCTCAAAGAGAGCCTCCCGTTCAGCCGTCAGTGACCCAATGAACCCTATAAGGCTTTCCTTCTTCACTCCTGGCATCTTCCGATGGATCTGAGGAGAGCACGCATAGGGCAGCATTAGAGATGGCTTGCCGAACTTCTTGGCGAAGTCATCAACGAAGAATCGATTACCTACTAGGTAACCATCGTAAGCGATCTTACCAGCCCGTGCAAGCGACACGTCTGGGTGATAGCTAACATCAAAGTCCCAATAGAGTCGTGGCACATCCTTAAGCTTGTAGTAGTTGAATAGCGATTCATACCCCCACATACCGTCATTCATTTCGGTGACTACCACTAAGTCAAAGTCTGTTCCTTGGACTTCTTTGACACCTAGAAAGTTGTTGGGCTCTCCATAGAAGCAGCCGTAAAAGACACATTCGTGTCCCGCTTGACGGAAGCCCTCCGCAAGCTGCTGCCCCGTGCAACGATCAGGCTGTGTAGGAATAGCACGCCCCGTAACTAGGATTCTCATCCAATACACCCCTGTTGTAGGTTACCGTCAACGTCTAGAGGGATGTAGGGATTGCCGGACTTGCCCTTAAACCTAGGATGATCCATCTTTGCATATCGATACTTACCGTCAGTCGATGTAAAGGTGGACTCTAGTTCATAGAGCCTATCTTCAAGCTCTTTAATTCGTTCCTTATCGGATTTCATCCCTGCGTTCCCGAACCCCATACCTGGGTTTGCGATCCGGTTAGTTGAGTTAGTGCCGTGAGGGACTGACCAACGAACTTTGCTCTTAGTCGGAACTCGACAGTCACTGTAGGCAAGATGATGTCTGGCCAAACCGTTTCCGGGATACAACCAATGTAATCATACGGAACCCCCAGATGGTTAGGGTTATGGAACAACAACACGTTGCGTCGACCAGTAGTAATCATACCAACAAAGTCTAAGCTGGCAGACTGCCCGTTATGGTGGACCGGATATGATTGTCCAACCTCAAAATCGAAAGTGATAGATCCGCCGCTCTTAGCCATGATTAACCTCAACATTTCTCACGATTTCTCGTAGAGTGTTATCGAAGCTCTTCTCTGTTTCGAGATCTCCGACATTGATTACTGGGATATTATTTGCAGTTGCAATCTTGATAGCCAGTCCAGTTCCACCGGTTACCTCACCATATGGTGTCCAACATACAACTAGGTCTGAAGGGGACTTTAGATCCTCACCCAGAACTTGATAGACGTTGCGCGACTTAATGAGTTTCACTCCATCGCTCAAATCCTTAGCATACTTCTCGTGCTTGTATACAATCTTAAGGACTTCATCCCTTAATTGCTGGGTCCTAGGGACACCTAGAACCTCCTTATCTTTATTGAAGGTCGACCACGGCATGTAAACGATACAGTTGCTTGTAGCGCCCTTCTCGAAGGCGTAGTCGGCTCCATCAGCATGACCAGAACGGACCCACCATCCGCGAGTGCGGGCTTCTACACCAAGCTCTGTGAATAGCTCACAGATATGATCGGGGGTTGCCCGTGCTCCAATTCCAGTGATAATCATGACTTAGAATGTGTGACGTGGGTGACTCTCTCGAAGAGTGTTGTTTGTTACTACCACAAATTCAGCGGCGTCGCGTAGTTCAGTAAGACTGCTAGCGCCGCTATAACTAAAGCCACTACGAATGCCTGCCTCAAGATTAGCAAGAGTATCGCGCACAGGGCCACGATAGGGAATACGAGCCGCAACACCTTCGACCCTGGGAGTCCGCCCTGCTCTTTTTTGGGTTTGTGCTTCCCGAGACGCCATCCCCCTAAATGTTTTGAACGCGATGCCATCCTCTACAATACGGTCTCCTGCCGCTTCATCTGTGCCAGCCAAAAGAGAACCTAGCATAACCGCATCTGCTCCCGCTGCGAGAGCCTTAACGATATCACCAGGATAACGAATACCACCGTCTGCTATGACACTAACTTGATTGATATCACCCTCGCGGCGTCCAGCAAGTCTTAGCTCTTGATCTACTTCAATGATTGCGCTGAGTTGTGGAAAGCCATGCCCACTCACTACTCGTGTAGAGCATACTGAACCTGGACCAATACCAACCTTGATTACGTTAGCGCCAGCGTCAACTAGACGACAAGCAGCACGTCCGGTAGCGACATTACCAGCGATGATATCTACGGCAGGAAACTCAAACCTCAGACCATTGAGCATCTCTAACACCTTGACGTGGTCGCCATGTGCTACGTCTAAACAAATTGCATCGACACCATACTCACCAACAAGATGAACAATATCGTCAAAGACTTCGCGCTTCTCATTACCCTCTAGCCCTACCGAAATGATTCGTGGGTTCATAGCTGAGGATCTTAGGTTTTGAAGCCACAGGGCCTGATCCTCCTGGGAAGCGAAGCGGTGCAGCACACCACCTCCTCCACTATCAGCCATAGCCATAGCCATCTCTACCTCTGTAACCGTGTCCATATTTGAGGATAGAATTGGTAGCGTTAGACGTAGGTTCCTGCCAACGCTAGTTGACAAGTCTGTATCTTGTCGAGAGGTGATCTTGGAATGCTGTGGAACCAACAGCACATCGTCGAAGCTATATGCTGGTTTATTGCGAATCATCATTGCTGGCCTCCCATGGGAATTTTAGCCAACGGTCGTCTTTGATATCGAACGAGTGAAAGTCCGCTATGAACTTAGCACCGATACGGTGGTATAACGTCGCGGTCTTTGCCATAGGAAACAACTGCTTGAGAACCCTGAAGGTATCCCCGCTGTCACAGATCTCGTCTACAATCACAAGCTTGTGCAGCTCGCTAGGTAAGACATGGTAGATGTCAGGAACGAGTCTTACTCTAACACCTTGATCTTCTAGGTGATGAGCAATCGTTACTGCTGGAACCATTCCACCGCGTGGGATACCATACAGGACAACATCACTACCGACCTCCTTCTGGATCCACTCAGAGATATGGGCAGAGCCAAGCTTAACTGACTCCCATGCTACGACATCGATCTCTTGGTCTTTCTTAATTACGTTGCTTGGCATTACTTGAGTATTGCATGATGTTCGGGGTGAAGTCTTTCTTCGTTTGGACCAATGATGGATCCAATAAAGTCTGAGTCTATTCTTCTATCCATGAATGGCATGTTCTTAGCCATCGGAAATCTATTCCAGTCATCGTGGACTAGAAACTTGTGATAGCATTGTGGCCAGATTACACTTCGAAGGAACTCTTGATCTGTCTGCCAGCGATCTTCCTTGTTCCACTTATCAATCAGTTCCTTCATATTGGGAACCGCGTGCTTCTTAGCGCCCCACATCCCACCGAGGATAGGAACACTGTGTTCGGGGTGGTCACGCATAGCGTGCATTAGGTGTGGACCCTCCATCCATTCCTTTACAACGTCAGCCTCCCTGCTACATAGCCTGGAGTCACAATCGCGAGAGATAAACACATCTACGTTGTCTTCACCAGCAGGAAGGAACCGCCAGAACATTCCCCTCCAGTCGGCTGGTTCGTCCATTAGTATGACCTGGGTGTTCTCTATTCCTAGAAGGATATCCACGGTCTTAGCTAGTTCGCCACCCATGAACAATCCCGGCTGTGTCTCTTCACAAGATAAGCTACTCGGGATGTAGAATCGGCATGTCCAACCTGGATAGACCTTGAGCGCTAGGTGTGCGTTGCGGATTGCTCCTACACAGTATTTTGGATCGTTACCCCAGAGGGAGAACGTAATGAGCTTCTTCATCTCTTCTTCTATTATGTGTCAACTAGCTGAATTCGTGCAGGAAATCTTGATAACGTTTGTAGTAGTCAGGAGACTTAAACTTCGTTTCCGTCTCCAATCCAACAGCAGATGGACCATCGGGGTAGAACGTCTGCATGGCACGCATGGCTTCGAAGTTACTACGCTCCTTGTCTGACTGCTCTAGTGAGTCCTTACGCTGATTGTAGATGCTGAAGCAAGATGCGATATCTCTACCTTTTGCACCTAGAGACATAAAGTATAGCACGAGCCAGTAGTCGAAAGCCGACCGATACTCGTGGCCAGCCTTAATCATCAGGTCCCAGTCGACCACGTCGCGCAGCTTATTATCCCAGTGGACATGCACCCCACAGCGGAAGAACTGTTGTAGGTCGAGTTCTGTATAGCTTGGTGGGATACCCTTGGCGGTCACCACTCCATCAACCCTTGTTTCATAGCCTCCGTAGTAGAAGCTGTGCGGTGCGTCAGATGCGAGCTGGGCGTTACGATAGCGCTCTAAGACCTTGATCCCGCGCCAGGGGTAAGATCTGTCATCGCTGTTGGTGTTACATACTATGTCACCCTTCGCTACGTGCCAACCCTCTAGCCAGGATACACCATACGGTGTTCGCTTGGGCTGCTCTAGTAGTTTTACTCTAGGGTCACGTGCCTGCCACTTCTTGATGATCTCTACGCTTCGGTCTGTTGACTGGCTATCTACGATGATGTGTTCGTAGTTAGGGTTACTCTGCTGGCTGAGGTTCTCAATGAGTCCATCTAGAAACTCCTCAGAGTTAAAACAGCTTGTCACAAACGAGATATCAACCATCTTAAGTCTTGATGTCAAAGACGTATACCACGCCATGGACTTCATGTGGATGACGCTTAACGTCAGACACACGAGGATCATTACCCACCTTCGCGATCGTCTCTAGGAAGCGAGTCTTCTTTACTTCTGTCTTTAGATCATCAGGCGATGGCCAGACCGAAAGTCTGGATTCGCCAGCAGTGATCGCGCTACTTACCCATGGATGCTTACGTGGCTTCTCTGGGATTTTTGCTACTGATGGCTTAGGCATTACGCGTCCACCAAGTTAAAGAGCTTGTCATATCCCTGCTTGCCCTCCTCGGCGAAGATCCAGATTAGGGGAACGTGAGTTAGGCAATAAGGCTGAGCCAGCTCATGATTCATAATATCCTCCTGTGCGTCTAGGAATGAATCCTTGCGTTGCACAATTGGATGATTAGCCATGGCTGGTGGATGCTCTCCATCAAAGAATAGGACTGTATCCATGTCTTCAGTCTGAGCTAGATATTCATCAGTCTGACCGCCACGAGCGTAGGCTCCTACGTCGCCATGCTTGTCCTTACCAAGCTCCTGGTCGTAGAATGCCTTCTTCTCCGCGATCTCTTCGTCACTATCCTTACAGTAAGAGTAGTGATAGACTGCGAACTCAGGAAGAACGAAGCGACGACTCAAGTAGCGAGGATCAAAGTATGTGCATACACCGTCCTTGTCGCGAGCGACGGGGTGATTCTGATAGTTCATTCCAGGCTGGAAGCGAATGAACCTTTGGTGTTGTTGACCCCAGTCCCCACTAGGCTTACGAATGTGACTTGCATCGCGCCAAAAGTGATAGAAGGCAGCGGGAACAAACTCTGTAGCCCATGGCTCTAGGCTGATAGCTTCGCGAAGCTTGTCAGCAACCTCTGGCATGATGAACTCGTCAGCATCGGTGATGAGCATCCAGTCACCCTGCTGCATGTATTGGAAGAAGCTGTTCTTTAGTTCTTCTAGGTCAGCCCATGGACGATCAATCTGCACAAAGACGATCTTCTTGTCCGGATCCTTGTTTGCCTTCACGTCCTTGATGATCTCGACCGTGCGATCCAGCGAGTGACCATCAGGAGTAGCCTGACCAGCAGCCACCTTGCTTTGGACCGCGCCTTCGATAACGATGATGCGATCTACCTTATCGTAAAGCTGAAGCATACACGCTTCGACGAGCTTCTCTTCGTTACAAACCTGGATGCACTGCACGATCTGAGGCTTCGTGCCAAGCGCATCGATAGTGGCAGAGATCTGATTGGGAAGATCGTTGTTGAATGGGTTATCAGACATTGCTGGCCTCCTTGGTCTTACTAGCTGCAATCTCTTCAATCACAGCAAGCATGTTTGGTCCAACTACCGAGTGGTCGAACTCTGTCATATCTGGAGCTTCAAACGTTTGAGCTTCCTTGGCGATCTTCATTTGAGTCATCATCGAAGAGACGGATGGCTCTGCGATCATGTCAAAGCTTGTGTAAAGCTCTGGGTCAGCATGCTGTTGGCTGACTAGGGGTTCCATCGAGTATCGGATAGGGAACACATTCTGACGTTGAACTTCCGAGTTAGTAAGTTTGGCAAACTCTCCCATGCCGCCCCAGAGGGTGGTGATTAGTTTGTTGCCATAGGTTAGCGCGTCGAATGCTGGAATACACCAACCCTCACCACGCGAACTACACACGTAGGCGTCACCAGTCTTATGGATCTTTCGGATCTGATCATCAGTTAGTGTCTTTGTCACCAGCATTACTGGAGGGTATCCATCGACTGGTAGTCGCATGCCCTGCTTGACATTGTTGATGTAAGCCTTGAGTTTGTCCTGCTCTTGCGAACGTCCCTGCATGTTGACATACGTCTTCAGCAGTAACACAACCTCATCTTGCTTGCCGTGGAACGCGCCGAAGTAGGCACGTAGCAAGCTATCGATACCCTTCTTTTGAGAGAACTGACTGATGTTGTAGAATACGAATCGGTCCTTCAAGAAGTTAGGGTCGCTAGGTGACATGATTTCCTCAACGTCATCTAGAGAGTAAGAGGGGATGTCGAAGGTGTGCGGCACCTTGTGGATTGGCACAGTGACACCGGAATCCTTGAACGCCTCAACGCTAGCATCGCAGAAGGTCATTACTGAGTCAAACTGATTAAGCTTGTCAGCCCAGTAGCTCGGGATCCTCGTGGTTTCCCAGGCAACGATAGCAATGTTGGTCTTGCTGGGCGCTGGACGCATCTCATTAGGGGTGAGATGCTGGATCACAACATCTACTCCATCTAGGTCACGCTTAAGAAGCTCTCGCTCTAGGTCAGTAACCTTGTATCCTGTGCCAGGATCAGCTTGGTCATAACGAACTGGTCGAACAACTAGGTTCGCTCCAGCGTCGTGAAGCGCTTGGATGTAACCACGCGCTGCTGTTGCGTAGCCAGAGAAGTCTCTGACTGGGGCGATGTATAGAATCTTACTCATGAACAGCTCCACTGATATTGTCACGCAATAGATTGGACCAAAGAATAACAATTTCTAATCCTGAAAAGGCATCAACTGAAAATTCAGTGGTGTCACACAAAACAATCTTGAGGTCACCCCCCATTCCTGGAGTTAATGGAACATCACCATTAAGACTGATTGATCGAATATCAGATATCTGAAATGTTCTACGTCCTACTGTATAACTACTCATACGTGCCTCCAGCTTTTACGATTCTTGATATCTGTAATGGTAGGAGCTGATACCCCAAATTCTTTTGCTAGCGTCACTTGTTTTTCTCCATTTTGGATTCTCACTCTGATTTCTCGCACTTTAACCTCGGTAAGCTTAGCATTGTTGCCAAGCGACCCCTGTTGACCGATTCTGATTTTATACTTTTACAATATCATGGCCTGAAAGCCATCCGCTTCTTCATTATCCGCTTGTGCGGATGGTTCATCGGTCTTCCCTACACGCAGAAGCTCAACTTGGTTCTGAGCCTCAGCCTGCTGGCGGAAGAAGTTGGCGATCTCGCCACGGGTCTTTTCGACGGGAACTCCACGTGACGCCTCAACAGATAGCTTCTGCATCCAGTTGCTTCGTCCGTCCTCATCAATGTCATGTTCTCCTGCGTAGCCTAGCACCTTTGTATAGCACCAGATGATAAACGCCTCGTCGGTTGCGTCTGCTGGGGGTTGTTGCGCGTCAATTTCAACTAGCGACACGGGCTTGTCCCAGGTCTTGTCACGATCCAATGGCGTGATGTGGTCTAGGATAAACTCCCACTCCTTGTAGTTCTTGTCCCAGTCGTAGTGCTTCTCGGCACACTCACGGGCTTCGATACTCATCTTCTTGAGTCGCTTATGATCACTTAGCATATCACCCATCTTCTGAGCGCAGTCAGTCATAGACGTGGCAGCGCGCCAGCAGGTGGTTTCAGGCTCTTCGTAAAGCTGGCTAACCTTCATGACCTCGCCACCCTTGTTGACATCATAGGTCTTCTTATCGATGTGATCGTAGTCAGGAATCTTACCCTTCTCGGAGATGGCAGCGTAGTCTGTCACCAGCACCGGGATGCCACACGCCTTTCCTTCTTGAACGGGCATGCCACAACCTTCCGCGATACTCATCTGCACCATGACATCAGCCATGCCGTAGACTTCGGATAGCTGCTCACGAGTAAGTCCAGCTCCAGTAGTCGGTGTTCTAGCTGATTGCTGACCGCACTTAGGACACATGATCGTGTGACTTTGGCGTAGGTTGATCGAAGGAGCGACAAAGACATCACCACACGCTGTGTTGTGACACATGAATGTCGAGCATACTTCTCGAATGATTCCCTTGCGAGTCACCGGAACACCGTGGGTGCCAGTCTGAATACGAGCGATAGCACGAGGGAAGTCGATCGACATAGCGTTGTCTGGCCATGCGGTATGCATAAGCAAGATTGACTTCTGCACAGTCTCGTCATCTGGGAACGCCTTCTTCATGAGCGCGAACGATTGGATGACTTCTGAGATACGCTTCCGAGCTTGGTTTCGTTGCACTAGCAAGATGATCGGCACGTCAGGCTTGAGCCCCCACTTCTGCCTTAGCTCCGCCTTTGCCTTATTATCACGCGGATGGAACGTCTTCAGGTCAACACCTGGGCGCATTGGCACAGGGTGTAGCTTGCCGGGCATCTTATCGATACCGATGAACCCAGGCTTACCCGGTGGGTCGGAGCGTAACTCTAGACGTGGTGAAGACTTGCGAAGCGAGTCAATACCAAAGTCGGAGTATGCCATCACATAGGTAGCGCCGTTGTAAGTGTTGATCCACTCTTCCTTCTGGGGGATCGAGTCAACAGTAGGCATTACCAGCCAGTTGAAGTATTTGCGGAACGGGCTTCGCTCTTGGAATGCAACCATCCACCAGTCACGAATATCGATTACGATATCAGGACGGAAATCAGAAAGAACATGCTCAAACTTCCATCGACCGAACTGGTTGGTGTTCTGTCCTGGCTGAGCCGGATCCTGCTGTTGGAATACCTGCTCCTCTTCGGGAGTCATTGGCTGGTTACCATAGAACTTCCACCGACCTCGGATGGATCCCTTGATGCGGGGGTCATCATCTCTGGCGTAGGAACCAAACTCTGCGATCTCATACTTGCCAGTCGCAGCAAGGCGAGGCAGTAGCTGATCATAGATGTTAGAAAATCCTGTGTTTAGGAAAGACGCTTCTCCGACAAAGAGAATGCGCTTCTTGTAGTCTTCTTTACTCTCGACACCCATGCGGTTCCTTATTTATCCTGTCTAGCTGTCCTGGCCCCATGCCAGGATCTTGTCACGAATGGATGCTTTGATAACGAATAAGGTGGAGCGACTCACTGCCATCTCCGTCACGATATCATCCATCGAATAGTTACTTGTTACTAAGTTGACGAACTTCAATTCCTGTTCAGTCAATCCGATCTCATCTAGCACCTTAAAGATACTACCTTCCTCAGGAGAAGTGTCATCGACTACTTCGATCTGATTAGGATCAACGGAATGATTCTCAACTAGTCCTAGTAAAGAAAGAAAAGTAGCCCGGGTTTTGATCCCGAGCTTAGCCATGATCTCCGCGTCGTCGACTCCCTCGCGCCTCATCCGACGAACGGCATTGGCTTGACGGCGCACTTTCTCATCAACCGTGAATACGTTGCTGAATGAGTTGGCTTGCTCTAATAGAGCGTGACGAATACATTTGCGTATGTAGGATGGAAGAGACCCAAGTGATGGATCATACGACTTCAGCGCAACTACAAGTGCCAAAGCACCTGCTTGTTGTAGATCTTGCGTATCTACGATTGCTGGATTGTTTACCACGATCGAGTTAATCAGCGATCTGATTAAGCCTCGATGCTTGAGGTATACTTTGTCTGGAGATTCATCCATCCTACAGAATGTCATGGCGACCTAACCCCTTAGAAGGGGATCGGAGCGGACTCACTGCCCTGCGACGAAGAGCGATCGTTGCCACCGCTGGCCTGACCACCACCAGCGTTTCCGCCTTCGCCATCCGGACGACGGGTGCTCGTGGTCGCAGTGATGCTGTTAACATTCACCTGGACACGGCTTACCTTAACGCCTTCCTTGTTTTCGTAACTGTCCTGTTCGAGGTCACCCGTGATGAAAATCCCCATACCCTTGGTGAAGTCACGCATGATATCTGCGCGCTTGCCCCAGGCGATGGCGTCGATGAAGTTTGCCTTGCGCTTCTCGTCACGACCGCGATTATACGCGATAGAGAATACGGCGCGCTGCTTGTCACCCTCTCCAAAGAACTGGGGGTCACGCGAAAGGCGACCGACTACAACTGCTGATCCTTGATCCATAATTTTTTCCTACTGACTTGGTTTTCTAACTGCCAAAAAGATTCCAGAGGCTCGAATTTGAACGAGACTCAAGAAGTCATCCACAATACCCTCATCTTCTGCAATTTGAATAATCTCAGCATTAAGGACACCAGCCTCATCATACATAGAATATACGTTGAGTAGCGCCGTCTGCTGAGAAACAAACATCGTGATGTCTGCTTCATTCCCTTTCAAAGTTGGGGGCAAAAACTGCACATCGGAGAGACACTCTCCCATGTGGTTGATAATCGTTAGGTCTCCTGGCTTGACCTCGAAGGTTCGAACTAAGCTAGCTGTAACTGTGCGGATGAATTGCTCAGCCGCAAGTTCAGTTACCATAACCGGACCTTCACTGAAGGATGTCATAAATCCTGTCGATCGATTCTCGTCAAAGATACACCACCGGAATTCCATTGTCTGCTTCTCGTCTTTATCGACGATAACAATCTTGACAGTCCCATGAATGCCATCAATGGTAGTAGTGATCTTGGCCATACCTCTATTATGTGTCTAGATGTTGAATTCGTATGCTATTTTTCAGACTTCTCTAAAACAACTTCACGTTCCAAAACGAGATACGGAAAGTTAAATCCAGCCCACACAGCCCTCCAGCCTTCGTCCTTTGCCAGCGCATTTAGGAACTCGAAGAAACCAGCACCGCCTAGTGTCGGTGGGTTCGTGGGATCGCCTGCTTGCTGCATAGCGTCAAGCTTTTCACGCACGTTATCCGGGACCTTAACTTCCTTGTATTCCATGTAGCTCATTACAACAACCTCATTTGATTTACGATTAGTCCTCTGTCGGACATCTTACCATTTACAGATACAACATCACCTACGCCAATTCCCATTAGCTTGACCTTGTCATAAAGGTCTGGGAAAATACATGAGCCATCTAGACTATATGTAGAGTCACTTAAGGTGATAAACGACATGAGACGACCTTGCGTTTTACCACGCTTAACCGTCACTTCTTTCATTTCTTCGACAACCACGCAGAGGTTAACGTAAGCCCCTGGCGGCATGCCAGTGCCCACATCTCTACATGTGTGTTTCGCGCCACTCATAGCCCGCTCAAGGTCAGCCATGCTGCCCGAGAGTGTAGCGCCGAGATAAGCCTTCTCCCACACCAGTAGCTGAGCCACCGTGTCTCTGTGGCTCTCCTTGTTAAACTCGTCAATCAGACCTCTGATCTTTGCTCTGCGGTTCACATTAGGGACAGCCATCTTCTTTTTCTTCCGCTCATCTAGCGTGGTCTCGTCTGTGAGCGCCGTGAGCTGCTCTAGGAGGACCCCAGAATAAAAGCCTAGGTTGGAGCGCTCCTTATCTGTTAGAGCGTCCCACAGGGCATACTGCGCCTTCATGGAGCGTCTGGCGATGCCGTAGCCATCCAGCGCGCCAGCACAGATAAACGCCTCAACTACCTGCTTGTTCATCTTACTCGCCGAGGCAAGGTTAAGGAACTCAGTGAAGGTCTTAGCGCCCTGACAGGCTTTAACTGACTTAAGTGCGGATGCCCCGACCCCCTTAATGTGAGAGAAGCCATACGAGATGGTCGTTGGTCCCACAATAGCAAAGTCGATCTCGCTAGTCTCGATACGTGGCGGAACCACATCGATGTCCTTCAGCTTGCCATCGTTCACGAACTGAGCAATGACATCCTGTGGGGTTCGCTGCTGGTTAGCCTTATCCTTGGCGTGCATCAGATTAGCGGTCAAGAACTCCAGGAAGTAGTTAGCCTTCACCCATGCAGTCCAGTAAGCCATGACAGCATAGCCAACCGCGTGACTCTTATTGAAGCCATAACCAGCCTGCTTCTCGATCCAGCCCCAGATCTCTTCTGCGACCTTCTTAGTTACGTTCTTTGACGCGCCATCCATGAACTCCTTCTTCTTCTGTCGAAGTTCTTCTGGCTTCTTCTTACCAATAACCTTTCGAACAGCGTCAGCATCCTTAAGGTCCATTCCGGCAACAGCCTGACAGATAGCCATAACCTGCTCTTGGTAAAGCAAGATGCCCTTGGTCGGCTCTAGGATAGGCTTAAGGATTGGATCAATGTAACTCGGAGTCTCTTCACCACTCTTGATCTTCGCGTAGCTCTCAGACATTCCAGTGTCCAAACATGCAGGACGAATAATAGCCACAAGTTCAGCGATCTCTTCCACAGTTTGTGGTTGACACTTCTTGGACCATGACTTACCCAGGTTAGACTCTAGCTGGAATACGCCTTGGTTGTATCCATTACCCAGTAGCTCAAACACCTTCTTGTCATCTAGAGGAAGATCTAGTAACTCGTAGTTCTTGCCATGACGCTTCTTGATTAGCCCGAGTGCAGTCTTGAGAACATCGAGAGTCGCGATTCCCAAGATATCCACCTTGAGCAATCCCAACGCATCCACCGAGTCCATATCCCAACCACAGATCAAGTCTTCCTTTCTAGCGCCCTTTACTAGAGGGACCCCAGCACGGCAAAAATCGTCATCAGCAATAACAACCGCAGCAGCATGAACTCCGCTAGTTTTATAGCACCCCTCAAGACGACCCGCAATATCGAACAACTCTTTCCAGGACGTTGTTCTGATGACTCTTCCTCCTCGGACGATGTCGAATGGTTTTGCATCTTCTGAATACTCCTTCAGCTTTGGGACTGCCTCGATAGCCTCTTTCAGACTGATCGAACCATGGTCCTCGTTCTTAGCTGGGATCAGACCAGCGATAAGGCTCTTGACACCTTCGTCAATACCTGCGACTTTGAATACATCTCGAATGACCTGTTTGGCACCTAGAGATGATAGAGTGACGATCTGTGCCACTCGTTGCTCGCCAAAGCGCTTTCGGATGTAACCGATAACCTCGTCGCGACGGCTCTTCTCTACGTCAGTATCAATATCTGGCATCGAGCCCTTACGACCAGCGTTGTAGAATCGCTCCCAGATTAGACCATACTGAATGGGGTCGATCTGCGTGATACCTAGAAGGAAACTAGCAAGTGAGCCACCAGCAGAACCACGACTCGGACCAAGCATTACATCATTCTTACGACAGTAGTCAGTGATGTCAGATACGATCAGGAAGTAGTCTTCTAGACCAGCACCCTCGATATCCTTAAGCTCATGCTTGACACGAGCAGCATAAACACCCTTGGGGTCCTTGATTCCGCGACGGGTCCAGCCTTCACGCAGCTTCTCCCTCAGGATCTCAATAGATGGACGCGGATCCTCTGTTGGATAAGTAGGCAGGCGCATCTTGTTAAGATCCAGCAATGCGTTGCATCGATCTGAGATCTCTCGCGTGATATCTACCTCTGATGGCTTGATGTCAGAGTCTGTTAGGACAAGCTTTCTATCCTTGATGTAAAACTCATTAGTGGAGAATCCACTCTCCCCCTCTGGAACTCCAACCTTTCCCCACGCCATAGCCTTTAGGAAGCCATGCGCCGTAGAGTCATCTTGGTTGACGTAGTGCGCGTCCTGTGTTGCTACCGTCCTCAGTCCCATCTCGCCCGCCATCTGACGAACCCTCTTATTGATTAGGAGTTGCTCTGGGATACCACCGTCCTGAACTTCTAGGAATAGGTTGTTTGGTCCTAGGATTCGCTTCAGCTCATTAGCAAAGCGATACGCCTCTGGGATGTTAGCCGCTTCCTTAAGCTTGGATTCCTCACCGGGGACTGGCCATGTCATCTTGTCAAACAGCCAGTAGGAGATGGGACCGTGCATGCATGCGGTTAGAACGATTAGCCCTTCCTTGTGACGCTCAAGATCCTTCAAGTCGATACGTGGCTTGTA
>Ga0316189_10003175_pt1 | contig 15965 bp, 18 predicted proteins | sample LowCovwburrow_MG_FD_204930 | JGI IMG/M metagenome (GOLD analysis project Ga0316189, IMG submission 204930) | Coastal sediment microbial communities from Maine, United States - Lowes Cove worm burrow | ecosystem: Environmental > Aquatic > Marine > Coastal > Sediment | place: USA: Maine... | reverse complement strand
AAAAATATCCAAGATGCAGATCAACGATTTATGGAAATAGCAAGCGTCATTGTTTTTGGATAATACAGGCGATATCAAACCGTTGAGCCTTATGTCCATTTTACAGAAAGGCTGTCAGGGGCCTGTTAAAATAAGCAACTTATTTTTATTGACCAATTAGTGGGTTGGTTGACGGGTATTCTTCCCGGTCGTTTTTTTCATTTTAGAGGAGATATTTTTCGGCAGTGAAAAATTCATGCAGGGATTGCATGGAGAAGGAAGGAAATATTGATACGCAAAGAAAGGAAACTCCCTGTCTTTACATCTAAAATTTTCAGTATCCCAATAAATCAAAGACTGATGAGAAATTTATACGCACTATAAAATGTAAATCAAATTTACGCAATGAAATTGTGCGAGGTACGGGGCGGGTGTTCAAGGGGCGGCTGAACGCGCAGGAAGCGGAGAAAGAGAAGGGAGATAACACGAAGAAAAGGGTCGCCGGAATAATCAGGCGACCCTTTTTTTGTGCATTTCACATAAGATCACTTCTGCGAATTTAAAATTCAAGCTCGGCCGGTTTATCCGCATCTTCCCGGAGCTTCAGCCAATGTTCTTTGCTGCGTGCAGCTTCTTCGCCATCCATTTTATAGAGGATTTCAAAGTAATCCTCTTTGAATCGATCTTGGCGCACTTCTTCAGCCGGTTTACCGCGGACGGTGTAGACTGACTGAACAGCTTGATGATCAAACGCTCTCCATTCCTGCTCATCTTTCAGAGAAACAAAGGAGTGCCCTTCAAGAGCCTCAATAATTTTTTTGGCGGTAAAAGTTCCGGCTCGTTCAACAGCATCCTTATACTGATATAAAACAGTATATGCGGATGCTGCCGACGAGGAAGGGTAACTGTTATACATCTTGGAAAATTTTTCAACAAACTCTTTGCCTTGTGGGTAGTTGTATTTGTAAGGAATATTCCAGGCCCACGGCAGAGCACCGATAACACCCTCCATTGCTTCCGGACCGGCTTCAATGGCCATGCCCAGCGTAAGATTGGGTACAACTATAGCTTTAAATTGTTTTTTCATGTCACGCTCTTCCAGTATGGCAAGAGCACGCGACATATCTTTGCCGAACAAGACAAGAACCAGAACAGCCGGTTTAACAGCTTTAGCCCATGACAGGGCATCGGCTAAATCTTTATGAGTGGCTCCGGGAAAAGGTACATAACGACGGAGATGTCTGCGCTGATCGGTTGTCAAACTGAAGGTACGAATAGATTCTTCAGTTGTTCTCCCCCAAGTATAATCAGCTGTGATATAAAAATATTTTATCCCTTGCAGCTTCATGTCTACTAAATATTTTCCAAGGGCTTTGGCTCCCATCCACGCATTATAGCATTCCCTGAACATATACTTATGGCCTGCTTCACCGGTAGTGGCGTTGGAATAAGTTAACGTACCGAAATACAATTTCCCTCGTGACTTTGCCGCTTCACCTCCGGCTATCGCTACTGCGCTTGAAGATCCTCCGAAGATCATTTCGCAATTTTCTTTATCAATCAACTCAAGGACATTACTGGTGGATACGTCCGATTTCGATTGTGAATCCCTTGTTACGAGTTCAACAGTGCGTCCGAGTATCCCGCCTTGACTGTTGATTTCCTGAACAGCTAATCGAGCGGCATCTAACTGAGCTTTCCCCTGAACCGAATACGGTCCGGTCTGCGGATAATTAAGACCTATTTTAACGGATTCGGCATATCCGTAACCGGTCGACCCTAAAATCAAGGTGCCGACAAAGAATAACAATACCTTAGATCTCTTCACTTTCATTCAACCCTCTTTTGTCCTGTTAGAATTTATTGTTTTTAACAAACAATGCAATGTTCACCGAAGAATCATCAAGAGTAAACGGCCCCCGGTTAATCCAAGCGTGGATAACAAGAAAACATAATAAGACGAAAAGATAAACATAAATGTATACTACTCGGTAGGACAGGGTAAAATAAAGGGCCGGCTGAACACGAAGGAAGCGGCGGAGAAGAAGGGAAATAAAACGAAGAAAAGGGTCGCCGGTATAAGCCGGCGGCCCTTTTTTGTGGTTTGTTAACGTTAAGATAACTTGTCGGTAATTTTATGTATAAAAGTCAACTGAACGTTTTATTTTTTTATAAATCGATATCCTGTTAATAACAGGAGGGAACCGCCGACAGCCAGCAGTATACTCCCGATATTGAATCCTGTAAATGTTCCCAATCCTAAAAGTGAACCTACAAATCCTCCTATAAAAGCACCGGCTATTCCTATCAGAATTGTAACAATGATTCCTCCCGGATCTTTGCCCGGCATGATAAATTTTGCCAGCACACCGACGATCAGGCCCATTACTATCCATGATAAAATTCCCATTACACAATCTCCTTTTTTTGATTTATGTTCAGCGACTTGTTAATATGGAGTTTTTCGCCGATAACTTGGCGGGTAGAGCCGGTTTTATGGTGTTGTTTTTATTTTTTCGATGAAATCAACAATTATTTATAGATAACACGGAAACTGAATAAGTTCTCGTTAATTGCAAATTGATAGCCATAAAAAAAGTATCAGTCTCGTTATTACAGGCCTTTTTTCGGAGTGCGGAGTGATGCTGGTGATACGGGCGGATGAAGATTGCGCCCTGTCCGTCTCAGCCGGTTCTGTGCTCAGCAGCCGGATCAATAGGGTCAGGATCAATACTCATTTCGTTTTAGTCGGCCACCCCCGGCATGTTTGCTCTCACCTGTTACCGCTATATAGAAATGAACCCGGTACGGGCGGAGATGGTCAGTCACCCCGCCGAGTACCCTTGGTCCAGTTATAGTATGAATGCTTTTGGAAAACATGACAATATGGTTACTCCCCACCCTCTCTATCTATCAGGCATTGGCTGAGACCCCGGAGAAACGGAGAGAAATGTACAGAGCCTTATTTGATCAGCAACTGGATGAGACTTCACTCAAAGACAAAGAAATTCGGGAGGCTACCAACAAAGCATGGGTGTTGGGAAATGCTTATTTTAAGGAAAAGACGGAAGTAAGGATCAATCGTCAAATGACTCCCGAGCAGAAAGGCGGCGATAGAAAATCAGAGGAATATCGTCAAAAAATCAATCGAGTTTGACCCTGCCGATTGTGCTGTTGATTGCCGCAACATCCTTTCCCGGAAGCAGCGACCATGCCAAGGTAGATAATCCCGGCGGCCATCCCGGCTCCATGCGCTCCAGGAAGACCGGCCCAGCTCAGATGGGTGAAAACAGCCTGTCGGCTTGCGATCTCAAAAATAATCTTCAACAGGGCGGCCATCCCGATAAGCGGTATCGCAGGATGCCTGCTCTCCTGCCGGAGTGTCGCCAGCAGCACGGCCAGTAATCCGTAGAGCATCCCCGACAGACCGCAGTACAGCGGCAGATCGGTCTGTGTGAACCAGAGCCAGATGCTGACTCCCAGGCAGCTTACCAGCGTCACTCCTGCGGTAACTCGTGCGCCCAGCCTTTGTTCAAGCAGCCCGGCGATGAGCAGCAGGGGCATCAGATTCCAAGCCAGGTGTGAAAAATCGCAATGGACAAAATGCCCGGTGAGCAGTCGCCATAGCTCCCCTTGGGCAATGGCGGCACGGTTGTAGACCATTGTGTCGGGAGCTGTCCCCAAATTCAGGAAGAGCAGCAGGCAACCTGCGCAGAGGGTGCCGGTGAACCAGGGCTTTTGCCTGTACTCCGTGCGCTTTTTTGTTTTGGCGGGCAATTTCATTTTTCTCCTCCTGTCTGTAGAGGTGATCCTTGTGGTCGTCCTGTTTTGTGAACAAGGGCAGGAAGGGCGAATACAAGGTTCGCCCCTCCGGATCACTCTTCTTTATATGAAAGTCCGGGTAATTCCTTGGATCCGATTGGGTCAACTTTCATGCTTTGTTTGTTGTCCCTCCCCAAGGGGAGGGATGGAAGTTATACCTGCTGTTTTTTACGTCCAAACCACGCCAACGGCAACAGAAAGAGCAAAGCCAAGAGGTCAAAGCTGCCTGCACCGCCGCCGGAACCACCGGAACTTCCACCTGAATTTCGGGTGGTGGGTCGGCTGCTCTTCTTGAACATGGGTTTCGCAGTATCAACACGCCGCCGCACAACCGGCTTTGCGGCCCGTTGTTTCTGTGCGGTCAATTCCCGCTGCAACCGTTTCGTGTTATTACGTTTAATCCCTAACTGTTTGAATACTCCCTCCCGTACAACCACCATGGAGGTGTAGTCTGTGACCAGGCCGTACTGCACGCCAAGGTCGGTGACCGCCTGTTTCATATCCGCATTCTCCCCGAAATTCTCCATCTCACGACTGAGCTGTTCAATGGATGCATAGGCCCAGAGTCGTTCCAGCTCAGGATTGGCTGTGGATGTCTCCGGTAAGGTGAAACTGGTCCGATAGAGTTTCTCCTCACCGGAAATTTTGCCGCTCAGGCTGACTTCAGCCTCGCCTCCTCCGCTGTAATGGCCAAAGATCGTGAGCTGTTGTCCTCGATACAGGCTGCCGATTTTTTCCGGGGTCAGGTCAAAAGTTTTGACACCCTTGATCGCCAGCTTCGCTCCGTGCAATGCCTCATGGGTGACCTTTGATTTCGCCAGCAGGATGGAGCCGACAATGTCGTCGCTGTTGGAAACGCTCATGGCGAAACCGTTGGACGCATCCGTGATCGCGGTGAGCAGGGGACGGTTGGCGCTGTTGCCCATGATAAAGGTGAAGAGGCGCACATCATGGCTGCGGATCAATTTGATAAAATCTTTCTGCTCAGTAACACCCACATTGGCCACTCCGTCGGTGACCAGCATAATCGCACTGGTGCGGTCGCTGTCCAGTCCCTTGAGGCCCATTTGCAGACCATCATAGACATTAGTTCCTTTGTTGGGAGTAATCTTTCCCACCTTATTAATATATTTTTGGACGTTTTCAGGGCTGGCCGCTGTATAACCACGGGTAAGCTCGGTTGCGGAGTTGTTGAACAGGATGATCCTGAACCGCTCATTCGGGGACATCTTTTGCAAGGCTCGACTGACTCCGTCCACCAAGGTCTGATATTTGCCTTTCATGGATCCGGAAATATCCAGGACAAAGACCCAATCCCGCCCTTCGGTGATGGGCTTGAGATCCATGGCCGGGGTGACGCTGAGCATGAAGGTTCCGGGTTGATCCAGCTCCGCCTTATAGGTGACCAGATCAACAGAACCGGACAGATTGTCAGCGTGGCGGTAGTAGACCACGATATCCTGATCCAGACTGAAGGCCGCTGCACCTGACAGCTGAACTTTCTGGGCAGCTGCTGTATTTGTATCGACAAGCCCTCCGCGTCCTTCCGCCTGCGCGGTTTGTTCCGGTTTTCCTTCCCCTTCTTCCGCATCAACAACAACCGCCCCTGCAACCGGCTTATTGCCGCTGTTGCCGAGATGCACATGATAACTGTCCCCCTTTTTCACAACAACCGCATCAGGATGGTTGGTCAGACGTACTCCGTCAACCGGATATCCGGGACGCAGGATCAGGTCAAAGCTGAAGGTGTGTGTCACCTTTTCATCAGCCGTCCAGAAGGAGAGCTTGGCGTCATCCACGCCGCCTTCCTCCAGAGGATAAACGTAACGCCCCATGGCGCTGTCCACCTTGACCGGCTGGATATAGCCGAAGCGGATCCGGGTGTCCTGTCCGGCTCGAACCGGCGACACGGCGATGTCAAAGGTCTTGTAGCTGTCTTTTTCGGTCAGCCCGGCATCCTTTCCTGCCGCCTTCTGCTCTTCATATACCCTTCTGGCCTTGCCTTTTTCCAAAACTTCGCCGTGGACGGGCTTGTTGTCAATCCACATGGTGAACTCAGACACTGCGGCCTTTTCAGGCACCGGAAAAGAATAAATCGCCTCAAGATCCTTTGCATGGGGGTTATGAAAGACCTGATCCACCGTGGTGACAGCGTAACCTTCTTCAATGACGACCTTGACTCGATGATCCTTGATCTCCAGGGCGGGCAGGCTGTTGTCGGCAGGGCTCAGAAGACCCGCCGCTGAAGCGGAACCGACTCCGGCACTTGTACCCAAAGCAAGCATCAGGCCGCAGAGCAGCATTTTGACGGTGAGTTGTTTCATTCGTTTCATTTGTTTCATTTTCCCCTCTCACGTTAAAGTTTAAAATATTTATGATGAACACTGTTCAATACAAGTTAAAAAATATATGAACAATGTTCATATTGATACCGTACCTTTTTGTTGAACACTGTTCAAGTGAAAACTTTCCTTTCTTCGCTTTTTTTTGTACGATGAAAAAAAGTCTGTTGTCAGCGGGAAAAAATCAACTGAAAAAGATGAGAAACAAAGGAGAGAGCATGGGGCGTGGACAAAAAATTGATCATCAAGAATTGCGGGCAAGTATTCTTGCGGCAGCCACTGAAATCATCTCAGCCCAGGGCACAAGTGCTCTGAGCATCAGGAAAATCGCCGGAAAAATCGGCTGTGCAGTCGGTACTATTTATAATATTTTCAGCAGTATTGATGAGGTGATCCTGACCATCAACGTCGCCACGATGACTAAGCTGCAGGCGCGGCTGTTGGCGGAAACCCGCCAGAATGACGATCCGCTCACCAGTGTGATCAGGTTGGGAGAGTCCTATGTCTCATTCAGCCGGGATAATTATCATCTTTGGAGTCTGCTGATCGCCCATAAACCGTCCCCGGATACACCTCTGCCGGAATGGTTCCAGAAAAAAATTGATGATTTGTTTCTATTGGTCAGTCAAAGAGTGATGCCGCTGGTGGACAATGATCGCGCAAGGGCGGAGGGCGCCGCCCGGGTGTTATGGGCCAGCCTGCATGGAATTTGCTCTCTGGCGATAAGCGGCAAGTTGGATACTGTGCATGCGGAAAAAGCCGAGGTACTGGCGGAGTCCTTGATTCGCAATTATTTACAGGGGCTGCGGTTGGAAAACACCCTGTAGAACTGTTCAAAACAAATTGGAATAAAGAAAAAAAACACTGTTGTCGGATGAAGTATTTCTGACTGTTACGGATTTAGGGGAGCCCCGCGAAAAAATAATGGGAAATCTGATCCGACACCGCCTCGGTGCGACTGTCGGATCAGGTTTGAGTTATTGCAGTTTATTGGTGAGTGTGTTGCTGCAAAAAACTAACGGCCTGTCATGATTTCCATCTGCTGCGCCTGGATCTGAGCACGAATTTTCTCCATCATTACAGGCTGGATTGCAGGCTGGATGCTGCTCTGCATAAAATTTTGAGGAACACGCTCCGCCATCATTTTGGTGCGCATTTCATTTTTCAGCAGCATGGCGGAGAGATTCTGTTTGATCGTCTCCTGCTGCATCCGGGTTATTAACTGATCAACAGTTGCTGCAATGGGATCGGTATCCATTTGCGTCGCAGCGGAAGCAGAGCCGGACATAATGAGACCGGCAGTCAGTGCGAATACGAACCTCAGTATTATTTTTTTCATTTTTCTTCCTTTGTTTATCTCGTTACAGGTTATAATTCAGTCGTCTTCTCTGAGAAACAGACAAGAGCATACGGCAATCAGCAGAATGCCGATGAACAGGATGAGTACGATGGATACTGTCATCGTACAGCGTATCAGCAGTTCGGAAACCTGCCGTCAGCGGCAGAGCACCTTGCCCTGTTCAATTGATTTTTCGCGTTTCTATAAGTTTTTCCGGCAAGGCTTACCTCTGTCGGGTTAGCAATAAAATTGCTCATCATAAACGGTTGCATCTTTTCCCGAAGCGGACTCGCGGCCATACGCTCTTTCATCATCTTTTCCTGAACGGAACGCGCTACAGCAGGGTCGGAGGAGATTACACGAATGGTATCCTCGATTTTTTTCGCCATTGCTCGGTTGACAATATTCTGTGTATCCGCATCAAGCACCGTCGTTCGACCCGAGATAACAACTTTAATGGGCTGCATAGCTCGGCATTCCATGCAGGTCTCGATGACAGCAGCACGTTTTCTTGCAGCGGTGTTCTGTTTTACGGCATCACTTACTATCGACATCATCCTGTTCTGCATGTTATTGAAGACAGTTTGATCGGAAAAAACTCCTTGAACCGCACTGTTTATTTTGGCCTCCATTGTCTGCGCAATAAGGTTTTGAGTTTCTGTGCCGAAATCCGCAGATATCGCTGAACCGGCAAAAAAGATAATGCTTAATGCTGCCATTACGAAAATATTTCTTTCTCTCTTCATCCTGCTGACTCCTTTTGTTGAGTACGAGGGTTGTTCCCCGTCTTTTTATTATTGTTTATGGCCTTACTGTAACAGGCGGGGAATGAATGCAAGATGAACCGAAGATGACGGGAAGATTAAATGAAGCTTTTTTTTGAAAAAAATGTTGAGAAGAAAGTACCCGCTCGGGTATCTGAGAAGAAAAAGGACTTGCAGTGACAGGGGGATAGCGAAGGGAGGTTTTTTTTTCATCTCCGCAGCGCAATTTTTCAAATCAAGCAGAAAAGCGAACTCGTACGGAAGTATAAAATCATCATGCCCCGACAACGAGTTGGCCCGGATTTTTTCTTGACAAGACAAGTGCCTGTCCGTAGGATATTTCCTGTAAACTTGGATGCGCCGTGACCGATTGTAGAGGGCTGTCTTTTTGTGAATTTTCTGTGCTATTTCAAGATATTGCTAGACAGGGAGTCTGTCGCTCATATTCTCTCGCAAAAAAAATATTGTTCTTCATCTTGTGTTCATCTTTGTTCCGGTACTCTAGAAGAAAGACAGGACAGACAGCCATTCCGCTGAACTGCCAAGAATGGAAAGGAGATAGGCCATGAAGAAATGTGTGATCGTATTGCTCAGCTCTGTGTTTTTTGTAACAGCCTTTACAGGTGCCGGGATAGCAAGCGGGGATGAACATGGTGAACGCTACGAGCGCGGGGAGCGGTATGAACGCGAGGAAGGGCGCCATGAGGGTCGGGAGCGGTACGAAGATCGGGAGTAAAATCAGGACGAAAGCGTGTTCGGTGTAAACGGCTGGATAACAGGCATCCCGTCAGGCGGGTGAGGCGGGATAACGGGACAGGACAGAGATGAAAATTCTTATTGTTGAAGACGAGCAGCGGCTGGCGGCTCTGTTAAAAAAAGGACTGGAAGAGTGTTCTTATGCGGTCGATCTTTGCTTTGACGGCGAAGAGGGGCTGTATATGGCTGAGACCTTTCCCTATGACGCTGTGCTGCTTGATGTTATGCTGCCCAAGATGGACGGTTTTACCGTCCTTGAAAACCTGCGCAAGCAAGGGGTTGATGTGCCTGTGCTTATGCTTACCGCACGAACAGAGGTGGAGAGTCGGGTCAAGGGGCTGAATCGGGGTGCGGATGATTATATTCCCAAGCCCTTTGATTTTTCCGAACTCCTTGCCCGCTTAACTGCGGTGATCCGAAGGAACAAGGGGCAGCCTGCCTCGACGGTGCAGGTGGCGGATCTCTGCCTTGATCTGAATGCCAAAACAGCCTCCAGGGCAGAAAGAGAAATATTGCTTTCCGCCAAGGAGTATGCTGTCCTGGAATATCTGGTGCTGAACAAGGGCAGGGTTGTCAGCAGGACCGAATTTTCCGAGCATGTCTATGACGGAGACTTTGATCTGGACAGTAATATTATTGATGTCTATATCAATAAGATCCGCAATAAAATAGATAAGGGGCACGAGCATAAGCTGATCCGGACCAAGAGGGGGGTGGGGTATTATATCTCCAAGGAGGAGCCATGAAACCCCGAAACTCAATAAAAGGCAGGCTGGTGCTCTGGATTTTTCTTTCAGGAGCAGTAATGGTCGTTCTGCTTGATTTTGCCCTCCTGCATCAGTTCAAGAAGGTTGCTTTGCATTCGGTTGATAATGTGCTGCACTCCAAATTGCAGATTATGAAAGGCCTGATCCATGCGCATGCGAACTATATCGAGGTTGAGCTGGCCGAAGTCGCCCGGGGTGAATACTCCATCCCGAATTCAGGACATTATTATCAGGTATTTATAGATGGAAATCTGTATTTGACCTCCCCGTCCCTGCAACCTTCCGACTTCAATTTGATCTCCGACACCCCGGAATTCCATGATGCGGAAGCGCGGGAGTGGATGTATCGAATAACAGGCCCTGACGGGGAACCGCTTCTTGTACTTAGGAATAACTTTTATATACAGGAAAAAGAGGTTTCCATACGGGTAGCCGAGACCTTGGCGGAAACCGTTACAATGCTCGCCGGGCTGGAACGTTTTTTTTATCTGCTCACCCCATTTTTTATTCTTCTGATCGGGGTCATCGGGTATCTTATATCATCACATGCCTTGCGCCCGTTAACGGTTTTTGCTGATGCGCTCGAACGCATTACCCATAAAAATCTGGGCGAAAGAATCGTCCCGGACGGATTTGCCCGAGAACTGCACGTTGTTGCGGAACGGTTCAATTCTCTGCTGGAACGCCTGCAAACCGCCTTTGATGCGGAAAAAGAGCTGATTGCCAATGCGGCCCATGAGCTGAAAACACCGCTGGCCGTTATCCGGGCGGAATGCGATATCGCCCTGATGAAAGAGCGTTCAGGAGAGGAATATGCCGAGAGTCTGCGGGAAGTCAGAACGGTTTCCGATACCATGCTTCGACAGGTCAACGGTATGCTGACCCTGGCCAGGATCGATGCGGGTATCCTGACCACCGCCTTTCAGCCGGTTTCTTTGAACTCCTGCCTCGATAATGCGGCCCGGCTTGTCAACTCGTTGGCAAAGGAGCATCATATCAGGATCAGTCGGGAGGAAGGGGATGAGGTGACTGTCTTGGGAGATAAGGACGCCTTGACAGAAGCAATGTCCAATCTTCTTGAGAATGCGATCTATTATAATCATCCTGAAGGATCAGTGTCCGTGACTCTGCAACGCCGTGATAACCGGATACTGCTTACTGTCCAGGATACCGGTATGGGCATCCCGGAAGATGAACTTGAGCAGGTTTTTCATAAATTTTACCGATCAGAGGCCGTGAAAACCATTAAGGGGACCGGTCTCGGTTTGAGTATAACCAAGGCCATTGTTTTGAGTCATCAGGGGGACATCCAGGTCCGTAATGCGGAATCCGGCGGAGCCTGTTTTACCGTAACCCTGCCCCTGCATGACGACGACACGACACAAAAAGTCGGCTCACTTGGTTAAAAACAGGGGGGGGCGTCTTATAGTGAATGACATAAACTGCTTCGTCCAGGGGCCGGAGTATAAAAAAACAAACACGTTGTAATAAAAAAGGAGAACACATGAAAATCAGGAAACTGCACCGTATAACCGCAATCACCTTTGCACCGTTTTTTATCCTTCTCGCAGCTTCCGGCTGTGCCCTGCTGTTCAGGAAAGCAGGGGTCTACAGTAAGGATGTAAAGGAGTTTTTAGTCTCTATACATACCTGGGAGATTATCGCGCCCTATATCGGGATGATTGCAGGGCTGGGGCTACTTACAGTGGTTGTGACCGGTATTATTATATTTTTTAAGCGCAACGCGTAATCGGCGCGTAATAAAAAAAAAGGTGCATGTTTCGGCATGCGCCCTTGTTCCTCTGCCGTCCCGAAGGCTGTTTGTACTTCGTTCTTGACCGCCGCGCTTAATTTTTCTCTCCTTTTGAAATAAAATTCCCTGAAGGCCTCTTTTGTATCTTTTTGTATTTTTTCATTTTTTTGCCTTTGAATTTTCAGGAAACATTATTGACATATGCACATTCTATGGTAGACTAATACTTATTGGTAATGGTTATCATTAAAGGGCAGATGTTTAAAAAACTTTGTTTTTCATGCAAGAGGGTACAAAAATATATACGTCTTTGTTGCGAGGACGAGGAGGATAGCATATGGTTGTTAAAAAAGATCAGCTGAATGTTAAAAAAGGACGGAGAACAATAAACGCCTTTGAAAATTTTCTTTTCATTGCACTGATTTCCTTATCTCTTCTTTTTCTGCTTATCACATGCTGGATTCTTCTGACCGGCGATGACGTGATATTTCTGCACGGCAGCCAAATCACTCCCCAACATTTTTGCATGCTTTTTTATGCCCGAAGTTTTTTTGCAGGAAGAAAATTGGACCATGAGAATACCGGTAATTCTGACGTGCAGCAACTCTTTTCGTCATTTTAGTCGGTTGGCTTGCACGACCCGGTATCCGACTGCACGGTGAGCACCAACCTCTTCGCCCTTTCAGCACATTTCCTTCTCATCCTTGGGACAGCAGCATACGCACAAGTTGTCCCGGCGCATCATTTAAGCCCTCACTGATCGTTACTATTGCCTGCTCAGCCCGTTCGGCCCGGCGCACTGCCGTGGAGTCCGGGAAAAAAACAATGGGCCGTTCTCCCAGCTCCTGCTCAAGAAATTTTTCATCATCCTGATCCTGAACCAAATTACCGACAAAATAGACCCGAGGTATCCCCGCATCATTGGCCATTTTTTTGATTTTCAGGGCGGTGCGGATGCCGGATCTTGAGGGAATCGTCACAATCAGGAGACAGTCCGCACCGGCCACAGTGCCCCGACCCAGATGTTCCACCCCGGCTTCCATGTCCAACAGAACAGTTTCCTCAGCGGTAAGGAGCATCTTTTTGAGCATCTTGCGGAGCACATGGTTTTCGGGGCAGGCGCAACCGCCTTCCGCTGTCTGGACCGCACCGAGAATCATCAGGCGAATGCCGTCCTGTTCCAGCATAAAATCCCGAAGCAGGTCATTGACCTCCGGGTTGAGGTTATAAAAAGGGGAGCCTTGGCTTTTGCCGGCACGTTCCGCCAGCAAGGCACCCATCTCAGCAATGGGCTTGACCTTCTTTGCATCTTTGATACCCAAGGTTTCCGCCATATGCGGACTGGGATCGGCATCAATCACCAGGACCTTTCGTCCCTGTTTTTTCAGTTTTCCGGCCAACAGAGCCATGATAGTTGTCTTGCCGACTCCGCCTTTGCCGCTGATCGCTATTTTCATGGTATTTTCTCCTGAATTTCTTGCCTTGTTTCAGCAGAGTGGTTACATTAATTAGAGATGATTGAAGTGTTGCCGACTGATGATAAATCGGTACAACATGGCAAACCCTATAAAATTTATCAGGAGACTATACAATATGGAAACAAAGTATGCGAGCACTACCGCAGTGAATGCCAAGGCGCGGCAAGAGGCTTCAACTATTTTTCTGGCCAAGGTTTTTAACTGGATGGCGGCAGGTTTGGCACTGACCGGTATTGTTGCCTGGTTTTCCGCCACCAGCGGCTTGACGCTTTCTATTGCCAGGTCACCGCTGTACCTCTTTTTGATATTTGCTGAACTGGGCGTGGTTATTTATCTTTCCGCCCGGATCGAGAAGATACAGGCTGCCACTGCCACGGCCTTGTTTACAGGCTATGCCGCCTTGAACGGATTAACCATGTCCGTTATCTTTCTCAGATACACCGGCTCATCCATTGCAGGCACCTTTATGATTACAGCGGGGATGTTCGGGGCTATGGCGGTCTACGGCATGGTCACCAAGAGAGATCTTTCCGGGGTAGGATCTTTCATGTTCATGGGGCTGATCGGTATTATTATCGCCTCGGTGGTTAATATGTTCTTAGGGAGTTCAACCCTGCATCTGGCAATATCCGCTGTGGGCGTACTGGTTTTTGTCGGCCTGACAGCCTATGATGTCCAGAGGATTAAAACAATGGGCGAGCAGGGAATCATGACCCAGGGAGAGGGGACTGTTCAGAAGGGAGCAATCCTCGGCGCATTGGCCCTGTACCTTGATTTTATCAATCTTTTCTGGATGCTGCTTACCTTTTTCGGCGGCGGACGCGACTAACTCTTTCTCTTGCAAGCGGGTTAAACAAGAAAGGCCGGGGCAGTTATCTGCTCCGGCCTTTTTTTATGCGGTTTGCTCGTCGGGGATGCAACAGGAAAGACCTTAGGGGTTTTCCAAAAAATAAGTTCCTCGTTTTCGGAACATGTTTGTAGGAGCAGGTCCCTGTGCCTGCCCGGTATGCAAGGGCGAACACAGGGATTCGCCCCTATACGGTGCCCCTACAATTTATTTACCGCTGAAGGTGTTGCAACTGTCCATTCTGCCGCTTCCCAAACCGATTTTAAACCATTGCACCCTTTGCGCTGAACTGCCGTGGGTAAAGGAGTCCGGGCTGACATATCCTTTGGCCTGCTTCTGCAAGGTATCGTCACCAATGGCGTTGGCCGCAGCAAGACCTTCTTCCAGATCACCCTCTTCGAGCAGGTCCTGGTTTCCGGCATGATAGGCCCAGACACCTGCAAAGCAGTCAGCCTGTAATTCCTGCAAAACCGACAGTTTGTTTCCTTCAGTCTTGCCGCGTTTTCTCCGGGCCGCGTGTACTTTATCGGAGATGCCTAATAATTTTTGCACATGATGGCCGATTTCATGGGCCACAACATAGGCCTGGGCAAAATCTCCCGGTGCTTTGAAACGATTTTTCAGCTGGTCGAAAAAGCCCAGATCGATATAGACCTGTTGGTCACCGGGACAGTAGAAGGGTCCGGTGGCGGATTCAGCCATGCCGCAGGCGGATTTCACTGCGTCGCGAAATAAGACAAGGCGAGGTTCCTGATAGGTTTTCCCTTGCTGCTGAAACAAAGTGCTCCAGGTTGCTTCGGTATCCGCTAGAACCACTCCGACAAAATCCACCAGTTCTTTTTCCGCCGCAGTTTCTCGAAGCGGTTCCTTGGACGTGCTGATGGAGGTTTCTTGCTGGAGACCAAGGACGGCCAGCATATTACCGAGGTTTCCTGAAAAGAAACCGTAAGCACCCAAACAGGCAACCACGACAACGGTGCCCTTGAAACCGAGAAATTTCACAGCCACCGGCAACAGACGCAATATCCCGTTGCTGTTACCGAAACCTCCGGCTCCGGAAACACGCTGATTGCGTCGGTCTTCGATATTGTCACTTTTTCGTTTTCCCTGCCAACGCATAGCGTTCTCCTGTGTTGTGAGTTTTTCTAACCTGCATGGATCCGGCAGGTAACTGTAACGTGGTAACTTCAGCTTTCAGCCAGAGGTAATATTGCTCTGTTCCGCGACTTTAACAGGCTTCACCCTGTTGCGGCAAGCTTAAATACCCTGCCAGCGGGGCAGGTCTTTCAGGTGGAGGCCGATTTGGTCACAGATCCGCCCGGCAAATTGGCGGGCCATTGCCTGGAGATCAGGAGGGTGAAGATAAAAAGAGGGCATGGGCGGGCAGATGGTTGCTCCGGCATCGTGCAGGGCCAGCATATTTGTAAGATGGGTGCGGTTGAGCGGGGTCTCGCGGACCGCGAGGATCAAGGGCCGCCGCTCTTTGAGGGTGACATCCGCAGCCCGGTGGATCAGGTTGCCGGAAAAACCGCTGGCAATGGCACCGAGGGTGCCCACGGTGCAGGGTAGGATGATCATGGCATCGTAACGGGCCGAACCCGAGGCTGGCGGAGCTGTGAAGTCGCCTGCAGCGAACCAGCGGCTGACACCCGGCAGGTCTTCTGGAGCCATGTCTTGCTCCAGCTTGAGCACCTTTCTGCCGGAATCGGAGATGATTGCGTCCACCTCCATGTCCTGATCAGCCAGCAGGTCAAGCAGGGCCGCGACATAGAGCATGCCGGTGGCCCCGGTTATGGCGAGGATGATGCGGCGTGGGCGGGGCCTTTCGTTGGTTGTAGCAGTCATTTTTTTCTGTTCAGCGTAAAGTTTCGTGTTTCACCCGCCATTGATGACTCTGCTGATCACCCGCAGGGTCTGACTGGCAATTTCCCGCTCTTCATCGGTGGCGATAACTAGGAGGGCGACCCGGCTCTCCGGGCTGTGGACAGGATTAATTCCGTCCAGTTTCTCCAGATTGCCCTGTTCATCCAGAACAATACCCGCCGCCTCAAGGCCCTCGCAGCACAGCCTGCGGACAACGGGACTGTTTTCACCGATACCGCCGGTAAAGACAAGACA
>Ga0316189_10003173_pt1 | contig 15983 bp, 18 predicted proteins | sample LowCovwburrow_MG_FD_204930 | JGI IMG/M metagenome (GOLD analysis project Ga0316189, IMG submission 204930) | Coastal sediment microbial communities from Maine, United States - Lowes Cove worm burrow | ecosystem: Environmental > Aquatic > Marine > Coastal > Sediment | place: USA: Maine... | reverse complement strand
TGGTGGATAAAAAACTATCATGCCGCACTGTCTGGGACATTGCGCACCGGTTCAACGTACCGAAAATGGCCGTCAGCGCAGCCTGCGAAGCCCTCGGCATTAAGATAAAGCCGTGCCAACTGGGGGCGTTTTGAGTATTTAGCCTGGGGAAGCTGCTGATGCCGCAAAGGGCTACAAGCTCAAGGCGAATTGGCATGGGGCAAAGGGAAACGCTGAGGTACCGGGAAGGTTGGATGGTGAAGGCCAAATAGGCTGGAAGCAGAGCCTGCGGCTGTATGAGGAGCGTTTCGCTTGATGTTAGAGGTTGGACGCAGAAAAGGGATAACTTCCTTTTTTCCTCAATCAACCAATCAACGAATTAACCAATTAGCCAGACCAGATTTAACCATGATGCCGGTCTGAACGTTCGAAATTTATCCCGTTAAACCTGGTTGGTTTTTTGTTTAACCGGGACGATCTCAACGAACACAATTTATAACAAAAATGGTCACATCGGCAATCAATAAGATTTTTCGCGGTCGGCCTATTCCTCAACTGATTATTTTTGCTTTGTGGGTACTTGCCGTATTCTACGTGATGAATCCCATTGTGAGTCTGTATAAATTTAACACGCTTCATAAAATTATTAAAGCCGGACAAATAACAGTGATTACCCGCAACTCTGCGCATTGTTACTATACATATCGCGAAGAGCCCATGGGATTTGAATATGACCTGGCTAAGGCGTTTGCTGACTATCTGGGCGTCGAACTTAAAGTGCAGATCGCTGAAGATTGGGAGGAAATGATCCCGCTGTTGGAGGATGGGACCGGTGCCATTATCGCAGCAGGTATGACCATTACTCCCAAAAGACAAAAACAGGTGGCATTTTCAGATGGATACATGAATATCCAGCAACACATCATTTCCCGGCGCAACCGGGCAAAGATTAAAAAACTGGAGGATCTGTCCGGCAAGACCATCCATGTCAGAGCAGCCACATCCTACCAGGAACGACTTGAGGAAATCCAAAAAAAGGGGATTGATTTTAACATCGAACTCCATCATGATTTGCCCACGGAAGAGCTGATACAGCATGTGGATAGCGGAGATATCGAATATACCGTTGCCGACAGCAATATTGCCCTGTTGAACCGACGCCATTATCCCGGTGCGATTATGGCGGGTGCGATCAGTGATCTGCAGCAGTTGGGCTGGGCGGTGCATCCCGCGGCGCACCGATTAAAAGCAAAAATCAATTCATTCTTAACAAGTATAAAGAAAAACGGTGAATACGATGAAATTTACCGCAAATACTATGGCGATGTCGCAAACTTTGACTACGTCGATCTGAGCATTTTTCACCGCAGGATTAAAACCAGGTTATCCCGTTACAGCCCGTTTATTAAGGCGGCTGCAAAAAAACACGGCTTTGACTGGCGCTTGATTTCCGCTCAGATATATCAAGAATCCCATCTGAATCCCTGGGCAAAAAGCCCTGCCGGTGCCAAAGGGTTGATGCAGCTTCTTTCGAGAACGGCCCGCAGTCTGGGTGTTAAAGATATTTACAACCCCGTGGAAAATATCAATGCCGGCGTGCAGTATTTAAAAAAACTCTATGACCTTTTTGACGGTGCGAATGAAACCGATCGGCTGCTCATCTCCCTGGCTGCCTACAATATCGGTCAGGGCCACATCCGGGATGCCCGCCGGCTAGCCGTCAAAATGAATCTTGATCCGGACTCATGGGAATCCCTGGCAAAAACGCTGCCTCTGTTGAGCTTTCGGAAATATTATAAAAACTCAAAATATGGCTACTGCCGGGGGACTGAACCTGTCCTTTATATCAAACAGATCATGATTTATTACGACATTTTAAAACGACGGGGGATCGAGCATGGGGAGGTTCAGGCAAAATTGGGATAATTGAAAATCTAATATCGATTGCCTGGGCTTTTAGCCAAAGTAAGCGGCATTTTCCCCCACAAACGGATTGGAGCGTCTTTCTTCCCCGATAGTTGTGGCCGGCCCATGTCCCGCATAAACCTTAACATGATCGCCAATTACAAACAGCTTTTTGCGGATACTCTCCTTGAGCGCCTCAAAGCTGCCTCCCGGAAAATCGGTGCGGCCGATGGAGCCTGCAAATAGAGTGTCGCCAACAAAAACAATATCAGCGGTAGAAAGAGAAATACCACCCGGCGTGTGACCGGGGGTATGAATCACCTTTAAAATAATATTGCCGAACGTGACTTCATCACCGTCATTAAGCTCCCTGTCCGGCCTGGGGGAGTTATCTGCCGCAAGACCCCAAGCGGCAGCGCTGCTGGAAAGCTGGTTGAGCATCGGCGCGTCGAGCGAATGAATGAAAATTGGTGCACCGGTTACTTCTTTTAACCTTTTATTTGCGCTGACATGGTCAAAATGGCCATGGGTGTTAATAATGAGTTTAGCAGTCAAACTGGACTCAGCCAGTGCGTGTAAGATTCGATCGGCTTCGTCTCCAGGATCTATGACCGCCGCCTCCAATGTCTCTTCACAACCCAGAATATAACAATTTGCCTGGATGGGTCCAACCGCCAGTGTTTTAATAATCAAATCAGCCTCCTATTTATTCGATCGCATCATCCTCTGTAATCTCAACATTTTTTAGGACGCCCTCTTTTACCAGTTCCCCTCGGATACTGTCCATAATACCGTTGATAAATGCCCCGGATTCTTGTGTGCCAAACTTCTTCCCGATATCGACGGCTTCATTGATAGACACTTTCGGTGGTATATCATCACAGTAAAGCAATTCATAAACCGCAACGCGCATCACATTGCGATCCACAGAAGACATCCGGTCGATTTTCCAATTTTGGGAAAACTGCTCAACCAGCGCATCGATCTGGTCTCTTGTCCCTAAAACACCGTTTACCAATTTTTTTAAGAACGGTCGTGACTTTTTCGAAGGGCAAAAACAGCCACAAAAGTATTCCAGCATCTCTTCAGATGCATCCTTTCGCATATCCATGTAAAAGAGCGCTTGCATGGCAAGCTCTCGCGCCTGACGACGAGTGCCCATGGGTGCTAATCAATCAATTCAAACAAGTTTGCCATCTCAACGGCATCTATCGCCGCACTCCAGCCCTTGTTGCCTGCTTTGGTGCCTGCACGTTCGATCGCCTGTTCGATGGTATCGGTGGTAATAACGCCGAAGATAATCGGTATTTCAGATTCCATGCCGACCATGGCTATGCCCTTGGACACTTCGGCACTGACGTAATCAAAGTGCGGCGTTGAGCCCCTTATGACAGCACCCAGACAAATTACAGCATCAAAACGCCCAGTCTTTGCCATTTTTTTGGCCACCAACGGAATTTCAAAAGCGCCCGGGACTTTAACCACCTCGAGGTCCTCATCTGCGGCACCACTGCGAACCAGCGCATCGAGTGCACCGCTCAAGAGCTTTGCGGTGATAAAGTCGTTGAAGCGGCTGACAACCAATGCAAACTTTTTACCCTCGGCAATGAGTTTGGCCTCATGGTATTTTGGCATGTACACTCCTTTCTTTGTTAGTTGACTGGTTGAGTAGTTGATTAGGCAAATAGGGGATAAAAGAAATCATCTGTTTAACTCTGGATGAGCTCAAATAGACATTAAACTTTGAGCTGTTGGCCTATCCAACTACTCCAACAATCAACCTATCAACTATTCAACCAAATTACGGATTGGCATCCACATTCAACATGTGCCCCATCTTTAATTTTTTGCATTCCAGATAACACTTGTTGAATTTATTGGGGGCGACTTCAATTGGAACCTGTTCGATAATCCTCAGGCCGTATCCGTCAAGACCCACCATTTTTTTGGGATTGTTGGTCAGAAGCCTCATTTTCCGGACACCCAGATCAACCAGAATTTGCGCCCCGATACCGTAGTTTCGCATATCCGACGCAAAACCCAGTTTCTCATTGGCTTCAACGGTATCAAAACCTTCGTCCTGCAGCGCATAGGCCTTTATTTTGTTGACCAGACCAATACCGCGACCCTCCTGTCGGATGTACAGCAGAACCCCGCTGCCTTCCTCTTCCATTTTTGCCATGGCCTGATGCAGCTGCTGGCCGCAATCACACCGCATGGATCCGAAAATATCACCGGTCAGGCACTCGGAATGAACGCGCACCAGTGTGGGTTCTTCGGGTTCGACAACGCCTTTGACCATGGCGATGTGTAACAAGTTGTCCACATCGTTCTCATAGACAACGGCTCTGAAATCACCCGCAACCGAAGTCGGAATTATAGTTTCTGCCGAGCGGTGCACAAAAGATTCTGTGCGCATCCGATATTCAATAAGATCCGCGATAGTACAGATACCAATTCCGTGTGTTTCGCTGAATTTTTCAAGCGTCGGCATTCTGGCCATGGTCCCGTCTTCATCCATAACTTCGCAGATGACTCCGGAAGGCTGCAAACCGGCAAGACGCGCCAGATCAACAGATCCCTCCGTCTGGCCGGCTCTCACTATCACCCCCCCATCTCTGGCCCGGAGGGGGAAAATATGGCCGGGCCTGACCAGATCACGGGGCTTGGCATCAGCAGCTACGGCGGTCAATATCGTAGTGGCCCGATCGGCAGCTGAAATTCCAGTGGTCACGCCGCAGCGAGCCTCGATGGATACGGTAAAACCGGTCCCGTAGGGAGATGTATTGATATCCACCATCGGAGGCAGTTCCAGGCTGTCTATTTTGTCCGCGTTCATCGACAGGCAAATGAGTCCGCGGCCGTATTTGGCCATAAAGTTAATGGCCTCAGGCGTCACTTTCTCCGCCGCCATACAAAGATCACCCTCGTTCTCCCGGTCCTCATCATCCACAAGGATAACCATTCGGCCTTCTCTGATTTCTTTAATGGCCTCTTCACTGCTTAATTGTGGCATTTTTCCTTCTCATCTCCATTTATTTTTGGTTCCCAATAATATATTTACGGCTAAAGGTTAAGTATCAACTACCGGCGGGCTAATCTATAAACCCGGTTTTGACTAAATAGGCGTGATCAATAAATGCTTTCTTTGAACCCCTCTCTTTGCTCCCACCCGGCATCCCGTTTATAAACCGCTCAACATATTTTCCGATCATATCGGTTTCAATGTTCACCCGCTCGCCTTTGTTTTTGAAACCGATGGTCGTCGATTTGGCCGTGTGTGGTATGATGCTCACGGAGAAGTTGTCTGCTTCACAGGTATTGATGGTCAGGCTGATACCGTCCATGGCAACCGAACCCTTGGCAATCATATAGCGTGCGAGAGACGCGTCAACTTCAATGGTTATGATGACTGCGTTGCTCCGGGTTTCCCGTTGCTTGACCATACCCGTCCCGTCGATATGGCCGGACACCAGATGCCCGTCAATACGATCCGAAAAACGCATGGCGCGCTCGATATTAAGCCGTTCACCCATTTTGGCCTGTTTAAACGTCGTTGTTTGAAGCGTCTCCGGCGAAATGTCAACCTCAAAGCGTTTGCCGTCGATTTTCACCGCAGTCAGGCAGGCCCCGCTGACGGCTATGCTGTCGCCGATTTTTGTCTGATCCAGAAAAAAATCCGTTTCAATTGTCAGGCGTTTTCCCTGACCGGAAGACCGGATACCGGCAATCCTACCCAGACCTTCTATAATTCCCGTAAACATTGACTTGGCCGCTGTAATGGTTTGGTACGTCTTGATCGTTAAGAGCGTTTTGATGGTTTAAAATATAACAACTAATCCGAAATTTACAACTGACAACGGACCACGAAGAATGAGCACCTATTTAACATATCCTTCTATGAGCACATCATCACCAAGGCGGTGGACGGCGATATCATTGATCGCTATGCATTCGCTCATCAGTTCCGCACCCGGTCCGCGGCATATGGGAACGCCGTCATCTCCCCCCAAGATTTTAGGTGCATAAAAAAAGAACACTTTGTCCACAACCGCAATGTTGAATGCCGAGGCCAGCACCCGGCTGCCGCCCTCTATAAGCAAGCTGGTAAGCTCCATGGCACCGAGTTGCGCCATTAATGCGTTCATATCGATCAGATCATTTTCAAGCGATACTTCAATCACCCGGGCACCTGTTTTCTCAAGCGCCCTCTTTTTATTGTCATCCACTGCGGGTCCGGCCACCAAAATCGTGGGAGCGGCGGATGACTGCCGCAATACCCGTGCATCCGGTGAAATGGACAGATGGGTGTCCAGAATGATTCGCACAGGATCACAGCCCTGCAGGCCGGGCAGGCGGGTAGTCAGGCTCGGATCGTCATTCCGGATGGTATTGATACCAACCATGATGGCATCCACCCGATGACGTAATTGATGAACGAACCGCCGGGCCGTTTCCCCGGTTACCCATCTGGAGTCTCCCGTGCGGGTGGCAATCCGGCCATCGAGGGTTGCGGCACATTTTGCCATGACAAAAGGGCGGCCGGTGCTAACGTATTTGGTAAAGGCCTCATTCAGTTTATTGGCCTGCGCTTCGCAAACACCTGTGGTAACCTGCACCCCGTTCTGCTCTAAGAATTCAGCGCCTCCCCCGGATACCTTTTTGTTGGGATCTTTCATGGCAGCGACCACCCGTTCGACGCCCAGCTCCAAAATCTTATGGGTACAGGGGGGGGTGCGCCCGGTATGATTGCAGGGTTCAAGGGTAACGTAAAGGGTCGCCCCTTTCGCGAGATCACCGGCGTCGCTAAGCGCATTGACTTCTGCATGGGCTCCACCGGCCATCTTGTGGTATCCCCGGCCAACGACCTGGCCGTCATTTACCACCACGGCACCGACCATTGGATTCGGAGATGTAAACCCTTCACCCTTGGCTGCAAGTTCCAGAGCCATATCCATGAAATGGCGGTCATCCATAATTTCCCTATTATCAGAGGTCGGAAGACAGAGGTCAGAAAGCAGCGGACAGAACTTGGAAGTCGGAGCCGCCATCGTCCGAATTCCCTATCCCAGACCCTTTGTGCAGAACTTTTATCTTACCTGGCAGGATTACGATAATTCGAGGCGCATTTAGTCCAAACCAATTAAGTCGCACTCTCCGAGGCGTAGGATCTACGAGCCCGCTTCTCTCCGAGGCGTAGGATCTTGCCCCTACGAGCCGAAGGCCAGCCCGCAGGCTTCATAGGCTTACAGGCCGGCTTCCGGCTCGACTCCGTCCCGGAGGGGAATAGTGGACTACGCCCCGGAGGGTAGAGCCTACAGCTCGGAGAGAGGGGAGGCCAGGTCAGGCCGAAATCAAATCCCTCTGTCATCTGTTTTTTCGTGAGTACTCAAGAGACTCTTCAGCTCCGAAACAAAATCGTTAACGTCTTTAAATTCCCGGTAAACCGATGCAAATCGAACATAAGCGACATCATCCAGTTCGTGGAGTTTTGCCATTATCTTTTCGCCGATGACGGAGGCCGGGAATTCCTTTTCGTCGATTTCTCGTAAATCGCGTTCCAGGTCATCGATGAACTCTTCGATGACATTCATACTGATATCACGCTTCTCGCAGGCCTTTTTTACACCGCTGCGCACTTTTTCCCGATTAAATACTTCTCGACGACCATCTTTTTTGAAGATCATAATGGGGATTTCTTCAATATGCTCGTAAGTTGTAAAACGTCGGCTGCAATCAATGCATTCCCTGCGCCGCCGGATCACACTGGCATCCTTGCTCAACCTGGAATCGATAACCTTGTTGTCAATTTCACCACAAAATGGGCATTTCATGAGGGTTCTCCCCGAATATCGGAAATAATTTGCTTCAATTTAATCCCGGCTTCTCCCAGCAGTTCCTGGGCTAATGAATCTGCATACCCGGATTGGTAATAAATCTTTTCAATGCCGGCATTAATGATCATTCGTGCACAGATGGAACATGGTTGGTTGGTGCAATAAATGACGGCACCTTTGACGGATACACCATGGTAAGCGGCCTGTATGATGGCGTTTTGCTCTGCATGAATACCACGGCACAGTTCGTGCATTTTCCCGGATTCAACACCCAACTGTTCCCGCAGGCAACCAACCTCGCGACAATGCTTCAAACCGGTGGGTGCGCCGTTATAGCCCGTTGACAAAATGCGCTTGTTTTTAACGAGGACGGCACCCACTGCTCGTCTGGTACAGGTGGATCGCTCGGCAACAAGATTGGTGATGTTCATGAAATAGGTTCCCCAGGAGGGACGAGATTCTTTTTTTAACATATTTTTGTCCCCAGACGCTCTTCAATCCTCTCAAAGCTATCGAAGTTATCGAGGCGCTTCTGATGCCGACCACCTTCGAAGGAAGTTGCGAGCCAGGCATTGACAATTTCTCCGGCCAAGGCCTCTCCAATCACCCGTCCGCCCATGACCAGAATATTGGCATCGTTGTGCCGACGACTCATAATAGCGGAAAAAAGATCATTGCAAAGGGCGGCTCGAACATGGGCAAATTTGTTCGCCACCATCGACATTCCCAATCCGGTACCGCAAAGCAGAATCCCACGATCGAATCTCCCCATCGAAACCTCAGATGCCACTTTGACGCCAAAGTCGGAATAATCCACCGAAGTTTCGCTATCGGTGCCCACATCCTCCACATCGATGGCTTTTTTAATAAGTTGTGCTTTAACCTTTTCCTTTAAAGGGTAGGCTGCGTGATCACAGCCGATAATAATGGGTGTTTGAAGCGCGCTCGTCGACATGCTTATTCCTTATATTTTGCCAATATCAGAGTGGCGTTGGTGCCGCCGAAACCAAAAGAATTGGTCATGGCATTTTCAACTTTTTTGTTGCGGGCCACGTTGGGCACATAATCCAAATCGCACTCCTCATCCTGATTTTCATAATTGATGGTCGGTGGAATCACATCTTTATGAATAGTGAGCGCCGTAAACACCGTCTCTATTCCCCCGGCTCCCCCCAGCAAATGACCGGTCATTGATTTGGTGGAACTCACGGCTAAAGAATGGGCGTGCTCTTTAAAAACAGTTTTGATCGCCCGGCTTTCGTACAGGTCGTTAAGCTGGGTGGAAGTGCCATGGGCATTGATGTAGTCGATCTGCTTACCGTCGATTCCGGCGTCCTCAAGGGCAGCCGCCATACAGCGAACCGCTCCATTGCCGTCCGGTGGGGGTGAGGTCATGTGATACCCGTCGCCGGTCATACCATAGCCCGTTATTTCCGCATAAATTGGCGCATTTCGGCCAAGGGCATGGTCAAGGGCTTCTAAAATCAGAATCCCGCTGCCTTCCCCGACCACGAAACCATCCCGGTCTCTGTCAAAAGGGCGTGATGCTTTCTCGGGTTCATCGTTGCGGGTGGACAGGGCTTTCATGGAATTGAATCCGGCGATACACGAAGGGCTGATGACCGCTTCGGCGCCTCCGGTGATCATGGCATCCGCGGTGCCGTTTTGAATCAGTCTGAAAGAATTGCCCACGGCATGGGCGCCGGCCGCACAGGCAGTCGCCAGGGATGAATTGGGCCCCCGGGCGCCGAAATGAACGGATATCAGTCCCGGAACCATGTTGCCGATCATCATGGGAATAAAAAAGGGACTCACCCACTTGGGTCCCTTTTCGGAAACCCGTAGGACCGTATCTTCTATAAACCTCAAGCCGCCCAGTCCGCACCCGGTAATCGTACCCACCCTGGTTGCATTTGTAGAGTCGATCACCAGGCCGGAGTCTTCAATGGCCATCCGGGTTGCCGCCAGAGCGTATGCAATAAAAAGCTCAACCCGCCGAGCATCTTTTTTAGGAATAAAATCCTGGGGTTTGAAATCTTTGATCTCGGCAGCAATCTTGGTGGCGTATGCAGAGCTGTCAAACCGGGTAATTTCACCAACTCCCGATTTGCCGGCACAAAGAGACTCCCATGTCGGCGTGACACCAATGCCTAACGGCGTAACAAGCCCCAATCCGGTGACTACAACCCGTTTATTCATAGGTCTGGTCATTTTTAGTGTGTAGCTACGTAATCAAAGGCATCTTTGACCGTCGTAATTTTTTCGGCATCTTCGTCGGAAATTTCGACATCGAATTCTTCTTCCATGGACATGATTAATTCAACCAGATCAAGGGAGTCTGCACCCAGATCATCCACAAAAGAAGCCTCTGGGACGACTTCTGCCATGTCAACACTCAGTTTTTCCGCAATAATCTTTTTTACTTTATCTTCAATCGACATCAGAATTACCTCCTTGTAATTAGCTGAAACCACACCGGCCCCAGGCAAATTAATAAAAAGAACTAAAGTTCCGACACATTTAATGAATCGTCAAGTACCTGAATATTTAAATTGGTCAAGGTTTTATTGGCTATGAGCCTTTGGATCGTTATGTTGATTACGTTCGTTGAAAGCGTTAAGGATTTCAAGATCATAACAGGCTAAGCCAACTTAACCATCTCACATATACATTCCACCGCTGACATGTATAACCTGCCCGGTGATGTAAGCGGCTTGATCGGAGGCCAGAAACACCACCGTCGCGGCAATGTCCCGGGCAGTTCCGGCCCGCCCCAGAGGAATCTGGGCCACCATCGCCTCCCTGGCTTTGTCCGGCAGGGAGGCCGTCATATCCGTTTCGATAAATCCCGGTGCCACTGCATTCACCGTAATGTTCCGGCTGGCCAATTCTTTGGCAACGGCTTTGGTAAGTCCGATAATACCGGCTTTCGAAGCGACATAATTTGCCTGGCCCGGATTGCCGCTCACCCCGACCACGGAAGATACATTGATGATACGCCCGCAACGTTGCTTGAGCATTATTTTGGAGGCCGCTTTGATACAGTGAAAGGTTCCCTTTAAGTTGATGTCGAGAACATCATCCCAGTCGGCTTCTTTCATACGAACGATCAAACCGTCCCGGGTGATGCCAGCATTGTTGACCAGTACATCGATACGGCCGGTTTCATCCCGTGCCAGTTTGACAAATTCTGACACTTCTTTTTCTGAAGCAACATTCACCCGCCGGCCGGTTGCCCGGCCGCCGGCATCGGCCACGCGTTTTTCGGTTTGAACAGCTGCTTCGCTGTCAGATGAATAGTTAAAATAGATGTGGTTGTCGGCATGGGCAAATGCCATGCAAATGCTCCGGCCAATACCCCGGGAGCCGCCGGTAACCAATATGGTTCTTTTAACCGCGTCCGCCATGTTCACCTCTCAAACACGATGTCGGCAAGCTGGTCCATGTCCTTGATAATATTTTGGAAGCTGGCTGTGAGCTCGGTGTAGCCGACTCCCGCCAGAAAATCAGCCGTCGCCTTTTGATCGAATTCGCCGCAGCCCATAACAATCTTCAAAATATTTTGGGACACAACCTGGGCAACCTCATTGCCGAACAGCCTGGAAATCAGTTTAATTTTTTCAGCTCTGGAGTCCCCGCGCCGAGCGCAGCCGAATGCCCTGCGCGCCAGACTGGCACCAACCTCTACATGGGTCATCATATCGGCCAGCGCAAACATGATGGACTGCTGCCGGGTCAAACGATGGTCGTTGACCAGGGTGACGCTTTGATTCAGCGCTCGGGCTGCAAGCCCGTAAATTTCACATCCAAGATCCCCGAATTCAGACTGCAGCTTGTCCATCTCATCACTGATGGATTGGTAAAATTCGCCTTTTGATTTGCGTGTTTTTTTCCAGCGAAAGGTGCTGATGATGTTTTGCTGGATTTCACTGGTGCCTTCATAAATAGTGGTAATTCGCACATCTCTTTTGATCTTCTCTACTTCGTACTCGGTAATGTAGCCATAACCACCCAGCGCCTGCATAGCGTCATCAGCCGCTTTGTTGACGGATTCCGTAGTGAACAACTTGGCAATGGAGCCTTCCACTTCCAGCCCTTTCTCACCGGAATCCAATTTTTCGGCAACCTCTTCGATATAAGCTTCGGCCGCGGCAAGCCGAATGACATGGGGCAAGATCAGCTTGTGCGTGTATCCCTGCTTTTCAGATAAAGGGGTTTTAAATTGAATACGTTCTTTGGCATAGGCAATGGCAATATCAAGGGCAGCCTCGCCACCACCCAAGGCCATGGCGGCGACCATCACCCGCGTATACCCGAAAACCTTGGTGGCCTGCTTGAGTCCAAGACCGGGGATGCCACCGATAAGATTTTCCACCGGTACGAAAGCATCGGTAAAGGTCAGCGGCGAAGTGTTCGAAGCCCGTATGCCATGCTTTTCCTCGCCTTTGCCGCAGGTGTAACCCGCGGTGTCTTTTTCCATGACAAAAAAGGTGGCCCCTTCGGGGGTATTGGCTAAAATGGTAATAAAATCGGCATAAAGTCCGGTGGAAATGAACTGCTTGCTGCCGTTTATTTTATAGCCGATGATTTCACCCGCATCATTGGTCACCGGGCTTGCCTTGGTCTTGATGGCGGCAACATTGCTTCCGGCATCCGGTTCGGTGACGGCATAGGCCACCAGGGCGTTACCCTCTGCGATGGCACTCAGCCACTTTTGTTTCTGTTCTTGCGTGCCTCCCACCACAATCGGATCAGCGCCCAGCTGAAGGGCAAAAAAAGCGGTAGTGATCCCCAGACAGATTTTGGCCATTTCCCGGGTTATGGCACAGCTATCCCGTGCACCGCCACCCATACCGCCATAGGCTTCCGGCAGCATTAAAAGTTGTAACCCGATCTCAGGACCCAGCATTTCCCGGATCGTTTCTTCCGGGAAAATTTCTTTTTGGTCAAACTCAAGAATTTTTTCTTTGGTCAAAAGTCGTTTTTTTAGTTGACCGACAGTATCCAGTACCATTTGTCTGGACTCCGGATCCAATCCATAGAGTAGTCTCCCTCCAGAACTTTCATCTCCACCCATCTGTTAAATTCCTTCCAGAATTTATTATTTAAAATATTGAATATTTTAGGAATGCTATCGATTAAAATAGAAAAGACAGAGCGACACGCGGCGCAAGCGCCTGCGCTGCGCGAGCGATACCAAAAATCTTCAATCGTCAATATTCAATTCCCCGATAAATCGGGATTTACGCTTTGCTACAACCGGCTTGTCCGGGTTGGGTATTAATCTTCATCTGTCGAAATGACGGTGCGGCCTTTGTATGAACCGCAACTGGGACAGGCATGATGCGGAAGTTTCGCCTCACCGCAATCAGGACAAGTTGATAGATTCGGGGCCGCTGTTTTTTGGTGGGTTCTTCGTTTGTCACGCTTGGATTTGGATGTTTTATGTTTCGGTACAGCCATAAGTAATCTCCTAACTATATGATATATTTATATATTAAAATTGACTACTACTCGGATTTAACGGTGCGCTTCTAGTAATTTAAATTCGACTGAATGTCAAGTATTTTCAAAGGCTGAATGAATTTTGTTTGCTTGTGTCGTCGTGGCTTCTGTGCTATTAGCTTTAGCCGGTGATTATAGGATTTATTAATATAACCGGTTAATTTTATTTGTCAAATTAAATTAATTGGGACAGCGCTGCTTAATGTGAAGCGCTCAATAAGTGCGGGATTTTTATGGAAAAATATGGACAATTATGCTTAAGCGCAAAATTTGTGAATAACCACAACATCCTAATGACTTACTTTGATGAGATATTTTAAGTAAATTGTCTAGCAATTAGTAATTATAATATCGAATACTTAACCATATTTTAAAGAAACTTTTTACCACTTCAGTAAGGAGGCATAAATGGAACAAATCATCACACGGTTTCCCCCGAGTCCCACCGGTTATCTTCACGTGGGAGGGGCGCGCACGGCAATTTTTAACTGGCTGTATGCCCGGCATATGAACGGCAAATTTGTGCTGCGAATCGAGGATACGGATACCCAACGCTCAACCCAGGCCTCGGTAGATGCCATCTTCGATGCCTTGCAATGGCTCGATATCGACTGGGACGAAGGCCCTTATTTTCAGACCCAACGCTTCGATATTTATAATGAATACCTTAATAAACTGATCGAGTCCGGCCATGCTTATTACTGTACCTGTTCGCCGGAACAAATTGACGTCATGCGTCAGCAGGCCATGGCAAGTGGGGAAAAGCCACGTTATGACGGTACATGCCGCGAAAAAGGACTGAAAAAGACGGACAAGGCGGTGGTACGCTTTAAAGCCCCGCTCAGTGGTACAACCGTGGTCGAAGACGTGATTAAAGGTAATATTGTGTTCCAAAACGATGAATTGGATGATTTTGTCATTTGCCGCAGCGACGGCACCCCCACCTATAACTTTGTTGTTGTAATCGACGATATCACCATGAATATCAACACGATTATTCGCGGCGACGACCATGTCATGAACACCCCCAAACAACTCCTGCTCTACCGTGCCCTGCAGGCCCCATTGCCCACCTTCGGGCATGTTCCCATGGTGCTCGGCAGCGATCGCAGCCGGCTAAGCAAACGCCACGGCGCCATGTCCGTAACTGCCTATCGGGACATGGGGTTTCTGCCCGATGCACTGGTAAATTACCTCGTACGTCTCGGATGGTCCCATGGTGATCAGGAATTTTTTACCCGGGATGAACTGATCCGTGTGTTTGACCTTAAAAACATCGGTCGCTCGGCGGGAATTTTTGATCCGGACAAACTGCTGGCGCTCAACGCAGAGCATATCAAGGCAACCGCTCCGGCGAATCTGCTAGCGCCCTTGACACCATTTTTAAAAGATTGCGGCATCGAAATCAAACAAGATGCCTATAGCCGCAATGTCATTGAAACCCTTATCCCCCGCAGCAAGACCCTTGAAGAAATGGCCCAGGGTGCTTTGTTTTTTTATCTTGATGATATAACCTACGAAGAAAAGGCCGCCCGGAAATTTCTCAAACCGGCAGCGTTGGCACCCATGAAGCTGCTAACGGAAAAACTGGGAACTCTGGCAAATTACAGCCAGGAAAACCTCGAGGATGCATTTAAAAACGTGATGGATCAAACCGGTCTCAAGCTGGGCAAAATCGCCCAACCGGTACGCCTGGCACTGACCGGCAAGACCGCAAGCCCGGGTATTTTTGAGATCATTGCCATTTTGGGACCCGAACGCGTGATCCCGCGGCTTGAGAAAGCTATACGGTATATTGAAGCAAATTCTCAAATCTAAAATTTACTTGACGCGTTGAGATAAATATTATAATTGTCAGTTTTACACACCACTGAGGGATCGTCTAGCGGCAGGACGACGGGTTCTGGCCCCGTTAACCCAGGTTCGAATCCTGGTCCCTCAGCCAATAAAAAATTAATAGGCTTACGTGTATATTTCGTAAGCCTATTAATTTTTTATTGGCTCTGAGCCCGTCGAAAGGTCTGCCATTTTTTATCCATTGCTATATATTGGTCCTGACTAATGTCCTTTGCGATATTTCCGGAATCCCGGGTAGCTCTGGGAAAAAAAGGTGATGCATTTATTGAAGCAGATCAAGGTGGCTAGCGTACCTGGAGAAGCTTTTTACCATGATGCTTCAGGAAAGATTTTAACACGTTTCTGTTTTGCCAAAGAAGGTGCGGTTTTGGATGAAGCCTGCCGACGCCTCGAATCGTACGGTAAAAAAAAACCAATGAAGATCGAAGCAAATCCACACTAATATTATATATAGCTTTTAAATACCCGATCTTCCGTATGGCGGCTTCCTCTACCTCACCCTATTGCTAACCTATTAAAACTAAAGGAAGGTAATGTGACAAACTGAGAAAGAATGCTAACTCTTATCAGGGGCGAAATGCCAGATGCAATGCCCTTTGCCCCGAGACTTGATCTCTGGCACGTTGCTGCAAGGGCCACTAACACCCTCCCCAAAGAGTACAAGAACGCAAGCATTGAGGATATTTGTCGGAACGAGGGTTGGGGGATCTATCGCCTCAATTCTGATTATTCTTATTTGGAAACAGCCTATGATGATTGGGTATTTTCTGCTCTCGGCATCTATGCCCCTCCTGAAACTTGCTATAGCATGGGGTTTAACTCCGAGGTGGAAGTTGAAATAAAATGGAAAATATCCTGGAGAATTGATCATTTGGGGTGGAAATTATGACAGAATCATAA
>Ga0316189_10003172_pt1 | contig 15987 bp, 17 predicted proteins | sample LowCovwburrow_MG_FD_204930 | JGI IMG/M metagenome (GOLD analysis project Ga0316189, IMG submission 204930) | Coastal sediment microbial communities from Maine, United States - Lowes Cove worm burrow | ecosystem: Environmental > Aquatic > Marine > Coastal > Sediment | place: USA: Maine... | reverse complement strand
ACGGTCTCATCGGACTTCAGACAGACCTCGGCGCCTCGCTCATTGGCCATCTTCAGTGCGTTCTCATCGCGGTCGATGGCTATAATCTTTGCTGCAGATAACTCGCGAAGAAACTCGATGGCAAAATGCCCTAGGCCGCCTACACCGATGACCACGACGCTGGTATCCGGAGACAGCTTGGATAGACATCGCTTGACAGCATGATACGAGGTCAGACCTGCGTCAGTTAAGGGTGCGGCCTGCCAGGGCTCGATTTGATTTATAGGTACCAGTGTGTGCGCCGGAGCAATCATATAGTCTGCGAAACCACCGTCTCGTCCCAATCCACCGGCTAGTACACCGTCTTGCTCACAGTAATTGGTCGCACCTGCTCGGCAGGAGGCACAGTTACCGCAACTCCATGTAGGAGACACGACCACCGCTGATCCTTTTTCCATATCCGGGGGAATATCGCCACCTTCAATCCAGCCTGCATTTTCATGCCCGAGAGTAAAGGGCAACTTCATGTCTTTGGCAGGCGGAAAAGTTTCAGGGGTCCACTCATGCATGATATGCAAGTCCGAGTGACAGGCGCCAGCGCCTCCTATTTTTATCAATACCTCACCCTGGCCAGGTTCCGGTATTGAAACATCCTTCATTTCGGCTTTCCTGGTCCACTGTGAAAAGACATATGCGCGCATTATTTTCCCGCCTTATTGGTGAACTTGCCGAAGCCTGTTTTTTTTCGTCTGACCACCAGGCCCGCAAGCGACCCGGCCACCATGCCAGCAATGAGCCAAACAATTAAATCGTCAATAGCCATTTTCATAATTCGCTTCTATCGTATCTTTTTCACTGCGGATCCGATACTGCCAAATTAACTGGCCCCGGGAGACAATCCCGGAATGAATATATACAAACGCCACCGATTCCCCCGGTGTCCGCAGCCAGCTCCCTGGCGCTATTGTCGAATTATTACCGCCAGCCTGTGGCAAACAGGGCTTGTCCGACCTGTGATGGTAATGATCAGCTACTGCTTGAGGTGCAAGTCCTCTCCAATAGCCAACGCCGGGTTGTTCTAGTGTTTTTCTCTATGATCGTCTATAATACGGCATAATATATGCCAATAGTGAAAGCCGCACAATGGCAATGGCCCCTGCGATATTTGCCGGGTGGCAGAATTGCCGAAGCCAGGCGCTACCCTGGTGAAAAAAAAGACCTTTTAAAGGAGTAGAGAAAGATGGACGTACAGAACCGGGTAGTACCCAATGAGGAGCAGATCAAGGGCTTCTTTGAGCCTGCTCCCGAGGGCCCGATCTATATGGTCAATCTGCTCAAATTCAAGCCACAGGCAGAGTACGAGGACGGCAGGTCAACCGATCTGACGGGAGAAGCGGCCTACGGCATCTATGCCAATGCCGTGTCGGAACTGCTGACCGAGTTCGGGGGGGTTGCCGGTTTCGGCGCTAATGTCGAGCGCCTCATGCTGGGAGAGGTGGAGGAATTGTGGGACAAGGTGGCGATCGCGATGTACCCCTCACGCAGCGCGATGATGGATATGATGCAGTCCCCGCGCATGCAGGAAATTGCTGTTCACCGCGCAGCAGGCCTGGCGGGGCAGTTGAACATCGAAACAGTTGGCGCTGGCGGAACGTGGATTGAGCCCCCGGCCGGATAAGCTCGTGCCTATGATTAGTGAATCTAACCAGAGAAAACCACAGGAGAACTGAAATGGGCTTTGAAGTCAGTGAAAAAGTGCAGCTGCTGAACACCAAACTTGAAGCGTTTATGCGGGAGCATATCTATCCTCGGGAGCGCGACTGGAATGCGTTTACACTTGACCAGGACAACCTGTGGCAGGTGCCTCCCTGGTTCGATGATCTTCGGGTAAAGGCCAAGGAAGCTGGCCTGTGGAACCTGTTCCTGCCCCATGAATACCAGCCCTGGAGCCCGGGACTAACCAACGCGGAAATTGCCCCCCTGTTCGAAACCATGAGCAAGGTGATGTGGGCGCAGGCAGTGTTTAACTGTAACGCACCGGACCGCGGCAATATGGAAGTGCTGGCGAAGTACGGTACACAAGAGCAGCAGGCGCAGTGGTTGGAGCCCTTGCTGGCCGGCGAGATTCGCTCCGCCTACGCCATGACAGAGCCCCAGGTGGCTTCTTCCGATGCCACCAATATGGAGCTGGAGATCAAGCGCGATGGCGATGAGTATGTGCTCAACGGCCGCAAGTGGTGGACGACCAACGCCGTGGGCGAACGCTGCAAAATCATGTTGGTGATGGGGCTGTCTAATCCGGAGGCGGAGCGCCACCGTCAGCACTCAACCATCCTGGTGCCGCGCGACACGCCGGGAATCACCCTGGTGCGTTCGTTGCGGGTATTCGACAATTTCCATTCGCCCGGCGGTGAAGCGGAGTTTTTGTTTGAGAATGTGCGTGTACCGGTCACTAACATGATCAAGGGGGAGGGCTGTGGTTTTGAAATCGCCCAGGGCCGTCTCGGCCCCGGTCGTTTCCAGTATGCGATGACCCTGGTGGGCGCGGCGCAGCGCTGCCTGGAGCTGATGTGCGCCCGCGCGGAAGAGCGCGTGGCATTCGGCGAGAAGCTCAGCAAAAAGACCAGTGTTCAGCACGAGATCGCCCGCTGTCGCTGCGATATCGAGCAGGCGCGCCTGCTGGTGCTGCAGGCCGCTGAAGTGATGGACAAGGAGGGTATGAAGGCTGCCATGCCCTACATCTCCATGGTGAAAATTGTCGGACCGCAAATGGCGCAGAATGTGGCTGATCGCGCCATGCAGGTGTTTGGCGGTATGGGCGTTTGCGAGGACACCCTGATTCCGGACGTGTTCACCCATGCCCGCTTCTGCCGGATAGCCGACGGCCCCGACGAGGTGCATATGTCCCAGTTGGCCAAGCTGACGATCCGTGAACTGCTGAACTGATAGAAGCACCGCCACCCCGTGCTTGTGCGGGGTGGCTCTGTTTTGGAGAGAGTGAAATATGAATAGCCGCGACGAGATTTCCCAATGAAAAAGTTCCTGGGCATATTGCTGGTGCTTGTACTGGCGGGCGGAATAATCGCCTGGTTTAAACGCAACGACATCCTGCTGGCGGTGATCAAATACAAATCCGCAACGGAATATGATGTTGCCGAAAATCGGGAAATTCCCTGGCAGCAGGGGCCCGCGGAGCCGGTTGCCACAGACGGCGAGCGGCCGCCCAACATTATCCTGATTGTGGCCGATGACCTGGGTTACAACGACATCTCCACCTTTGGTGGCGGCGTGGCTGACGGCAGGGTGAAGACCCCCGGCATTGATCGCCTGGCCGCCGAAGGTGCGGTGTTCAGCCAGTCCTATTCCGGCGCCTCCACCTGCGCGCCGTCCCGGGCGATGATGATGACCGGGCGTTATCCCACGCGTACCGGGTTTGAATTTACCCCGACGCCATCGGGCATGGGAAAAATGGTCAACAGCATCTCAGCCGGAATGGATAACAACATGCCGCCCGGCTTTTACGATGAGGCGCTGGAAGCGAGTCAGCCCCCTTTTGATCTGAAAGGGTTGCCGGCGTCCGAAGTGACGATAGCAGAGAGGCTGCAGGCGCAGGGTTATTACACCGCCCATATCGGCAAATGGCATTTGGGGCGCGGCAACGGCATGGCGCCGCACCAGCAGGGTTTTGACGACAGCCTGTTAATGGCAAGTGGGCTTTATCTGCCGGAAGACGATCCCAATGTGGTGAATGCCAGGTTGCCCTTTGACCCCATCGACCAGTTTCTCTGGGCGGCACTGGATTACGCCAATTCCTTTAACTCCGGCAATGCAGACAGATTCCGACCCGGTGGCTACCTGACCGACTACTGGACTGATGAATCCATCAAGGTGATTAAAGCCAACAAAAACCGTCCGTTCTTTCTCTATCTTGCCCACTGGGGCACCCATACACCGCTGCAGGCCACCCGCGAAGACTATGAAGCGGTGGGCGATATCAAGCCCCACCGCAAGCGGGTTTACGCAGCAATGGTTCGCGCACTGGATCGCAGCGTAGGGCGCATTATGGAGACCCTGGAAGCACAGGGGCTGGCGGACAATACTATCGTGGTCTTTACCAGCGATAATGGTGGCCCCGGATACATCGGTATTGATGATGTGAACAGTCCTTATCGCGGCTGGAAAATTACCATGTTTGAAGGCGGCATCCGCGTGCCCATGTTTGTTAAATGGCCTGCAGAAATTGCGCCCGGCACCGTCGTGGACAACCCGGTTGCCCATATCGATGTGATGCCCACCCTGGCCGCTGCGGCCGGTGCCCAAAAGCTCGAGGGCGTGGAGATCGACGGTGTCGACCTGCTGCCGCTGGCGACTGGCGAGGGCGCTGAAAGCTGGACTCGCGAAACCCTGTTCTGGCAGAGCGGCCACTACCAGGTGGTGCGCCACGGTGACTGGAAATTGCAGGTCAATAACCGTCCCACCGATGGTCTTCATAAGTGGCTCTACAACCTGGCGGACGACCCCACCGAGCAAGACAATCTGGCGGCAAGCCGAACAGACAAGCTCGAGGAGTTGAGCGCCTTACTGGCCGCCCACCAGGCAGCCTCCAGAGGGCCATTGTATGCGCCGACCACCCAAATGCCGGTGATGATTGATAAGACCCTGGCGGAGAAGTTTGTCGAGGGTGACGAATATATTTACACGCCCAATTAGGGCGCCCATATCCACCACGTAAAACAGGAAACCCTGAACTATGAAAACCAGACTCACTGAACTGCTCGGTATAGAAACCCCGATCATCTGCGGCGGTATGATGCGCGTCGGCACCGCCGAACTGGCTGCCGCCGCCTCCAATGCCGGGGCGCTGGGGGTGATGACCGCATTGACCCTGCCGACGCCGGATTTGCTCCGCGCCGAAATTGAAAAATGCCGCTCACTGACCGACAAGCCCTTCGGCGTCAACCTGACTGTTGGCGTGGTCGCTACAGCAGTCAATTACGATGACTACCTGGACGTCATCCTGGACAGTGGGGTGAAAATTGTCGAGACGGCCGGCCGCAGCCCGGAACCTTTTATGGAGCGTTTCAAGGCCCACGGTGTCAAGGTTATCCACAAATGTGTCGCGGTGCGCCATGCGTTGAAGGCCGAACGGATTGGTGTCGATGTGGTCAGTATCGATGGTTTTGAGTGTGCGGGGCACCCGGGTGAGCAGGATGTGGGCGGCCTTGTGTTGTTTCCGGCCGCTACCCAGGCGCTGAAAATTCCCGTGGTGGCTTCCGGTGGTATTGCTGATGGTCGTGGGCTGGTTGCGGCGCTGGCTCTGGGTTGTGAGGGCATCAATATGGGTTCCCGCTTTATGGTCACCCAGGAGGCGCCGATACACGAGGGTATCAAGCAGCGAATCGTGGAGATGGATGAAAACCAGACTCGCCTGATTTTCCGCTCCTACAAGAACACGGCACGGGTCTACCGCAATAGCATTGCTGACGAGGTGGCGGAGATTGAGGCCGCCGGCGGAGACTTTGCCCAGGTGCATCACCTGGTATCCGGCGCCAATCAGGAAAAGGCCTGGAGTACGGGTGATATAGAGGCGGGCATGGTGACCGTGGGCATGTGCGGCGGGCTGATCAATGATATCCCCAGCTGTGAGCAGCTGGTGAAAAATATTATGTCCGATGCCGAACAGATCATAAACGAACGCCTTGGTCGCATGGTCGGGGCAAGCTGAGATGAACAAACCGGCAGAAGAATCCGCAGCCGTTCCCGATGGGCGCCGCCTGCGCAGTGAGCGCAGCCGGCAGGCCATTATGGATGCCGCTCTGGGCCTGCTGGAAGAGGACGTCCTGGTGCCGACCGCACAACTGGTATCTGACCGGGCAGGGGTGGGTATCCGTTCCTTCTTCCGGCACTTTCCGGATATGGCTGCCCTGTTCGCTGCCATTGATGAGCAGTCCCGGGAATCGGTTGAAGCCCTGTTCATGGGTGGCGACAGGGATGGCACGCTGGAGGAGCGCATCCTGCACGCCGTGGAGCGACATGCAGAGGGTTATGAAAACCAGAAGAACAGCATCAAGTCAGCGGCGGCACAAAGCTGGCGCTACGAGATTCTGCGCAAGAACTACGCCCGCTACCAGCGCGGACTGCGCAAGGACCTGGATGACTGGCTGCCGGAGTTGAAATCGCTAACTCGCGTCAAGCGCGAGGCCGTGGATGCCGTCGCTTCTGCCGAAATGTGGCTGAGGCTGCGAGAGCAGCAGGGGTTGAGCAAGAAACATGCTATAGAGGTTATTGTAGATATGCTGGCTCGCCTGGTTTCTGGGTAGTCGCGAACGCGTACGTCCTGGGCGGGCCGGCGTTGTCACGTGCGGGTAGCCTGCCGGTGACCCATCATAAATCGTAGCGGTAACAAAAGACCTGTTCGGTGGCGGGCTGCTCTTGTGTAGTCAGCCGCCTGCCTGTTCAACCGCATTTACTACGCGAAGAATCGCAGCGGCGATTTCCATCGGCACTTCTTCCTGGAGAAAGTGGCCTGCCTGGGTCTCCGTCACAGGGGCATCGGGGAAATTGGCTTGCATGGCGGACAGCAGGCCGCCGAGGATCGGATCGCTCATACCCCACACGATCTCAGCGGGGATATCCAGCTCCTGGACATATCGGCCGATGAAACGCATACGTTCCGCACTCGGGTGATTGGGGCCGTCCGGTACCATTCTCATCATGGCCAGTGGTGCCTTGCTGTTGCCACTGTCGAGCAGCGGCTGGCGGTAGAGATTGATAACTTCTTCGGGCATTGACGCTGGCTCACCTTGCAGGTTCGGCAGGCCCGAAAATCCCTTGCCCAATGTTTCGACGATCAATTCACCCACTACCGGCGTCTTCACCAGGGCATGTATGCTCGAAATACTGCGCTCTTCTGTGGGGGCGTTGAAGCCCGTATTCAGCAGCACCGCTCCCTTCAGCAGGCCGGGAGACAGGGCAAGGGCACCCATGCCTACTGGCCCCCCCCAGTCCTGACCGACGTAGACCAGTCCATCCAGTTCAAGTTGTTGCAGCACGCTGTTGATCCACCGCATGTGATTGTCCAGGGTATGCTCGCCAACCGGTATCTTGCTGGAGAAACCCAATCCTGCCAGGGTTGGCATGATCAGGCGGACCCTGTCAGTAGGCAATTCCGCAGCGACCTTACGATACAGCAAGCCCGAGGTGGGGTTGCCATGCTGCAGGAAGACAGGAAACCCCTCGCCGACCTCCAGCACATGAATCTTGATGCCCGGTTCTACCTCCACCAGGTAACTCTTGTAGTCGGGCGTGACCTGGCTGGCGGCGTAGGCTGGCAGGGGGAAGGCCTCAAACTCACCCGAAGGCAGACTAACGGTGCCGCTGCCATGGGGGGTGACCAGCCTGGCGTCGCGAGTAATAACGATGGCAAGGGTTGTCGAGGCCATAATGACTACCGCCAGGATTATGATTACGGTTTTCATGTTGCACCTGCCTGATTCAATGGGTTGGACCGGATTGCCCGGGTCAGTTGCACCAACATATTGTCTGACGACATACACTGGCACATCTCTTAAGCGATGAAAACCCTTAAGGAGCTCGTAGCCCCTACTGCTTGACTCACTTTTCATAGCGAACCCGGCAAGTCCCTGTGAAGCGATAGAACCTGCCAGGTGCTTTATCCAGGATTTCGATTATATTCTTGTCGTCCAAACAATAATGGCATAGTATGTGCCAATTAAATAAATCATGTGGCAAGTAACCGGTCTCGCCTGGGGCAGGGCTCGGTAATACCAGGAGCAGTTCATGGATACACGATTTTCTGAACTTGTGAGCGCTGCTAAAGCGAATACGCCCCGGTGGATGTCGAGAGCATGAAGAAGATACTGCTCGTTGTAGTGCTCCTTCTCCTCGGCCTGTTCCTGTTTCTGTTCTGGTTGGCGTTCTTTTCCTCGCGCCCGCCCCTGACCACTGACCCGGCAACCCTGGCGGGCGACGGCAGCGTTATCAATTACTGTGAGTTACCAGTGCTGGATGGTAGCGGCAAGGTGGCGGCGGAGATTCCCAAGGGCAACACACCCGGCTGCGGGTACTCGCATTTCCCTCTGCCCATTCTTGCCCGGTGCACCGAGCCATTGCCGGAGGGCGCGGATGATATCCGCGGCCTGTGGTTGGGTGTCGAGGGCGGGCACGCCGGGCATGTCGAGCGGGTAGAGCAGTGCGGAAACCGTACCGTTGTCACCGCCGCCGGGATCATCCACGATTATGGTCCCAATAGTACGGCGGGTCTCAATACCGATGACACTGAGGGCTCAGTGCTTTTTACCGTCGGTGAACGGGAGTACTGCATGCGCACCTCCGCCGCCATGATCTGGGAAGAAAAAGTGCTCAACTTCCATGCCTTTGGGTGGGGACCGGTGGTGGTGAAACGCTACATGGATGGCGATCAGCTGATCTGGGAATACGCCGATGGCAGTACCACCCGCATGGACCGGATCTGCACCCTGCCAGAAGAGCACAGGGTCCCCAGGCCCAGGGGTAGTCGTTATTCATTGTTTCAGGGCGCGAAGGCAAACGAAAAGGGGTCGGTGACAACCGGGAATCACTCGCCTTCTCATTTGTCACCGACCCCTTAACGGGATTTGGGAAGTTTGCCGGGCAGAATCTACTCCAGCGGCTATTGCCGTTTTCCAAATTAGCGCGCAGACTGCCGCCGTCAATTGCTGAACCATAGGGTATCAGTCAGGAATTGATATAGGAGTATCACTGTGATGATGAATAAATCCGTAATCGGCCATCGGTGGCTTGCCATGGCTGTCCAGGCAATCTGTATGCTGGCCCTGATCTCGGGCTGCAGCAGCACCCCCAAAACTGTCACTGAAATGTCAGGTGCACAGGCCGCACTGGTGAGTGCCGAAAACGAGGATGCCAACCAGTACGCGCCGGTGCCCATGGACCGGGCCAGGGATAAGTTACGTCGCGCAGAGGCGGCCCGGATGAAGGAGAATTATGCCGAAGCCAAGCGCCTGGCTGAAGAAGCACAGGCCGATGCCGAGCTAGCTCAGGCGATCGCCAACAAGTCCGAGGCAGAAACGGCCTTGCGCGAAATGGAGATCAGCATCGAGGTTCTGCGCGAGGAAATCATGCGCGGCCAGGGTTCTTGAGTACAGCAACAGAATTACCAGGAGGGACAATGAAATTATCAATGTTTGCAAGATTTAGTACGCTGGCCGTAGTCGTCGCGCTGGCTTCAGCCTGCAGTGGCCTGCAAAAGAACCAGGCTTTAATAGATGCAGAAGATTTTTATACCACCACCAAACAAAATGAAAATGTTCTCAGGTATGCGCCGAACGAGCTGCAGAGAGCGGAAGAGGCCCTCAACCTTGCCGCGAACGCCGAATCGGAGGAAGACATGACCTCCTTGGCGTACGTCGGGTTAACCCGAACCCAGACAGCAGTGGCAATTGCCGAGCGCAAGGTAGCCAAGGCCAAGCTCGCCGAGTTGAGTCAGACCAAGGATGAAGCGCGTCTGGCAGCCAGAGACCTTCAGATTGAACGTGCGCAGGCAGATGCCGACGCCCTGAGGCTGGAACTGGAAGCCCTGCAGGCAGTGAGCACCGATCGCGGCATGGTAATGACGCTTGGAGATGTGCTGTTTGCAACCGGGAAAGCTGACTTACAACCCGGCGCCATTAGCACGGTCGAACGATTGGCACTGTTTCTCTCCGAATACCCGAGCAAGACAGTAGTGATTGAGGGGTTTACCGACAATACCGGCACTGACAGCTTTAACCAGAGACTTTCCGAGCGGCGCGCCGCATCGGTAGAGGCTGCGCTCATCCAGGCCGGTGTCAGCCCAGGGCGTATCAGCACGATCGGTTATGGCAAGGCTCGGCCAATTGCTGACAACGGCACCGCTGAAGGGCGCCTGAGAAATCGTCGGGTTGAGATCGTAATCAACGGATAACCTTACAGGTACAGCCGTGCTTAATGGACGCAGAGCGGATCATAAGATATCCGATCCGATCCGCAGTCCATTCGCAGTGCTGGCGCCTGGTGCCGTAGTTCAATTGCAGCGCCGACCACGGGAGCGTCTAAATCGTAGGCAGACCAGGGGTCAGCTGAGGTATTTGCCAACGAAGGTCGCTATAGTCTCTTGCAGCTCGGCACTGCGCGGCACCGCACCGGACATCCAGTAGACGCCGTGAATCAGGCCGTCGAAACGTTCAATGGTGACAGGAACGCCCGCCTTCTCGAGGGCGTGTCCATAGCTTTCGCCCTCACCCTCAACCGAGTGCTCGATGACCTGCTTGACCTTTTGCGGACATTGAAAGGAAAAAACGCTCAATCCAGATTACTTTACCACTTGCAGTTCGAGTACTCCAAGCGCGCCGAATTCCGCACGATAAGTCCCCTCAGTAGCCACATGTATACCCGTTAAATTTCCGGGTATGGCAAAATACCCTGGCTCAATGGTGTACCCCTGCTGAAGAATGTAATTGTTAACAAGCCATAACACGTTTTGCCATTGATCCGAGGTATCGCTTGGGTCTCGCGAGCCAATTTCTTCGCCGTCGCGATTCATACTCACAGGCAGCTGATTAAGCGGTAATGAAGCGGGTGATTCTTTACCCACAAGCGTTCGCGTGCTCGCTGCATTAATACTGATTAAGGTACTACGCAAATGTGGCAAATTCTTTTTAACATCCGCAAAATCCGCGATTGCGGCATCGGCAATTTCCATAACCGGCATCAACGCGCAGACGGCCTCTTTCAGGGCCGCGATGTCCTGTAACGGCGTGGTGACTGGCGTACAGAATTTAAAGCCGATTTCAGCCTCCACAACCAGTATTTTAAAGTCCTCCAGCGTAATTACCGTGGGCTTATCCGCACCTGGGCGGAGAATCGCGGAGCCCCCGAACAAAACGCCTCCCAGGGAGGCCGCGGGTATAAACGAACCTTTATATCCGCCTATCACGTCGCCCGATGCCAGTCGCCGGGTGACATAGGCACTTTGAATTGCATACAAACTGGAGTCGGTAAGCTCTGGATTCAATCGGTAAATATCAGGCAGCCAGTCGCCGTCCTGCTGTGCCTGCCAGATAATGCGCGCGGCATACTGCGTGTCGACAGGTTCGGCGGCGCTGAGGGTATGCGGCAACAGCGTACAAAGCAGCCATCCGCACACCGTCTTAACGCGGCCTGGCACACTCGAATAACGTTGGGTCATGCTCTCTCCTCAGCTGAAGGTCGTGGCGAGTCAATCCTTACTTTTATTGCTGGCGATTTACTCCACGACACTGTCGCCCGCCGGGCTACGTTGCCATAACCCACCGTTGCTATAATAGAATACCGCAGTGTTGTTGGGGAGACATGGCACACCAGGAGACAATGGTATGGCGATAGAAGGGCTCAACCATTTCAATATCATCGCCCCGGCAGCTCTGATGACCCAGGTCAGGGATTTCTACGTGGACGTCGTTGGACTGCAAGAGGGCTACCGGCCAGACTTCGGGTTTCCGGGCCACTGGCTATACGCTGGCGATCTCGCGGTGCTGCACCTTATGGACGGTGAAGTAATTGGCAGCGCCAGTGGAGCCGCCGGCGGATCGGGAACGGGAAACCTGGATCATATCGCCTTTACGGCTACAGAACTCGAGGCGACCGAGGCCAGGTTGGCCGACCTGGGGCTGGAGTTCAGGAAAACCGAATTCCCCGACTTTCAACTGACACAGCTGTTCCTTCGCGACCCGGTGGGCCTGGGTGTCGAACTGAACTTCACAACGAAATAGCAGCGATTTAGTTGTAGGTTCTCGAGGCACAACACCCGGTGATCCCGGATAGCGGGGTGAACTTCACAGCTGGCAACTCGCTGCCTGATGCAAGGCCGTGTAGCCGACCTTGACCAGCAAGATACTGTCTCGCAACAGTCTGATCAATTTCGGAGCGGACGATGTCAACAGTACCCGTGTAAACTACTCCCTGGATTTTTTACCGTACACGTGACGGTGGAACGTATTCAAGGTCGCACCTGTTACATTGGGAGGCGTAAATTTTTGACGTGATATTGACTACAGGTAATTACAATGAAGCGCGATGCCAAATTCTGGTACTCGATGGTGGTATTTCAGCTCCTGTTCGGGCTCGTCGTGTTTGCCTTCACGCGCGAATACTATCGCCAGGAAGCGGGAGGCGTTAGCTCCCGATCATCGATGGTTCAGCAGCGCAACTCCGATTGGAGCGTAGGCATTGGCGGGTCCGAGTTTGCATGGCTTGGCTCGCAAACATCCAATAGTGTGCCAACCGAGGATCCGGTTGAAATATCGCGCCGCGCTGATGAGTATTTTGCCAACAGGCAATATGGCCAGGCCGCCGCGATGTATGAACGATTGCTGGCATTCAATCCCGATGATGGGGAGATCCATAATAATCTGGGCCTGACCCTGCACTATCTGGGCAGATCAACCGAAGCCCTGGACAGACTGGAAGAAGGTGCGGCTGTTGACCCTCAAAACCAACGAATCTGGTTGACGCTCGGGTACGTCAACAGCGCACTTGGGAATACGGGGCAAGCTCGCGAGGCGCTGACAAACGCGATCCAGACCGGCAGCGATGAATCGATTCGACAGTCCGCAAAAAAAATGCTCGAAGCCTTACCCTAGGTGATACAGGTGCAGCCGGGTCAGAAGAGGTCCAGCACCGCAGTCATATGCCGCAACTCGTCGCAGAACAGTCGCGCTGCGGTCGAGGGTGTTGTGTGTGCCCGCAGGGTAATGCCGATCGGCCGCGAGGTGCCTTCAAGGCGGATGGGCAGGGCGATGAGCAATCCGGCCGCCTCGTCAAAGTGAACCTGATGGCGTGAGAGCAAGGCAAGCCGGTTGCTTGCCAGCAGCAGGCCGCGCACTGTCGACAGGGAGCTCGTTTCGACTATCTGTGTAGGTGGGGTGGCGCTCTCCCGGGCCAGGTACTGGTCAAAAAGCGCTCTCGCAGGTGTCTGCTGCATGGGCAGCACCCAGCCGAATTCGAGCAGCTTGGGAAGTGTTACTGTCTTTGCGCTACCCAAAGGGTGATCGCGCCCGGCAATGACCGACAGTTCATCTTCGAACAGCACTTCTGTGGCAAGGTTAGACCCGCTTCCAACATCCCGGGTGGCGCCGATGATCAGGTCCAGGTCGCCATTGCGCAGGGCTGCTTCCAGAATTGCGTAGGGACCCTCACGGGTCGAGATCTTGAGTTGCGGATGAACTTCAAGCACACGGTGGATGGTGCGTGGCGTCAGCACGGTGCGGGAATAGGGCAGGGTGCCGATAACCACCGAACCCCGGGTAACACCGTCACCGCTGCGCAATTCGTCGATGCCGTGGCGAATCAGGGCGAAGGCCAGTTTCGCGTGGTTCGCAAGGACATTGCCGAATACCGTGCTGGTTGGTCGGGGACCGGCGTGCTCGAACAGTGGCAGATTGAGCAGGGCTACTTAAAGCCCTGGCGAGGAAGCATCGTCACTTGGCGGTAGCTTCAGCAGTGTTTCGATCTGTGTATACCCATTTTTCTGCGCGAAAGCCAAAGCTGTCATTCCGTCCACATCGCGCGCATTGACATCTGCGCCTCCGGCTAGCAACAACTGTACAAATTCCAGCTTTCCTCCTTCAGCCGCAGCCATCAGTGGCGTATACCCCAAGTGATTCGGGCCGTCGACTTTCGCACCGAGTTCCAGCAGAGCGAGCATGGTTTCCACGTCGCCGGTCTCTACTGTCACCAGCAACGGTGTCATAAGGTTTGCTTTGGACTCCACCTCGAGTTCGGCGCCCTCGGTCACTAACAACTTCAACAGTTCAATATTGTGAGTGCCGGCAGCATAGAGCAGGGGAGTGACACCCTTGTTGTCTTGGGTATTCACATCGGCATTCCCCAGCAGTAATTGCGCCGCCACCTGATTTCGGCGGCGTAGTGCAGCCCAGTTGAGGGCAGAGAGACCCGCATTGTCCTTGTAGTCCACATCAGCCCCACTGGACAACAGTACCTTTGCTACCTCCACATGGCCTCCGGCAGCTGCGAGAATGAGCGCGCTACGCCGGTTCCTGTCCAGCATAATCGCGCCCGCATCAGCGCCTTGCCTGAGTAACTGCTGCACTTCGACGATCTTGCCCGCAGCGGCAGCGTTGAGCAATGCCAGATCGCGAGCATCTGCATTCGCGTTTTTGACAGGCTCCATGGTGATACCGCTTGCAGTCACGTCAGGTAAAAAAATCTGCATGCTTACAAGCACCAAAAATACGGCTTTCAGATATTTAATTGTCAAATGAGCGTGCCCAGAAAATAGTTTCGGTAATATCTGCGTTACTTGCCGGAACCTCGCGAAGGATTACCGTACTGTTTATGATGCGGCGCGCCTTCACTCCCCAGGCCCCGTTCCCCTCCCGGGCCTGCTCCATATCCACTGCCGTCCCTCGCTTTTTGTGAGCGTATCTCGTGCTGTGACTGTGTCTCTTCCTGTGACTGTGTCTGAGTCTTTACCTGCTCTTTTTGGGCATCTGCACTCTCTGCCTGCTCTTCATTCGCAGGTTTTTGCTGCCCGCTGTTGGCGCCGGCAGCTGATCCGCGATTCTCGGGAGCACCCTGTCCCGGGCCCGTTACATTCTGTTGATAGGACTTACCCATACCACCACCTTTACCAAGTACTTGTGATCCGGGGTCAGGCATTGCCGTTCCTGGATCTTCCGCAATGGCTGATATTGGCGCAATGGCGAATAACATGCTCAGTAATAACAAATCTAGCTGTTTTGCTGCCATATTTATTCCTCAAATAATAATCCAAACGTGTTGACAAGATAATGATGAATGTAAAAGGGAGTAAGCAAAAGCTTACTCCCTTTAGTTCATGCTTACGGCGCAGTCCTGGGCATCTAACTCGGAATGCGAATCAAAAATTAGTCCGCATAGCATCAAGCTCCCACCGGGTTTCCGACTGCAGAGCGCCAGAGCGGGCATAATCACTGCGAACTTCTATCTTCTTGATCAGACCCTTCGCGGGTGAGACCCACAAATTCCTGTCGATCACGACAGTTGATCCGCTCTTGTTGTCTACAAAAGTAAAAAAGTATTCGTACAATTCGTCCTGAGTAAGCGGATAGGCCTGGTATTCGCCCATGGGCGTTGTAATCGTCTTCATTGGAGCCACAGTGATTCTGCGGCTGCCCTCTGTTACCGGGCCAGAGATGTTACCACCATACATGGTGTAAAAATTGACTACGAAATCGTCAAATGCAATGAGGGGAACAGGGATGGCTACTACCCCTTTATCAGACGCATCGCCTGTAACGTATTCATTACCATACTCATCAGTCAGTTCAAACAACGCACCATTCGTTTCCTGCCAAATACTTTGCTCAGTAACTTCCTGTTCGCCGGTTTCCAGATACGTGGTTGTCGTGCGCAAGTTCAACACCAATTTATCCAGGTAATCGATCTTGCCTGGAAAAAATTCCTGGCGAACCCTGACCGTGGATGTCCTTGTCGGCTCACCACTGACCGACACACTGACCGCGCCTGAAAACACTACTATGTCACCTGATCGATAGCGGCGGATATCATCGGATGGAATAAAATCAGGTTGGAGATACATGATTTCATCGGACTCGAGAAAGTCCATCATATTTTCATAGTCTGAGAACCATGCGGTTTCGATGTGACAGGGCTGCAGGCTGCCGCCACACAAGCGCGCGAAACCTTTTTTCCAGCCGATGAACTGATAGCCCTTGGCGGGAACCGCTATAAAAGTTTCGTTAAAGTTTGTGTCGGACACCTCAACGCTACATGTTCTCAGGGCGGGGCAATTAATCTCGCCCGACTCGGTGGTGACTGCACCACCTGCTGGTGTTGTGATGTCGATTCGGCAGGCGCTCAACACTACAAACAAACCTGCGATGACCGCAGCCCTGATAATCAGCCTATTACTTAAGTTCATAAAGCAACAAACGTGTCTTTCCACTAGCGATGTCAAAAAACCAAGATACA
>Ga0316189_10003171_pt1 | contig 15990 bp, 18 predicted proteins | sample LowCovwburrow_MG_FD_204930 | JGI IMG/M metagenome (GOLD analysis project Ga0316189, IMG submission 204930) | Coastal sediment microbial communities from Maine, United States - Lowes Cove worm burrow | ecosystem: Environmental > Aquatic > Marine > Coastal > Sediment | place: USA: Maine... | reverse complement strand
TTTTTATTAAATGTATTGTTTCTGAGTTATTCTTTTAAATTCAATCGCTACAAGATAAAGAATTTTATTAAAATGATGATTACTTTCTAAAAAGCATTTTTGTGATACATAGTTCTTAACTTTAAGTAGGTGTTTTTTGAGTTGTTTCTTTATGCAATATCTTCGCAAGATGGCTTATGAACAATGTGTCGGCTTTTTGAACACTCCCCCCCTATGGAACAATGAGCAATTTGGCATACGCCAGTTCGAATTCCCATATCTCGAATTAAATGATTTTAGGTCGGCAGCTGTTTCTTATAAAATGAGACTGGGACACCAAATGGAAGCTTTATTTAACCAACTGGTCGTACGTACCTTCCGATATGAAATTCTGTTGCACAATCTTGTAATCAGAGAAGGTAAGAAAACCATTGGGGAAATCGATTTTATCTTAAAAGACGTCGAAACTTCTAAAATTATACATGTTGAGCTAACCTATAAATTCTACATTATCGATACGTCCATCTCAGAGCCAATCCATCGCTTGATAGGGCCAAGTAGAAGGGATATGTTCTTTACTAAAATGGAAAAGATAAAAAACCAGCAATTTCCACTTTTACATTCGGTCGAGGGAGCTAAAGCAATGCTAGACAAAGGAGTCAACCATAGAGATATTGAGCATCAATGCTGTTTTAAGGCCCAATTATTTATTCCCTTAGGTATTTCTGCAGTACATATTCGTCCGTTGAACAAAGCTTGTATTGCAGGATTTTGGTTGCGGTTCGATAACTTCAAAACTAAGGAATTTGAATCATACCAATATTATATTCCCTATAAATCGGAATGGGTCGTAATGCCTCACAATGATGTCGCTTGGCAATCACATTACGAAATTATTATGGACATTAACATGCAAAGACTTAAAGAAAATTCGCCTATGGTCTGGATGAGAAAATCAGAAACGGAGTTCGAGAAGTTTTTTGTGGTCTGGTTCTAGAAATGGATTAAACTTTCTATCCTTGTTACTACTCGTGAATAATTAGCAATTAGCATTTTCGACCGTCTTTTACCCATTCCTAAACGATAGAGGAACAAAATCGAACGAATTGTACATAAGAGTTTCTAAAAAATATCGAAACCAATACCGAAATGACGCCTCAATTGGAGAAAAAAGAAAGCGCGTTAAGGTCAGTTTAGGCAACAACTCAATTCTTAATCGCCCTATAAGTTATTCTTCGGTTGGTTATAAGCGTATTGACCTGAACGGTCAAAGTCGCAGTGTTGGATATTGTTGTACCACAGACATAGCCTATATTGGTCAAGACTGCCCTATATTGATTGCCGTAATCGGACAGCTCGGCATTTGTATTCGATAAAGTATCCGTAGAAGTGTTGTTATATATCCCAGTGTTAGTCAAGTTCACCCAAATGGCCCCATTGAAGATTTACCATTGATAGGAAGTTACGTTTGTGGCCGCAACAGAAATTGTTGTACTACAACCTGGGCTAATAGGAGTACTTATTGGCTGTGTAGAAATTGATGGCAACGAAGAGGCTTCTTGAAAATCATTAGTAGTGTTTGTATTGTTGTCATCAGGTGTGGTGTATCCATCTACAACTCTTGTTCCAGTTACCAAACCATTACTTATCTATGATGGTAGGCAATGCAGCCAAAATCCCATCACTATTATTGTCGGTATATCCTGCTTCGAGAACATCGTTACAGGAATCTTTATCGGCATCTAATTCAAACGAATCGTAGTTTCCACAAGAATCAGCAACCGAAATGGAATATGTTAAATTGGCAATTCTTCCTGTATTTCTTATTAGCAATATGGCTATATGTTGTGGACTTAAATCTATGGCAAGGCTGGTGTATGGAAGCAGTTGAAAATGATTTCTAATTATCCCAACAATTTTGAAATAAAAAAGGCAGCCTTTTCAGACAGCCTCTTTTATATTCACGAATTTTTTAATTATGGATAGGTAACAGACCTAAAAGAGCCCATAGAAATATCAATACTTTTCGTACTGTTATCATATGATACCAAAGTAGCCGTAAATGTTCCTTCAACATAAATGGCTGTTTTTTTAGTAATTACAATAGACCCTTTATGGGCAAAGTCAAAGTCGAAGCCCAATACATTAGCGGTAAATACTACGGTACAGTTTGTACCAAATTCATCGATAATGTTATACTTACCTTCATCATAAATTTTAGGCATCCAGATGCTTATCTGTATATCTCCCGGATCGTAATGCGATACGCCGTTATTTCCATTAAAGGTAATGTTGTTTCCTTCGGCAGTATCGATATCCTCGAAATTATATGTCTTTCCATCAGCGGTGAATTTAATAAAGGTATTCGAGGTTTCAATTCCAGTATCGTCGGTGTCGTTTGTACTACAAGAAGTTAGGGGCAAACTGGCAATTGCTTGAAACAACAGTAGACTAGGTTTGGTTGGTTTCATTTTGTTGATTTATTCTTTTTGTAAGAATATACAACAAAATATAAAGATGATTATTTTACAACTACTGTTAATTTTTCGAAAAAATCTATAGCTGCAAGTTTATATATGATTGTTCATCTGTCAAATTTATGTTTCAAGATAGATGTTCGTTTTGTCTCCCTGCTCAAACCTACCCCTGTGCCCGGAGCGGACTACAGGAGTATTGTCTTCCAATACCATTTTTGATATATTAAGGCAATTATCGTAGGTTTAGTAAAGTAATCATCAAAAATCGAAAAAAGTGTAGCTATGACCTTTCGAATCATCCGCTATTGGTACGCTTTGGCCCCCAGCGAATGCAATGACAACCTTCTCATGACCTACTAGCAGTTCTATGACTTGGCGGGCACCTGAAATAATAACTGAGATTAAATCACCAAAGATTCTCTAAAGGAAATTATTATATATGAGATTAGTAACAGGACTACCAAGCGCATACTGACCACCGAATAGGGTATTGATATATTCCATCTCCCCAAAGTTGATGTCCAACGAAAAATAATGAATACTATTTGGCAAATCTTCCAAAGTAAAAGTCATTCTATGAAAGTAGTGAAAGCCGGTAGTACTGGCATGATTGGCAGCTTGATTTTAGAGTAATGTCCAAATTCTGAGCGTATAAGCACGGAAATCAGTTTTGTGTGTAAACTCTCAGCCCGAAAACATCAGAAATTAACCGAAATCGTGATTTCTAACTTTGAAAAATATTTTGGGCAAGATTGCCTAGTCAAAAATGTATCGATTGGCTTTTTCTGTATCGGGGTGAATACCGGTCAAGTTACCACTGATACCTAAAAAAAATCACCGTAGATTATGCTGTAGAATTTGCACGCGTGTCAGATAAGAGCAGTCCAAAGGCTACAGGCCTGGACTTACCGAACTAAAAAAAGTAGAACAGCTTCTGCCTGTTTTAAAGGTATGGCCGAAAATCAAATTGCGGCGTTGGGTATTAATTTTACAGCTTTCAACCTTCCTATTTTTATCCGGTAAGACCCCGTAAAGAATTCAACCTGATGTATCATGTTTCAAGATAGTTGTACCTCGACATAAAGCTCTTCGAAAAAATACCAGCGTATCATCAATCGACTTTGCCAACACCATGCTGAACGTGGCTATAAAAGGCGCCGAAAGGGAAATCTTGGAAAACAGGGAAATTTTGAAGTACACAACATAAGGGGTTCGAGTCATAAAGTCGACCTTCTTTTGAAACATTGTGTACCTCATACCTGTGACCTTGAACTTCGTACTTTTTTCATCCTCCGTGCAACTATCTTAAATTCGTATTGTCTTTAGAGTAACAATAAGGCAATTGATTAGGTTAAAACCAAGCTGAATTCATTGGAAACCAATATCCGTTTTACACATAAAGCGCTTGTAGAAAAATGCAAGACAGGCCATAGCGGCTCGCAATACCAGTTGTATGGGCTCTATGTCGATGCCATGTACAATATCGGCATGCGGATGTTGGGAAATAAAGAGGATGCTGAAGATATCGTACAGGACAGTTTTGTCGATGCCTTTAAAAACTTGGACGGCTTTAAATATGAGAGCACGTTCGGGTCTTGGTTAAAACGAATCGTTATCAACAAAAGCATCAATTACCTTAAGGCAAAACGGATTCCGGTCGTACCGATGGAGGACAATGAGTTTCATTTACACGATGATCCCGCGGAAACCGTGGAAGCAATCGATATCAAGAAAATAAAGGTCGGTATCGAAAAACTGCCGTTAGGTTATAAACAGATTCTTAGCCTCTATCTAATCGAAGGCTACGACCATAATGAAATCGGGGAAATATTGGAAGTTTCGACTTCCACCTCAAAATCGCAATACCATCGGGCAAAGAAAAAATTAGTTGAAATTATAAAGACGTTATAATGGACAATTTTGAAAAACACGTAAGGGAAAATGCAACGGAGTTTGATGAGCACAGAGCGGACAGAGCGAAAATGTGGGGAAATATTTCTGCAGAGCTTAAAGCGCATGACCCCAAAGCGATTCCCCTCTGGAAGTCACCGATACTCCAAATAGCCGCCAGTGTGTTGCTTTTCATCGGTCTCACCGGGGTTATCGGATTGTCCGCATTCTGGTCCCGTGCAACTGTAGAAACGCAGTATGCATCGAAAGAACTCCTAGATATCGATATATACTATAAGAGTCTGGTCTCGTACCAAGTACAGTTGGTAAAAGACCATCCGAAATTATCAGAACAAGATAAGGTCGAGTTTTTATCCTTTATGGACGAGCTCGATACTGAATATGACGAATTACGCAAAGAAATGCAAAGAAATCTGGACAATGAATTGGTATTGGAGGCCATTATTTCCAATTACAAACAACGTATAGAGCTCATTGAGAAGCTATTGAAACAGATAAATAATTCTAAAATACAAGACGAAGATTATGGATACACTTTGTAAAAAACTACTGTGGGTAGCGTTGGCCCTAACTCTTGGGCAGGGCGTTATCGCGCAAGAAACCGTATCTAAAAAGATAGAAAAGACCTATAAAATGACAAATACGGGCGAACTACATCTGCAGAATAAGTATGGGAATATCAATCTCTTTGGATGGGACAAGGAGGAAACTTCCGTAGTTATTTCGATTATTGTGAACCATCGTAAAAAGGAAAATGCGCAAGACCTATTGAAAAGGATAAGCCCCGTAATTAGAGAAGGCGACAACTATGTTTCCGTTACCTATGAAATTACGGACAAAAGCAGCAGCTTCTTTGGCAATCTTTTTGAAAAGGCAAACCCCTTTGATTATGATCGGAGCAACATACAGATTGATTATACCATTTACGTGCCTATCAAGGCAGAATTGACAATAGCGAACACCTTTGGCGATGTTATTATCGAAGATTGGGTCGGGAAATTAAGAGCAGATGTAGAACATGGGGATCTCTGGATTAACGAAAATTTGAATAGAGCCGACATCGACATGAGATACGGGAAACTCAGGGCGAAATCTATCAATTACGGAACCATCAGTCTTAAAAATGGGGCATTCGATATGGAAAATGCCAAGAGTTTAAAAGTGACGAGCAGCGGCACTGATATTCAAATAGAGAAAGTAACCTCCTTTGAATTTTTTTCGAATAAAGATGAAGTGACAATTGATGAAGTTGGTACGTTGTACGGTACCCTTAAATTTTCGACAATCGAAGTGAACCGCCTGACCAAAGACGTCGACTTGACCTTAAAGGTTACTGATTTTAGAATCTCCAAAATTTCAGACCCCATGGCAGATATCACTATCGATCAAGAATCTTCGGAAATCAGTCTGAACATTAGCGACTTCTCACATCGGTTTGAGGCTACTTTGGAAGAAGGTCTAGTACGCTTACCAAAATCATTTGAAAATGTCGATTCAAAGCTATTGGATATAGGAAAAAAATTACGGGAGATTCATGCCACGTACGGTAATGAGAAACAGGGTAAAATTTCAATTACCGGCAGGAAAGGGGTTGTGCTTTTAAAAGAGCTTTAGGCATAAAGAGACCTCTCAAAAAAAAATTGCGCTGAAGTGCAACTTTTAAACAATTGCCTTGTCTATTAAGTATCAACCTGCATATTGAAAAACAGGTCAAAAAAAAATCAATCAAAAGAAATCAAAATGACGTATTTAAAATCAATCGTTTTTTTAGCACTCTTAGGGGCTCAATTTTCCGGATTCACCCAAAATCAATCAGAAGATGACTCAGGAGACTATCTCGAATTCAATGATCGTAACAATGTCGTGCACGGCGTTTACTTGGGGCTAACCACACATTTCGGAGAAATCGAAAATGAGGACACGTATTTCGTAGGGCTAAAAGTGGCATATGTTGCGAATCAACAATTCGAAGTCGGTTTTGCCGCTACCGCATTTTATTCTGAACAAGAATTCATTACAGTAGGTAACATCGATAATGATTTGATCGGAGGTTATGGCGGACTGCATTTAGAGCCTATATTTTTTAGCAAGTCTAAAGTAAACCTTTCGTTTCCCCTGCTCGTGGGTGTCGGTGCGGTCGGTTATACTACTGGCGATTTTGATGATTTCGATGACGATTTTATCAATGACGAATACGACAATGTCGATGCCATCTTCGTATTGGAACCAGGCATCAACGCCCTCTTTAATGTATCGCGTTACTTACAGTTAGAGGCAGGGGTTAAATACCGAATGTCTAATAAAATTAAGCTTGCCACAAGCCCCATTGATAGACTCAATGGTTTTTCTGCCGGTATTGGTATTAAGGTAGGCATTTTCAATATGGGCCGCAACCGGTATAAAAAGAATGTGCAATGAAAAATAAATCAGATATACTGTGCAACATCTGCCACGATGCAATACATACCCAAGCTATTTTCTTTGATAATAATCAGGTATACCTTAAAAAGTTTACTGGTGGTGGTTCTAAAGGAGCAATCGAAAGCGCTCAATGGTTTCCCATAAATTTTCAATGGATACCTATTCTACATCACAATAAAGAATTAAATCATCAATTAAATACATCATCAAAATGAAAACAAAAACTTTTTGTATCGGACTCATCCTTTCCATAGGATTATTCACTTCTTGCGACCATGAAACGATAAGGGCTTCGGGGGAAGTTACCTCAAGGGAAATTTCTTTTTCAGACTATTCCGGCTTGAAAGTCGCAAATGCCTTTAATGTGTTTGTAACCTTTTCGGATACCGAAGAACGAATTCGGATCAATGCAAACGAAAACATACAGGATAGAATTATTGTTCAAAAGGAGGGTAATGACCTGATCATAAAACTGCAAAAATATACCAATGTAAAAGGAAACGCCACCTTGAATGCATACATCACTACCAATAAGCTTTCTAAAATTGATATTTCAGGGGCTACTGATCTCAACTTGGAAAATGAATGGGTAGTAGAAGAAGCGAAAATCAAACTTTCAGGGGCATCCGATTTTTCAGGCGAAATAACGGCCGAACGATTGAACCTGGATATGGGAGGCGCTTCAAGTGCCAATATCTATGGAAGCGTCAATGCTTTAAATGCGGACCTATCCGGAAGCAGTGATGTTCGAGATTTTGACCTAGTCGTTGAACGCCTTGATATCGAACTTTCAGGAGCCAGCGAAGCATTCCTTTCGGTAAATGAATCGATTGATATAAAAGGCTCAGGGGCAAGCGTGCTGTATTATAAGGGCAATGCGATAGTGAACAATAAAAGACTTTCAGGAGCTTCTGAAATTAAGAATAGAAATTAATAAATTTAGTTGTATTCCTTCCTCTGCTCGGGGAAGGAACATTCGACAATTTTAGACCAATCAAAATTACTTATGCCTTTTCTTTAGTTCGGCTTCAATGTCCGTTAAGGTGAAGCCTTTCGCTTGTAGCAAAATCAAATAGTGAAATAACAGATCCGCACTCTCGTACAAGAAGAGCTCATTATTATCATCTTTTGCCTCGATAACAGTTTCGACGGCCTCCTCACCCACTTTCTGTGCAATCTTATTTATACCCTTGTCGAATAAAGAAACCACGTAGCTTTGTTTGACATCCTGACGAAGTTCAGGGGCTTTTGCCGCTTCTGCTTTACGTTGTTCAATTACATTTTCCAGCTGGGACAGAAACCCGAAATTCGATTTATTGTCTTCGTTCCAACAGGTATCGCTTCCGGTATGACAGGTAGGCCCAATAGGATTTACAGAAATCAAAAGCGTATCGCTGTCGCAATCATTCTTGATATCAACTAGATTTAGAAAATTACCGCTCTCCTCGCCTTTTGTCCATAACCTTTTTTTACTGCGGCTGAAGAACGTGACCTTTTTGGTTTCTTGGGTTTTTTTTAAGGCGGGCTTGTTCATATAGCCTAGCATCAAAACATTCTTGGTGGTGGCATCTTGAATAATGGCGGGAACGAGTCCATCGGGGTTTTTATCGAAATCTATTGTCATATGTATTTCTTTTGTCAGCTTGGGCTCTGTTAAAGACCTTATATTCTTTAGCCCTCAAATCCGCCCAGGGCGACAGTTTTTAAATCAGTTCATTCGTAAAAGATAGATAGGAAAGCCCAAAGCCTTCTCCGTATTAACAACTTTTAATCCAAATTTTTCATATAATCGGACATTACGTTCATAGGCTGTATCTACAATAATTGGTAAGGTATTGTTTTTGAATTCTTCGAAAACCTCCATTATCAATCTCGGGGCCGTGACCCCTCCTTTGAAATCATTTTTTACTGCAAAAATCAAAGGACGGATATGGTCAGATTTAGGATGGTTACGTTTAATCACCAGCTGTCGTTCTAAAACCTTGAATACCCGCTCAATACCGATGCATTTAAATGCCAATCGCAAGGTTGAAATTAATCCCTTTAAAGTAAACCGCTCTTTATGTGCATAATTTACTAAAAGACAACTGGCCCGGTTATCGGATAAAAACACTTCTCCAGAATGCATTGCCTTGTCAAATAAATAGCCCATCAGAATTCGCATTCGATCTAAACGGTGTTTATCTTGTTTTACGACGAAATTAATAGAATTATCCTCATCAAGGGGTTCAAATGCGTCTACCAAAATATCGACCACTAATTTTCTATCTTTAAATTCTGCCCGTACCAATATCCTAAACCAATTTCTTAAATTCGGACTGGAATGCCCTTTTCCTGTAATTTTTCTTTTAAATCTTTGATTGGGATTTCCTTAAAGTGGAAAACGCTTGCCGCCAGCGCCGCATCAGATTTACCTTCAACAAAGGTGTCGGCAAAATGCTGCATAGTCCCTGCCCCTCCAGAGGCTATAATAGGAATATTCAATTCCTCAGATAATCTGGCCAAGGCTATATTTGCGAATCCGTCTTTGGTACCGTCATGGTCCATCGAGGTAAACAAAATTTCTCCTGCGCCTCGTTCTTCCACTTCTTTGGCCCATTCGAAAAGCTTTCGTTCCGTCGGAACTTTTCCTCCTACGAGATGAACGATCCATTCTCCATCAATCTGCTTGGCGTCAATGGCAACAACAATACACTGAGAACCAAACTTGGCCACCAAATCATTAATCAATTGCGGATTTTTTACAGCCGAAGAATTGATGGAAACTTTGTCCGCCCCATTCTTCAATAGGACATCGACATCTTCGACAGAAGAAATTCCACCTCCAACAGTAAATGGAATATTTACTTTTTCGGCCACATGGTATACCAATTCTGCAAGTGTTTTTCTTCGTTGTTCCGTAGCGGAAATATCCAGGAAAACCAGTTCATCGGCCCCTTCCCTACTATAGATTTCCGCTAATTCGACCGGATCTCCGGCATCACGTAAATCTACAAAGTTGACTCCTTTAACCGTACGACCGTCTTTGATATCGAGACAGGGGATTATTCGTTTTGCAAGCATTTCAGTTTTTATTCTTAACGGTTAGGTCTACACCGGCGTAGAAACCTAAATCTTTATTTTTCAATTGTTTTACCCAAAAGGCGATTTGTCCGGTATGGTACGAATAGTGCTCCACGACATGAATCACTATGCCAATACCTGAAAAGTTGTACCCTTGCACTTCACGTTTGCGCAACCATTCGTCTGTGCTGACTTTACGAATCACAGATTTTGCCGTTTCAACGGTGTCAGTCAATTTTTTAAGCAATTCTAATTTTGTTAGGTTAGATTGATTGCTGAATTCAGTATCCCTATCGCGTATATCTTCCTTTGAACCAAGTGACGAAATCGCATACTGGGTAATATTTCCGCAAAGATGTAAAATCAGATTGGCAATACTATTGGACGATTCATTCGGTTTCGACCGAAGTTCTGCCTCAGAAATATGGGTTAAACTTTTCGTTACCATTCGTGTACTCTCGCTTATACGATAAATAGAGTTCTCGACAAGCTCATCTATAATTTTGGTTTCCAGGCTCATACCGATAAAATGAATTTCTCTAACTGTTTCAAGCTGATTCTATTTTCATAAATTGCTTTGCCAATAATCGTCCCTTCGCAGCCCATTTCCAATAATTTTGGGAGCTCCTTAAATGTAGAAATGCCCCCCGAAGCAATTAGTTTAATTCCATCACAATCCTTTAAAATCCTTTTGTACAAATCGAATGATGGCCCTTCGAGCATTCCGTCTTTTGAAATATCTGTACAAATGACATATGTAATTCCTTTTTGTTGATATGCTTGGATAAACGGAATAAGCTCTTCCGATGACTCTTCTTGCCAGCCCGAAACGGCAACTTTTTCATCCATGGCATCAGCCCCTAAAATGATTTTATCTGCACCGTAGGTCTCGACCCAATTGGTAAAGGTTTGTTTATCTTTTACCGCGATACTTCCTCCAGTTATTTGTCCTGCCCCGCTTTCAAATGCGATGCGTAAATCATCATCAGTTTTCAATCCGCCCCCAAAGTCAATTTTCAAAGTTGTTTTTGAAGCAATTTGTTCCAATATCTTATGATTGACGATGTGTTTTGATTTTGCACCATCTAAATCGACCAAATGTAAATACTGTATGCCATGGGCTTCAAAGTTTTTGGCAACCTCCAAAGGATTTTCGTTATATATCTTTTTGGTATCATAGTCTCCTTTGGAGAGCCTTACGCACTTACCTTCTATGATGTCTATTGCTGGAATAATCCGCATATATTTGTTTAATGTAATCTTTGTTTGTCATTGGCCATCCACAATGGGGAATCGCCAATCTTTTTAAACCCATATTTTCCGTATAAGCTGTGGGCGTCTTTGGTCTTTAGACTTATGGTATGTAATCTTTTTACGACTTCATGATTCATCATAAAGCTAATCAACTTGCCACCCAATCCCTTCCCTTGGTATTTATCGAAAATAATTAGGTCCATGATATAGCCAAAGAAAACATGGTCAGTAACTATTCTGGCAAAACCTAGTTGTTCATGCGTTTCGGAATACATATCAAAACATAAACAGTTTTCTATAGTTGTGCGTGTTTGTTTTACAGTCCTTTCCATGCCCCAATACGATTGATTTTTGATATAATCATGAATTCTATCAAAGTCTAGTTCCGAATTATCCGTTGAGATAAAATAGTTCATTAATTCTTAAAGCATTAAAAAATTATTTAAAATTCGTTCGCCAATGGAACTGCTCTTCTCCGGGTGAAACTGAGTTCCATAAAAATTCTCTTTTTGTAACGCGGAGCTGTAATTTAGTTCGTATTGCGATTCTGCAATAGTTTCGGTGCAAAGAGGGGCGTAAAAACTGTGTACTAAATAAATATATTCCTTTTCCGAAATACCTTTGAACAGGTCTGTTTTTAGATTACTGATTTGGTTCCATCCAATTTGGGGAACTTTTACAGCATTCGAAAACTTTACAACATCAGTATCAAAGATACCCATCCCTTTCGTGTCTCCCTCCTCCGAAGAATTGCACATTAGCTGCATACCCAGACAAATACCCAAAACAGGCTGTTTTAGATTGGGTACGATTGTATCTAATCCACTTGCTCTAAGCTTTATCATAGCGCTACTTGCCTCGCCTACTCCTGGAAAAATAACTTTATCAGCAGTCTGTATCTCCTCAATATCATGACTCAAGATTGCTTCATATCCTAGTCGCTGAATAGCAAATTTGATACTCTGTATGTTTCCTGCACCGTAGTTTATAATCACAATTTTCATAATACTCCCTTTGTAGATGGTAACACCATCTTTTCTACATCGCGTTTCACTGCCATTTTAATGGACTTCGCAAATGCCTTAAAAATAGCTTCTATTTTGTGGTGTTCGTTGGTACCTTCGGCCTTGATATTAAGATTTGCCTTTGAACCATCGGTAAAGGACTTAAAGAAATGGTGGAACATTTCCGTGGGCATATCACCTACTTTTTCTCTCATAAAATCCGCTTCCCAGATCAGCCAATTGCGTCCACCGAAGTCTATTGCCACTTGGGCTAGGCAATCATCCATAGGTAGACAAAAACCGTAGCGTTCGATACCCATCTTGTTGCCCAAGGCTTTGTTAAATACTTCGCCCAAAGCGATTGCCGTGTCTTCTATGGTATGATGTTCATCAACCTCCAAATCGCCATCTACATTTATTTCCAAATCCATTTGCCCATGCCGGGCGAGTTGGTCCAGCATATGATCGAAAAAGGCCAAGCCGGTCTCGATATTACTTCTTCCGGTACCGTCTAAATTAACTTTTATCCGAATATCGGTCTCGTTGGTTTTTCTATAGATTTCAAAAACCCGTTTTTCTAACTTCAAAAATTCGTAAATCTTTTCCCAATCATTGTTCTCCAAAGCGATTACGGTATCCAACTCTTCTCTTTTTACGGTAATCTCACCAGTTCCTAGGTTTGTATTATCATTAATGAAAATACCTTTGGAACCAAGATTTTTAGCCAGTTCCATATCGGTTAGGCGGTCACCAATTACGAAAGAATTCTCCAAGTCATAGTCTGCAGAAAAATATTCGGTCAACAAACCTGTCCCTGGTTTTCGAGTATCTGCATTTTCATGAGGAAAAGTACGGTCTAAAAATACCTTTTCGAAAACCACACCTTCATTCTCGAAAGACTTTAAGATAAAATTATGTACGGGCCAAAAAGTATCTTCTGGGAAAATATCGGTTCCCAAGCCGTCTTGATTGGTAATCATTACGAGCTCATAGTCCAGTTCATTGGCAATCTTTCCTAAATAAGTAAATACCTTAGGATAGAATATCATCTTTTCAAAAGCATCGATTTGCTCATCAAATGTCTCTTTGATGATGGTGCCGTCTCTGTCTATAAAAAGTACTTTTTTCATTGCTCTAGATTTTTCAACGCGGTAACTAATTTTATATTTTCTTCTTTGGTACCGATGGTAAGCCGTAACGTATTTTCACATAATGGTTGTGTGCTTCGATTTCGTATTACAACGCCATTATTCAATAATTGATTGTAACGCTTATCGGCATCATCTACTTTTATCAACAAAAAATTAGCTTCTGAAGGATAAATTTTTTTCACAAAATTTACTTGGGGTAATACTTTCAAAAGGAGCCTCTTTTGTTCAAGTATTTCAGCTACTTGCGCATTTATTTGAGAGATATTTAACACTCGCTTCACGGCATGAGCTTGAGTCAGTTCATTTACGTTATAGGGTGGTTTAATCTTATTCAGAACGGAGATGATTTCTTGGGAGGCGATACAAATACCTAAACGAATCCCTGCCATACCATATGCTTTCGACAACGTTTGGGTCACAATCAAATTCGGGAACTCAGTCAATCGGGAAACCCAACTTTCATCATTGGAAAAATCGATATAAGCCTCATCGACAACCACCAATCCATTAAAATTTCTCAATAGCTCAATGATAGCATTCTCGGAAAAACTATTGCCTGTAGGATTATTAGGCGAACAAAGAAAAAGCAATTTTGAGCGCTTATCGACTCGTTTTAATATCTTGTCAACATCGGGCTGAAAGTTTTCCGTCAATAATACTTCTCGATTCTCAATGTTATTTATTCCGGATAACACTTTATACATACCATAGGTTGGAGGTAGTGAAATAATATTGTCTAGCTTAGGTTCACAAAAAGCGCGAAAAATCAAATCTAAAACTTCGTCGCTGCCATTACCCAATAGTATGTTTTCAATAGCCACACCTTTCTGTTCTGCCAGAATCGATTTGAGACTCCGCTGTTGCGGATCTGGGTAACGATTAACGCCATTCTCGAACGGATTCTCATTCGCATCTAGAAAAACCATTTGAGAACCATCCGAAACGTATTCATCGCGCGCAGATGAATAGGGTTTTAGGCCTTTTACGTTTTCCCTAATGAGATTTTGTATGTTGAATTCCTGTTGCATGGTTCTCTCCCTAGCCCTCTCCATTGGAGTGGGAACTTGTTATGTTTTTATTTTAGACTTTCTAACCTTAATGTCACCGCATTTTTGTGCGCTTGTAAACCTTCCGCTTCGGCCATAATTTCTATAGCTTTTCCAATTTCTTGAATTCCTTGCTGGGTTATTTTTTGAAATGTCATGCTCTTCATAAAACTATCCAAATTTACGCCACTGTACTGTTTGGCATAACCATTGGTCGGCAGTGTATGATTGGTTCCTGAAGCATAATCACCTGCACTTTCGGGGGTGTAATTCCCAATAAAAACAGAACCGGCATTTAACGTATTATCTACATAAAAATCTTCATTTTTAACACAGACTATATAATGTTCAGGTCCGTAATCGTTAATCAAATCGATTGCCGTTTGGTCATCGGAGACATAAATAAGCTTGCTATTTTCGATTGCCTTTTGAACAATTTCTTTTCTTGGCAACTGTTTGATCTGTCGTTCGACTTCGCGCTCTACTGCATTCATCATTACTTTCGAAGTGGATACCAAAATTACTTGACTATCGACACCATGCTCCGCCTGACTTAGCAAATCAGAAGCCACAAAGGCTGCATTTGCCGTATCATCGGCAACTACCAATAACTCACTGGGCCCGGCAGGCATATCGATAGCAACCCCGTATTTTGTAGCAATTTGTTTGGCAACGGTTACGTACTGATTTCCAGGGCCGAATATTTTATAGACTGGCGGAATACTTTCGGATCCGAAAGTCATTGCCGCAATGGCTTGAATTCCTCCCACTTTAAAAATTTGAGTCACCCCACATAAATCGGCTGTATATAAAATCGCAGGATGTATTTCCCCCTTCTTGTCAGGGGGCGAACACAAAACCACTTCCTGGCAACCCGCAATCATTGCGGGCACCGCCAACATTAAAATTGTCGAAAACAAGGGAGCAGTTCCCCCTGGAATATATAACCCCACTTTTTGAATGGGCCTTTTTTCCTGCCAGCACATCACGCCATTTACAGTTTCAACGGCTACTTTTTCAGTTTTCTGCGCATTGTGGAAAACTTCTATGTTTCCTTTTGCGAGCTGAATTGCTTTTTTTAAATCCATCGAAACCAATTGTTTGGCCTCCATGATTTCCTGTTCTGATACTTTCAATTTGTTCAATAGTACACCATCAAATTTTTCGGTATACTTTTTTAGCGTTGTATCCCCACTCCGTTGTACCTCCTTAAAAATAGCCGTAACGGTATCTTCTATATCGGCAACTGTTTGCGTTGGACGTCTAAGCACGTCTGGCCAATCTCTCCGTTCTGGATTATAAATCTTTTTCATTGTCATAATTGTTTCTGAAAGTGGTATGCAACCACCTCATAGCCTTGTTGTTTCCAAAAACGCTGGCCCTCTGTATTGTTGGTATAGCAATTCAGTTCGGAAGCCACGCAACCTATGGATTTGGCATAATCAAAAATCCAATTCATTAAAAGTTTTCCAATTCCCTGACCCTGATATTCGGGTAAAATAAAAACATTATCGGGCTCTATGTGTTTTCCTATATAATATTTAGTCAATAACCAAATTCCAGAAATTCCAACCAATTTATTACTGTCATAAACTCCAACACATTGATAGCCCTGTAAAACCATTTCACTTAATCGACTTTCAAGAACCGCATCTGTGATTTTTGAATTCAATTCTGACAAAAA
>Ga0316189_10003170_pt1 | contig 15990 bp, 15 predicted proteins | sample LowCovwburrow_MG_FD_204930 | JGI IMG/M metagenome (GOLD analysis project Ga0316189, IMG submission 204930) | Coastal sediment microbial communities from Maine, United States - Lowes Cove worm burrow | ecosystem: Environmental > Aquatic > Marine > Coastal > Sediment | place: USA: Maine... | reverse complement strand
ACGGTCGCATCTCGGTGTTCGACCCCACGGGTATGGTGGGCTACTTCGGAACGCTCAAGCCGCAGGCGTGGCAGTACTCTATGAACCCGCAGGGCTACTACGAGGTCCGCGCGGGCAAAGCCAAGAAGCTGCGCGGGGCGCCCGACGCCCTTGCAACCTACCCGTTGGCCGTCGCCATGGCCCACAGCATCATCGCGCAGTTCGACGCCCACAAGCGCGCAGGAACACTTCCCAAGCAGTATCGCAGCGGGAGCGGCTCAGGTGGAGGCCGCAGCCGCGGCGGCACAAACGCGGCCACGCTTCGCATGATGTCCGACATGAGCCGGATGTCGCACGAGACCAGCATGACGATCATCAACAACATGGGTGGCGGCGGCTGCACGAACCACTACTCGGGGACCGACTTCGTCGGGTGCTGGTAGCCCGCTAGGTCGAGCGGCACACGCGGTCGCGACCGCTACGCTTGGCCTCGTACAGCGCCGCGTCAGCCCGCGCCAGCAGCTCGCCGCGCGACTCCCCTGGTCTACGCTCGGCCACGCCCAGCGAGATCGTCGCTGCGATCGGGTTACCACCATGCGGGGTCGGCTGTGAAGCGATGGCAACGCGCGCCCGTTCCGCGACCCAGCTGGCGCGCTTGAGCCCCACCGCGGGCAAGACCAACAAAAACTCTTCGCCCCCGTAGCGCACCACCGGGTCTCCCACTCGCACCGATTCGCTCAACAGGCGCGTGACATGTTTGAGCACCTCGTCTCCGGCGGCATGGCCGTACGAGTCGTTGATGCGCTTGAACCAGTCGATGTCGGCCATGATGACCGACAGGGGCTCGACCGTAGTCTCGCTCGTCACCTCGGGGAACGAATCCTCGAGGCCCCGACGATTCAATGCACCCGTGAGGGGGTCGACCTGTGAGAGGCGCGACAATCGACCGATCTCAAGGTACGGCGAACAAACCGCTGCCACCAATGCAATGACCGCAGCGTCCTCCTCGGTGAACTCGATGTCTTTGCCGAGGGCGCTGAGCACCCCCATGCATTCCGTACCCGCGAGCAGCGGTGCCCCGATGAACGCGTCGAACACGTGCGTGCCGGGCCGCGGGACAAACGCCTCGTGGTTGGTCGCGTCGTTGCTTCGCAGCACGTCGCGGTGCTCGGCGACCCATCCGACCAATCCCTCGCCGCGCTTGAACTCGGCCGGCTCCGACTGCTGGGGCTCATCCGTTCGATAGGCCGCAAGCAGACGCGCTCCGCCCGGGTCCAACAAACGCACGCTCGCATGCGCTGCCCCGAGCAGGACGGAGGTACGGTCCACGACCATCCGCAGCAGATCGTCCAGGTCGACGCGCCGTTGCAGATCCAACGCCAACTTGGTCAGCACCTGGAGCCGCTCCGACACCGCGCCACCCTAGCAGTTCCGCTCGGCTGGCGGCGCCAGGCCGCTGCGTCCGGCCTCCTTTGGCGGGCCCGCGCCTACAGGGCCCGAAGTCGTTCAAGCGCCGCCGTCACCTCATCCGGGTCGAGGAACGACTGAATGCCGACCTCGATCTCGGCCAGCAGGCCCGACAACTTCGTGCGAGGGATCTGCTCCGGGTTGACTCCCGCGCGAGTGCAGGCGCGGGTCACCACGCTCTTGGCGAACAAGGAGGACAGCCCGCACTGATCGACGAGCGCCCCGAACAACGTCGAACCGCCACCGCTAGCTTGCATCCCAGACCTCCAGCAGCCGGTCCTGATAATCAGCGCAGAAGGCCGCGACCCAGGCGGCGTGCTCGGGCGGCAGGGCCGAAGCGGCGCCCACAGCAACCCGGATCATTCCATGCAGCACAAAGCTGAGCTCCATCCCCGCAGCCTTCAGCGGTGGGATGACGGCGCGCAGGTACTCATCGCGAGGGCCGAAATCGTCTGCCGCTGCTGCCGCCATCAGCTGCGAGAACCCGTTGAAAAACTGCCGGGTGTCTTCCTCTCGCACGCCTGGCTGCGACGCGCCGCACTCCATCATCTTCGCGACGAGCGCGGCGTGTTGGGACTCCATCAATGTGGAGAGTGGCGTGGCGCCCATCGAACGTACCTTTCCCCAACTCAGGCCCCAAGTCAAGGAATACAGCGTTCAGTTGGCTGTAGCTGGCCGACTGACCGGTCGGCGTTGTCGCCACATTGTGTGCACACCGCGGGGGCGTTGATGTGTGCAATGTAGCCAGTGCACTCAGCACATCTTGAACGACTCGCGGTTGAGCGCCCGCAATCGCGCGCGGGTACGCGGCGCTCGGATGATGCGCCATCGTGGCCAGCAACGTGGGCCATGCCACAATCGTGTCGCCGCGGTGGCCGATCACGCATCAGACGACACCCGGGGCGATCCGCTCGGGCTCGGGTTTCTCCCTGGCGAGAGCCCGTTCGAGATCAAGGGTGTCGCGTACCTGGGGCACATGGAGTACGTGCGCGACAATGTCCCGGGCGGCGTCGATGCGATGCTCGCCGAGTTCGAAACCGACGCGATGCGCGACTTTTTCGCGCAGCGGTTCTTGGCCTCTCGCCGCTACGATATCGCGCCACTCATCGCGGCGGGGGCCACATGCGCCGATCTGCTCGGGCTGGAGAACGCGGAGTTCCTCAAACGACGTACGCAGGCGCAAGCCCATGCAGACGTGGGCGGGATCTACCGTTTCCTGCTCAAGCTCATCTCGAGTCGCTTGCTCGCCAAACGCCTGCCGCTGTTCCTCGGCCAATACTTCAACTTCGGTACAACGACGACGGAGATCGTTCGCCGCGGCACCGTGCGCGCCCACTTCACCGGTGTGCCGCAGGCGTTTGTTCCGTGGTTCTGCGCCGTGATGGGAACCTACGCCGAGGTCGTGATGCAGCTGTCAGGCGCGACACAAGTCGCGAGCAACACATCAGCGCTGCCCAGCGACACTGCAGCGACGGGCGTCCGCACCTGCACCGTGGTGCTCGACTTGATCTTTGACTCGGGCCGAGACGACGCCGAGTCCGAGGGCTGCTCCGGATAGGACCCCGGCCGACCCGTTGCTGTTGGGCGAAACTATCGGGGCGGTTATCCTAGACCGCAGACAGCGCAATGACCGCGGGACCGATTGGCCTCCAATCAATCCACGGGCGCAAAACGCTCGCGCGGCCGCGATAGCGAAGTCCCCAGAAAGCCCTTGCCCCCGCTGACGGCAGGCGGAACTCTGCCCGTGGCGTGGTGCTCCTGCTCTCATTCGTGCTCGCGGCCGGACTTACCCACGCCATCGCTCCCGCAGCCCAGCCCGCCGCTGCGCCCATAGCCCCGACGCGGAGCGTCGTGCTTGTTGGATTCGACCCAACGTCGACCGGGCTTGGAACCCAAGGCGTCACTGAAGCGCTGGCGGCCCATCTTGCCGGCCTCAGCGTCGATGTCGTCGCAGTCGCACATCCAGCGCAGCACGACTCGCCCCCGACGTGGAACCTCGCAGAGCCCGCAGTCGAGGCGCCGAACGACGCGGCGCCAGCAGCAACGACCTCCGCACGCGTGTGGCTGTCTCGCGTCGACGAGGAGACCTATCGGGTGCAGGTTTGGACGGCCGGCGACAGCGACCCTTGGTCGCGAGATCTGGAAGACCACGGAGACGCCGACCTCACCCTCGAGTCGATCGGCGTGGTCGTGCGCGGCGTGCTCGGCACGGCCGCGTCGCGACAAGAGCCTGCGCCGCCGCCCGTCGTCGAGACACCCGTCGTGCAACGGGCTCCCAAACGCCGCAGCCAGCTCGCGGCCACGCTAGCCTACCGCGGTGAGACGTTCGCCCCCGAGCTGCTTTGGCACAGCGGGGTGCGTGTCGGCCTGGGCTGGGAGGGGCCCCGCGGCCTGCTCGTCGATGGCGGTGGGTCGTGGTCGCCACCGACCCAGGCGGAGGGAGAGGTGCGCATCCAACGAATCCCAGTCGAGTTTGCCGTGGGGTGGCGAACACGCCCCGGACTTCGGGTTCGGCCCGGGCTCATGGTGACCGCGGTCGGTGAGGCCTTGGGGTGGTCCGGTGCCGCATCCGGGCTGGAGGCGCGGCCCGGCTGGGCGTGGCGCGCTGGATTCGGCGCGGCCGCGGACGTCACGATAGGCATGGGGTCGGGGTTCTTTGGGTTTGGGCGCCTCGCGGCGGCGGGGTGGGTCCGGGGCGCACAGCTGGAGGTCGAGCGCGTTTCTGGACCGCAACGACTCCTGCAGGCCGCCCCGGTCTCGGTCGGCGCCCTCGTAGGGGTCGGGTATCAACTTTTTTTCATCCGCAATCGTCGCGCCAACGCCACTGACAAGACGAACGATTGAGTACTTCAACTCGGCGCGGCGGCAGTCCCGACTCAGATCACGCCGCCCACCTCCGGCTATGCCAACGTGTAGCGGCCGCGGACCGTGACGCCGCAGAGTCGCTGGCTCGAGTTCTCATGCCCGTGGTGCGCACCGTGGCCCTTCGATTGACCAAGACCACCGACGATGCCCAGGATGCGGCCCAGGTCGCGCTTCTCGAAATCCTCCGCAGCGCGCACACGTTCCGCGGCGAGGGCGCGGTACGAGGATGGGCCGCGCGCATTGCCATGCGACGCATCGTGCGGTGGAACGCGCGCCACGGCACAGCCGCACGCGTGGCCACAGCCGCCGAAGGCATGCAGCCGGCGGCCACGATGTCCACCGTCGTCGTGGACGCGCTTCCGCGCTCGCTGGACGCATACCTCGCTGAACTCTCGGAGCCGCAGCGCACCGCTCTAGTCCTGCGTCACTCGATGGGCTGCACCATTCCCGAGATCGCCGAGATCACACAGAGCCCTGTGCCCACCGTGAAATCGCGGATCCAAGCGGCACTGGTGCGCGTACGCCAGGCGATCCGCAGAGATACGCGATTCGGCGGACAGGAGGCACAAGCATGACGCTGCACCTTGACGACGCACGATGGCGCGCCGCGATCGATGCCGACGCGGTGGGAGAGGCCAACGACGAGCAGCGCGCGCTGATCCGCGACCACGCCCCAGCGGGGGCGGAGCACCGTGCCGAGCAGCAGTTGCTCGCCGCACTGCGAGACGACGAGCTCGCCAACGAACGCCTGGACGACGAAGCCTCCCTCATCGCATCCGCCGTCGACGCGTTCATCCAGCCCGCGCCCACGGCGGCCCGCGAGGTCCGGGTCGAAGTCCCAGCCGAGGTCCGCAGCCGCAGTCGATGGTGGAAGGTCGCAGCGGTGGGTGCCGGTATCGCGGCGGCCGCGGCGGCCGTTGTGCTCCTGACCGGCGTACCCGATGCGCCCGCCTCAAGCCCAGCGGAGGTCACGATGGCAGCGCCTTCTTCGGAAGGCGCGACCGCCGAGCCGCCCCTGCCTGAGGGTACTGCCCCACCGCCACCGCCCTCGCCTCCTGCGCCCGCGATCCGCCCGAGCACGGGTTGGGCCATCGCGTCGGGACGTCTCACGGGGCCCAAGGGATCAGGGACCGGCCTCCCCATGGGGACGGGCTTGGAAGCGGACGAAGGGTTGTGCCTGAGTCGAGGTGCGGGGCGGGCCTGCCTGGACCGGGGCGCGCGGTTCGAGGCCAAGGTGGACGGTCCGCTCATGCTGCATGCCGGGCGGGCCGAGGTGAGCGCCAAAGGTCAAAGCGACGACGCCCCCGATTTTGCGGTCGCACTCGACGACGTGACGATCACGCCAAGTCAAGACACGGTCGTGGTGATCGAGCGCAGCGTCGCCGGCTGGTCGGTGTCGGTTCAATCGGGCGACGTGACGGTCGTGGAACAACGCAGCGAACGCGTGGTCCGGGCGGGCGAGGTGCTGCGGCGGCCCAGCGCCTCCACACCGCCACCGCCACTGCCACCGCGCGCCTCGGCACCGAAGGCCGGTGAGCTGCTGCGGCTGGCCCGAGCGGAGCGGCGGGCCGGCGACCTCGATGGGGCGCTCAGCACATACGCTCGGCTCACACGCTTGCATCCAAAGAGCTCGGCCGCTCGGGCGGCCGCGGTCAGCATCGGGCAGCTCCACCTGCAGCGCGGCGACGCGAAGTCGGCGCTTGCCGCGTTTCGTCGCTACCTGGCGGCAGGTGGGCGTGGCCTGGCCGAGGATGCAGCCTACGGTGAGATTGGAGCTCTGCGTGCACTGGGTAAGCAGGCGGCGGCAGCGACCGCCACCGACCGCTTCCTGCGGACATACCCTGAGAGCCACTACGGGGCGAAGCTTCGTCCGTGAGAGGGTCGTTGGTCTGGCTGTCGATGATGACAGCGTGCGTCCCGAGCCACGTGGCCGCGGTTGAAGTCGATGCCACCGAAGGCAACGACGCGGTCGGTGCGACCGGAGGCGAGGGAGACGGCACCACTGCGCCCGCCGCATGCGAGCTGCCCGAACAAACGCCCGCGTGCGATGAATCGGCAGACCCATTGCGCGCACTCGAGATCGGGTGCGTCGACGGCGTCTCCAGCGCAGAGTTCCATAGCGACGATGACGCCGCGTGGCGTCGCACCCACGAGTTCGGGAATGCGTTTTGGGTCGCGGAGTCCTCGACGGCCGTGCTCGCCTTGAGCACCGGCCGACTCGCCGAGCTCAACGGCGCCCTGCAGGTCACGGCTGAGGTCGGAGCCGCTCAGTTCGCGAGCGTCGACAACGACAACCCAAACGAGACCTCACTGCCAGACCCCATCAACCCTGCCTCTGGGTCGGCGGGCTCACCGTTCGTGAACTGTGACGGCACGGGAGATTGCTCCGAGACGCTGCCGGCTGCACTCGACGCAACGGGACTGGCAAACGACCTCATCTGGTTCCGATTCGAGGCCGAGGTGCCCGAAGGGGTCTTTGGCTACCAAGTGCGAGTCGCCGTGCTCACCGCGGAGTACCCCGAGCGCGTCGCAGACCCGGTCAGTGACATGTTCGTTTGGTGGGCAGGGGGAGAGACGTTCACCGGCAACGTCGCAACGCTGGGCGGGGAGCCTGCCAACGTCGCCGGCCTCTCCGACCTGTTGCGCAACCACGCACTGGGTGACCAAATGCTAGTGCGCACGGGTTTTGACGGAGGCACGGGCTCCCCGTGCTCCATCGAAGGCTCGATGGCCGCGGACTGCCCTGTGGGGGCTACCACGGGCTGGATGCAGTTGACCGGCTCGGTCGTGCCCGGTGAACGCCTCAGCATCGCGGCTGCGCTCGTGGACCAGGGCGATGCCCTGCTGGACACGGTCGTGCTCCTGGATCAGTGGCAGTGGCGTTGCGAGGGGTGTGAGCCAGGATCGAGCTGCGGTCTAAGCGTGGTGCCCTAGACCGCAACCCCCTCAGTTACGGTGCAAGAAGTGCCGCGTTCCAGCGAACGCAACAAACGCATCGACCAACCCCAACTCTCCGGACGCGACCTGGGCCGCCGGACCATCGACGATGCAGCGCGTGTTGTCTGACTCCAAGCCAAACGCGTAGCTTGCCATCTGGGCGGTCACACACTCCGCGACCGCGTCGGATCCAGCGAGTGCGTTGGCCAGCTCGACAGGACCGACGAAGTCGACGCTCTCTCCGTCCAACCCAACGATCGAGCCGGAGTTATCGATGGCGTAGCCGTTGTCCGTCTCTCGGAAGCGACCCGAGGCGTCCAACGACTCGAAGCCATACCCTATCGGATCCATCAGGTTGTGGCAGCCCGCGCAGCTCGGGTTCGAGGCGTGCATTTCGTACCGCTGTCGGGTGGTCTCGGTTGCGCTCGGCTCGGGCAAGTCGCCCACATCCGGCGGTGGCGGCGGCGGCGGATCGCACAGCAACTTGCTGCGGACCATGTACCCTCGCTGTGTCGGCGAGGTTGCCAGGTAGGTCGAGTGCGCCGCCAAGACGCCGCCCAAAGAGAGGATGCCGGTCCCCCACCCTGCGGGCTTGGCCGACACACCGCCCGCCTCTCCGAACCCGTAGAAGCTCGCGAGTGCCGCATCCAGCACCGAGTGATCGGCGGTCAGCAACTCCTGGACACCTCCGCCCTCTTCGAAGATCACCTGTTCGAGGAAGCCATCGAGTTCCACTTGCATCGACGCTTTGACCTCGGGCGTGAAGCCTGGATACAGCGTCGAGTCCTTGTCGAGGTTGGCGAGGCTCGACAAGCCCAGCCACTGGCGGTTGAACGCGTGCAAACGGGCACGCAGCGCCGCGGAAGGTCGGTCATCCGCGTCTTTGGCCAGTGCACGGGCAGCTGCGACAATCGCCTCGGAGGTTTGCAACCCGCCCGCCGCCGCCTGCTCCAGCAGCGCCGCGTCGGGTTGAGTCCCCGTGAACGTGTAGGCCAGCGCGGTCGCAACCTCGTAGGGCGACAGCGTGTATCCCTCGTCGCCCCCCGGGTCCCCCAGCTCGGACCGATACACGAAGTTTGGCGACTGCATCAGAGCCACGGTCGCCCAGTAGACGAACCCCGCGAAGCCCTCCTCGGGGCTGACCTCTGCGTGCAGGTCGGCAAAGCGAGCCAGCTCAACCTCGGTGAGCGGGCGTCGATACAGCAGGGCGCCGTAGCGCTCGACAAACTCCTTGGCGCAGTCGGAACCTCCCTGGCTCGAGCAAGGCAGGAGCCCGGCCAGCCTGGCAGGTTCGCTGACCTGCTCGGCGACGCCCTCTGCCGTCGACTGGAGTGATCCGGCAAACGCCTCGCTCACCCGAAGCCGGTCGGCGTCATTGGTGAAGCCACTGCTCGCCGCCGGGTCCGGCGGGAGTTCAGGCCCCGCCCACGCTGCGGCATCCAGGCCAAAGGTCGAGCGCACCGACGCGTCGAGCTCGGGCACCGTAAGCCGACGCAGCAGCCGAGGCCCGGCCACATCGCTGGAGTCCGCGTCGCACAAGGGCACCCCGGGATCTCCGGGTCCAGGGTTATCGCCGTCGTCCTCGCCGCCCTCCGACTCGCCGTCGGTTTCGCCGCCGTCGCCGGATTGACCGCTGTAGCACCCGGTCAGACCCAGGAGTGCGGCAGCCAGGCCGAAACGGGGCAGACAACGAGCGCTCACAGGAGCACCTCCGAGATCGTGCCCTCGCCGAAGTGCCCGCTGTCGGCGCTGGCCACTCCCATCGCATCGCAGATCGTGCGCAGCAGGGTTCGATTCGTTGACCCCTCGGCGTTGACCGTGACCCCCGTTTGCAACCGACCACCGAGCCCGCCCGCGTAGGCGCAGGCAATGTTCTGCGCGTCGTGACCGGGATTGCACTCGGCCATCCAAAGCACGCAGGAGTTCTCGAGCACCGTCCGGCCCGGGTCCAGCGGATCGTCGGTGTCTAGCGCCGTCAGCAGGCGCGCCACCTTGCTCGCATACCACTGCTGCACCATGGCGAAATCGGCAGCGGACGCATGGGAGGTATCGTGATGGGGGAGCCCCCCGAGCACGGGGACAAGCGTGTTTCCGTCGGCCGAGTTCGCCTGCAGGGTCGCCACCTGAGTCAGTCCACACACGACCGCACGTGCGAGGTTGTCCACCTGCGCGTCCATGATGTCGCTGAACAGCGCCTGCTGATACGCGGCTCCCTCGTTGCCTTGAAGCTGAGACCGCAGTGCCTCGACCGAAGGCAAGGTAGAGGCATCGCAGCTGACCGGGATGGGGCCGACGCCGCCACCGCTGTCACGCAGGGCGGCGATGGCGTCTGCGTGTTGGTCTACCTTGTCGACTTGAAACGACCCCTCGGCGCGCGCGCGCAACTCGGCCAGCTCGGCGTCCACAATGTCCAAGGCGTGCTCACCGTAGTCCACCGCGGGTGAAGGGTCAGGCTTGGGTGGCCGCGCCCCGCCCTGACCGAGGTCCGCAAACAGCTTGTCGAACGCAGTGACGGGATTGGCATCGTAGTCCACGGGCTCTGGGTTGAAGAAGAACGTCGACCTCCCGTACAGCTGGTAAAACTCAATCGAGCTGGCTGGGATCGCGCCCAGATGCAGCGATCGCACCGCGGTGGGCGTGCTCCGCTGGATGTGGTCAGCGACGACTTGGTCGATCGATTTGACGGTGGGGTCGGCGGCCTCGTAGCTGTCGATGGCAGCGCCCGTGAACATGCTCCGCACCGCCATGTGGTCCCATGAGTTCTCGGTGTCGAGACCGCGCACAAAGGTCATATTGGGCAGGTGGTCGGCCAGAGGCTCGGTCACCAGCGAGCCCACCCCATCCACCGGCCAGAAGAACTCGTCCCCGACCCCGTTGAGCATTGGGATCAGGATCAGGCGCTGGGCGCTGGCGCCACCTGCGTGCGCGGAAGGGCTGCGCAGCCACGGAGCCACAGCAAGGGACGTACCGAGCCCGGCGAGAACACTGCGACGTGAGAGCCTTGGATGCATGCCACCCAGGACGTGGACTCGGCCGGTCGCAACCGGATGATATTTTCTCGCCGACCCCCGTCGCCGTGCTCGTGCATGTGGGGTCGTGTGGGCTTCGCGTCTCTGCTTAGCCCCCGCCGTGGCGCTTGCGGTACTTGGCGGGCGTTTCCGAGGTCCAACGCTTGAAGGCCCGATAGAACGTGCTCGGATCGGAAAAGCCGAGACGGGTCGCAACCTCGTCTGGCGGCAGCGCTCCCTCACCGACGTAGTGCAGGGCCAGCTCGCGCCGCAGCGCCTCGAGCATCGCTTTGTAGCTGGTCCCGTGGTCGTCGAGTCGACGCCGCAGGGTTCGAGAGCTCAAGTGCAGAACCTTGGCGAGCGCGTCCAAGCCAAAGGCGCCAGTCGGCAACCCCGTCGCCAGCGCGCGCCGGAACCGCTCGAGGAACGGGTCCGATTCTGGGCGTCGGTCGAGCAGTTGTTTGACATGAGCCTCGAGGACTCGCGCGAGGCCTGGGTCGGCCTGGCGCAGGTTGCTCGCCAGCGCCGCGGCAGGCAACACAAGCTCGCCGTGTGGCGCCCCGAACACAAGCGGGCACTCAAACACGCGGTCGTATGCCGCTTGGTCCCCGAGGCGGGCGTGGGCAAACCGAACCTCGACAAGCTCGGTCTGCGGCAGCTCCTCGCCGATCACCACGACAAGCGCTGCGAACAAGCACTCGATCGACTCGGGCTGGAAGGGCTGCCCGTCGTTGAGCGCAAACCGTACGACCGCGCGCTCGCCCTCGGTGAGCAGCTCGATGCGGGCCCTGTCGTCGACAACCTCGATGTAGCGTGCGGCCTGCTCGAAGGCCTCCTGAGCCGTCGTGCTGTTCCGAATCAAGTACTCGTAGGCACCCAGCGCCCCGAGCTTGATGTGCTTGGCGATGCGCAGCCCGAGGTGGACCTCCCCCGTGACCTCGACCGCTGCGCGCCACAGGTCGTTCTCAACGACCGCATCAAATCGCATCGCAGGGTCTGCGCATTGCTGGCGCGTGACCCCAGTCAGACCAAGGATGCGGTCCACGTCCGCGCCCATCGACTCGAGCGCCGTCACCACTGGAAGGATTTGGTGCACCGATATCGTGGGGTTGCATCGAGTCAACGGCGCCACCCCAGTACGATACCAGCCACACGGTGCAGCGCCCGTGCCACAGGTTGGCCACGGGAGCCACAAGTCTGTCCGCCACAGTCAGTGCGGCCACGAAGGCTGCGATGCAAGGTGATCGCGAGAACCCATGCGACCACCAGACGACGCGCCCCACAAGAACGAGCCCCGCCAAAAGGAAGAGAGCTACACCGACTTTGTGAGGCGGCTCAGCACATTGTCCGTGCGCAAGTGTTACCGGGCGTACGACGAGATCGACTGGGACAATCCCGAGTACGTGCTCCGGGGGGACGACCCGCGCCTCCGCCCCGACCCGAACAACGCGCTGGCGCAGACCGATTGGTATCGCAGCTTGTCGCCGGCCGAGCAGTCGCGGTTTGGGCTGGCCTGGACGGCGCAAACGCTGAAATACGGGATTTCATTCGAGAACGTGCTCAGTCGAGGCTTGCTGGAGTTCGCGCGCACCAAGCCCAACGGGAGTCCCGAGCATCGCTACGCGCTGCATGAAGTGATCGAGGAGTCGCACCACTCGCTGATGTTTCAAGAGTTCATCAATCGGGCGGGCACGGACCCGCACGGGATTACCGCCTTTGAGGCCTTCATGGATCGCCGCCTGGTGGCTCTGGGAGGCTCGTTCCCAGAGTTCTTCATGCTGTGCGTGCTGGCGGGCGAGGTCTTCATCGACGCCGACAACCGAGCCTCGCTCGCGCGCGGCGCGGACATTCATCCGCTCTTTCGACGGGTCACACAAATTCACGTGACCGAGGAGGCGCGCCATGTCGGCTTCGCGAAGCGTTTTCTCGAGCAGCACCTGCCCGCGCTGTCGGCTCCGCGGCGGGAGTTCATCGCGTGGGGCGTGCCATTTGTCGTGATGGACTCCCAACGAAAGCTCTTGCAACCCTCGCCCGCGCTCGCCCGCCAGTTCGCGATTCCCAAGGCGGCACTGGTCCACGCCTTTGGTCTTGGCACCGCCTATCGCACCGCGGTCGAGCGGGTGGGTGCGCCGCTGCGTCGGCTGCTCGAAGACAACCGAATGCTCGGCGCGCGCCACCTGCGTCACTGGCGGCGGCTCGGGGTAGCAACTTCGCAGACGCGGCTGCGCTCGTCCACAGACCCAGCAGCGCTGACCGCATAGCGGGCTGTCTAGTGTGTGCGCAGCCGCGCTACCCTCGCGCCATGCGGTTGCTTCCCACGGTCGGCGCGATGCTCCTGGCGAGCGCATCCGTCGTGTGCGGGGGTGACCCCCGCGGCGCTCAGACACGCACTCCGCCTCCGCAACCACGCGACGCATCCGCAGCGCCGAGCCCCACCGCGGTGACCGCCGACTCCGACTCCTTGCTGGGCCGGGCCATGCCCCAGTGGCAGGTTGCCGCATGGGCAAACACGCAGCCGCTGACGCTCGCAGATCTGCGCGGCAGTGTCGTGGTCGTGCGATTTTGGACCAACACCTGCCCGTACTGCGAAGCGAGCATGCCCGCCCTCGTCGCCCTCGCGTCGCAGTTTGCAGACCGCCCCGTCGTGTTCGTGGGCCTGTATCACGCCAAGCCACGAGATCGGCCTGGTGCGTGGCAGGACGCTCAGAAGATCGCGCGCGACTGGGGCGTCACGTTCGCGTTGGGGCACGACAAAGACTGGGCGACGCTGCGCTCGTGGTGGCTGAGCACGGGTGATCGCGCGGCGACCTCGGCGACCATCGTGCTCGGAACTCAGGGCGAGGTGATCCACGTGCACCCCGGCCCGGTCTACTTTCCGAGCGACGATCCGAAGCACGCGGAGGAAAACCGGGCATTCGTCGCGCTGCGCGATGCGGTCTCCCGCGGTCTTCCCAACTCGGACTGATGCCGCAACGGATGCGGCCCGCAGGACGCCCAGACGCACACGACTCCGCGCCTATCGGGAGATCTTGAGTCACAAACGGTGACTCGCGGCTCTATCCCCATGGAGGCGCGGCCGCGCACAGGAGATCATGTCCATCCGAAACCTAAACTACTCGCTGCTCATCGCTGCCTTCACCCTGCTGGGCCCTGCGGTTGCGGCCAACGCGGCGCCCAAGTCCCACAAGAAGGCGCCATCGAAGATCGCAAAGCCGACCCACAAGAGCATCATCGTCATCGAGAACAGGCCCATCGTTGTCGCGGCGGTCTCCCCCGCCGCGCCCGGGAGCACCCAAGGCATCATCATCATCAATGGCCGGCCGGGCAGGATCTCGGCCGCGGCACTCAAGGCTGGTCTGTCGGAAGGCAGTATCATCATTATCAACGGCAAGCCGACGTACCAAGGCAAGGTCGCCACCCGCACCACCAAGATCGTGCAAGGCAAGCCCGTGTTGGCCGATGGCCTTGGCAGCGATGCGGCAACGGTGATGGTCGATGGCAAGGCGGCGACCATCGCGAAGGCCGATCTCACGACCGGGCTGCAGACCAAGGCGATCATCATCATCGGCAGCAAGCCGACCTACGTCGGAAAGGCCGCCGAGACGGCGATCATCGTCATCGGCAGCAAGCCCGTGGATGCGTCATTCCTCGCAGGGGGCAATCGAAAACGCCGCCGAGCGCGGCGCGGGAGCGAGACGGCCGCGCGCGGGATCATCATCATTGAGGGCAGGCGCGCTTTGATCGACAACGCTGCCCTGGCGCAGGGTCTCGAGGAGGGGAGCATCGTCACCGTTGGCGGGCGCTCGACCTATCAGGGGCCGAGCACGACGCGCGGCACGATCGTCATCGACGGGATGCCCACCGCCGTGGCGCTGTAGCGGCCCGGCTCAGTAGGCAACCCCATCGACCGGCTCGATCGGCGGCGGCAACTCAAGCTCCCCCAGGGTCTCGCGCAGGTTGATCTCGATCGTGCGCGAGAGCGTGGACATCGGTGTGTCGGTCCATCGGTTCTCGAACGGGTCTTCGTTGACGCGACCGGCGGACTGGAGCACGAGGAACACAAACGAGATCGGCAACGAGATGAGCGCGGTAAACCAGCCGAACGACTCCACCAAGCCGAACGGCAGGAAGAGCGCGTACACGTACAGGAACACCTGGGGGAAGTAGTCGTATTGTCGCGGTAGCGGTGTGTTCTTGATCCGCTCGCAGCCCCCTTGAATGTGGAGCAGGCTGGACATCGTGTTGTCCATCTGCATATGGCGGAAGTCGTCGATCCAGCCCTTGCCGTGCGCGTCTCGGAGTCGCTCGCCCTGCCGCTGCGCGATCGCTCCCGGGAGGTTCTTGGACGATTGGTAGGCGGCCAGCTCCGATTTCGGCACGAAGGCTTCGAGCGTGTCGGAGCAACGACTCGTCTGCTGACGTAGGTGCAAGCGCAGTCCGTGCACAAATGCGATGTGCCGATACAGAAACTCGCGGTGAAACTCGGCCAGCTCATCGTCCGAACCGCCGGTCGTGAACGTCGTCACCTGTCGCGCAATGTTTCGGCTCTCATTGATCAGCTTGCCCCACAGCTTGCGGGCCTCCCACCAACGGTCGTACGCCGAGCTGTTGCGAAACGCGAGGAAGATGGCCAACGCAGCGCCGAGTGGTCCAGCCGCCGCAATGGGGATCGCCACGCTCTGCAGGCCAAAGCCGCGATAGAGGAGGGCAGCGACGAACGCGACAACCACGAAGTACAGATTCGACCTCCAGGTGTAGCGAAGGACGCTCCAGATCTTCAGGTACCTGCGGATGATCATGGCCGCCCGCGTGATAGCAGACTCAGCCCAAGCTCGCGGATGGCTGGGGGCAACGAGCCCGCAATCTGGGGGTTCAGGGGCCTCACTGGGCGTGCGACTACCGTCTGGCCCCTGCGTTCCCGCGTTGTATGGTCACGCGGTGGTCAGCACAAACTCGAGCCGAGTCACTCGGGCCCTCGCCTTCTTGGCCGCCACGGGTTTGCCCTCCGCAGCCCAAGCTGCGGAAGTCTTCGTGGACGGTGAACTTGCAGCCGACTGTGCAGGGGCCTACGACCCGACGCGACGCAGCTGCGGCGCAGGGTCCGACGACGCCTTCGCTGGGCTGCAAGGGGGCCTCGATGTTCTCGCCCCTGGGGACACGCTTTGGATTCGCGGCGGCAGCTACGATGAGCAACTGGCCCCGACGCAGTCCGGCTCCCCGGATGCTGAAATCACGATCGCGGCCTACGACGACGAAAGCGTCGCGCTGACGGGCATCGGCGAACCCGCGCTGTGGATCGTCGGACGCGCGCACCTCACGATCCGAGACCTGGAGGTCAACGACTGCTTGGGTTTCGGACGCCTCGAAGACACGGAGCACATCACCATTGAGAACAACCGCTTCGTCACCGCGCAGTCGAGCGGAACGACGGGCGCCCTCAAGCTCGTTCGAGCCGATTTCACGACCGTTCGCGGCAACCACCTGGAGGACGCCGCCGACAACATGGTCGTGCAGGAGTCCGAGCACACACTGGTCCAGGACAACAACTTCTTCCGCGCCAGCCACAGCCTGCTGAGCATTCGGTGCAGCAGCTTCAACGTGGTGCGCAGCAACACGTTCGACAACCCCGACCAAAAAGCAGCCGAGATCTACGACTGCGAAGGGGTGAGTGACGCGCCGTTTGAGCTCGACGCCACCAAGCGAAATCTGTTTGAGGGCAACGCCTTTGTGCACA
>Ga0316189_10003169_pt1 | contig 15990 bp, 9 predicted proteins | sample LowCovwburrow_MG_FD_204930 | JGI IMG/M metagenome (GOLD analysis project Ga0316189, IMG submission 204930) | Coastal sediment microbial communities from Maine, United States - Lowes Cove worm burrow | ecosystem: Environmental > Aquatic > Marine > Coastal > Sediment | place: USA: Maine... | reverse complement strand
GATATCCTGTACAGCCCTACGGAGTTAAGCATAATCCGTATTCCGTCTTGGATGTAACCGATATTGTATACGTTAACCCTGCTAATACAGGCTATTCCCGTACAATTCCTGAAACTGGAAAAGATGTAGATCGAGATAAGTTTTATGGTATTAACGCTGATATTAAATATTTGGCCGAGTGGCTAAATACATTCGTGACAAGAAATAATAGATGGCGCTCGCCAAAATATATTATTGGCGAAAGTTATGGTGGAACACGTGTTATGGGACTTTCCTTGGCATTGCAAAACCAACAATGGATGTATTTAAACGGGGTGATTATGGTTTCACCAGCAGATTATAAGGTGATACGAAATGGCGGTCCTGTTTCTGACGCCATGAACCTTCCTTATTATACAGCTGCTGCATGGCACCATAAGGCCTTACCAACAGAATTGCAAAACAAGGATTTGTTGGAGATTCTACCGGAATCTGAAAACTACACTATTAATACACTTATTCCCGCACTTGCCAAAGGCGGATATATTGGTGAAACTGAAAAGAACGCTGTTGCTAAAAAAATGGCTTATTATTCTGGCCTGTCTGAGAAAGAAATTCTTGATCAGAATTTAGTGGTCCCTACGGGATATTTTTGGAAGAATCTTTTGAAGGATAAAGGCTATACCACTGGACGGTTAGATTCCAGATATTTGGGAATAGACCGTCAACAATTTGGCTCAAGACCCGATTATAGCGCAGAATTGACTTCTTGGCTACATAGTTTTACACCTGCCATAAATTATTATTTACAGGAAGAGTTAAAATTTAAAACCGATATCAAATACAATATGTTCGGACCGGTTCGCCCTTGGAACAATGAGAATGACAATACACGTGACAATCTTCGTCAGGCGATGGCTCAGAACCCTTATTTGAATGTGTTGGTCCAATCGGGCTATTATGATGGGGCAACTACCTATTTCAATGCCAAATATACCATGTGGCAGGTTGATCCTAGTGGACGAATGAAAGATCGTTTTGAGTTCAAGGGATATCGCAGCGGACATATGATGTATTTACGTCGTGAGGATCTACAGAATGCCAATAATGATATTCGTGCCTTCATCAAACGTACCACGGCGAATGGGGAAAGTGCCAAGTATTAATGCTTGACAAAGGTTTTGACTGTATTTTAATTTTGATACTGCAATAATAATATCACATAGAAGTATTATTGGCACAAAAAAAGCATGATTATCTCTTAAAAAAAGTGATTAAGCTTACAATTAAGACTTCATAATTACGTTTAGGAGTTTAGATAAAAAATTAAAATAATTCCAAACGTTATGAAGACAAGGTTAAGAATTGGATACTCTTTATTGGCTTTTATTATGGTATTTAATATTTCCTGTGATAAATCAGATGATAAAGTTGATCCTGACGCGAATGCACTGGTATTGCCTCCATATGAATCAATGGCAGTAGACTTTAGCGATTTTTTAGATGATTCATCAAACTCAGGCAAACTAAATTCAACTACCGCCAAAGTAGGTGGTAACTGGTTATATCCTAGATTGGTTGTCGGTATTTGGAATACAGCTTTATTCACTAACCTAGCTGTTCCGGTTGCTTCATTTAAAGGGGCATTTGCGCACAAGGCAGAATTAATAGGTGAAAACACATGGCAATGGTCCTATACCGTTGATGGTTTCACAAGTGAATATACCGCGAGGCTTACAGGAGAATTGACCAGCGAAGAAGTGGTATGGAAAATGTATGTTACCAAAGCTGGAGTTGGCGCTTTTGAAGAGTTCCTATGGTTCTCGGGTGTTTCTGATTTAGATGGAAATAGCGGGGAATGGGCACTATACCAAAGCCCTGAGCGACCCAATCGTATGATCAATATTGAGTGGAGTCGTGAAAATGATGAAATTGGAAGTATCAGGTACTCTTGGGTACGTGAATTGAATGATGAAGATAATGATGACCTATTCAAAGGCAGTTACTTGGAATATGGTTTACAGGAAGGGGATTATGATGTCTATTATAACATTCATGTCTATGACTTGCAATGGGAGGACTTTGTTGATGTGTACATTGAATGGAACCGTACCGATTTTAACGGTCGTGTAATGGCCCCAACCCATTTTGAGGATGAACTATGGCATTGCTGGGACAGTACAGGTGAAGATATTGCCTGTGAATAAGATATTTTAAATTAAAATCAAAGCCCTGACTATTAACGTCAGGGCTTTTTTGTTTCCTGTAATTAAGCTAAATCACTATATTTAATATTCATCAAAATTTTTACTTATTATTCGCTTAAATCTTTCTCCATGAAATCAGTTTTAGTTTTATTTTCAATGTTTTTGATATCTACTTCCAATGCCCAAGATTGGGCAAATCTTGAGCATTTTAGAGCCGATAATGCCAAAATTGGGTTGCCTGCTGCCCATGAAAATAGAGTTGTTTTTATGGGCAACTCGATTACTATTGGCTGGTTGAATATTATGCCGGGATTCTTTGAAGGCAAACCCTATATTAATAGAGGCATAAGTGGACAAACCACGCCACAAATGTTGCTTCGTTTTCGCCAAGATGTTATCGCGCTGCAGCCTAGCGTGGTTGTCATTCTTGCCGGGACCAATGATATTGCCGGAAACACCGGACCATCATCCTTGGAAATGATAGCAGATAATATAAAATCAATGGCAGAGCTAGCTGAAACACATGGTATTAAAGTTGTGATATCCTCTACCCTTCCCGCTTATGATTATCCATGGAAACCAGGTTTGGAACCTGCCGGAAAAATAGTGGCTCTAAACAAGATGCTACAAGATTATGCTGTATTAAAGGGACATGTGTATTTGGATTATTTTTCAGCAATGGCCGATGAGCGTAAAGGGCTTCCAAAAAAATTCGCAAATGATGAAGTGCACCCTACCAAGTTGGGCTATGAAGTAATGGCTCCTTTAGCTGAAGCCGCAATTTCAAAAGCCAATAAAAACAGTGCTTTTAAGGACAGAACTACAAATATTGAGGTAACACAAGAGATAGTCAACCTGCAAGCAGATTTTGAACTTGACCAAATGCAATTAGAATTGGATAGGGCAAATAATCAAAATAGAAAGCAAAGGCACATTTATATTGCAATGATCATTATTGCTTGTTTGTCGATTATATCACTTATTACATTGTACCTATATTTTAGAGCTATTTCGAAGAAGAAATAATGATCATTGGAAACAAATAGACTTATAGCGTTCTATTTGACAACGTTTATCCTATTTAGAATAGTCCCTGTTTACTCTACTTCGCAGTGCATTTGCTTCAGAGTCGCCTTTAAATTGCTCTTTTGTTGGATCCCATTCCAAGTCCCTGCCCAATTGATAAGCAATGTTCGCAATATTACAAATACTGGCAGAACGGTGACCTGTTTCCGCATCACAAATAGGATGTGTTCCGTTCTTAATGGAATCCAACCAATCTTGGTAATGGTTTTCTTTGGTGTTGTACAACCGTATATCAGAATCTTTCAACGCTGCCGTTAAGATGTTTGCAGGATCTGCTTCAAAATAGTTTCTGCTGATATCCATAGTGCCCTCACTTCCAATAAAACGAACACCCCAACCTCTTCCAAAATCTTCATGCACCATTTCAATGCTATTGGCATAGAACATACGCAATCCACGAACTGAAGTACGATCTGTAGGTGGAATATATCTTATTGGTCCAGTTTTATCCATACCAAGAGCCCATTGTGCAATATCAAACATATGAGCACCCCAATCACAAAGGATCCCACCACCTACTTCCCTGAACAACCTAAAGTCTGGCCAAAAATCAACATCATTTCGAGATGGTGCCAATCTATGGTTATAGGGCAAAAGTGGTGCAGGACCGCACCATTTATTCCAATCCAATTCCTTTGGAATGGACTCTTCTTGCATATTATAAGGTATTGCTGGGTCCCCAACATTGACCAATACCTTTTTGATGTCTCCCAAATATCCGTTCCGGACCAATTCGCATGCTTTTCTAAAATTATTCCCAGAACGTTGCATGCTACCTGTTTGCAATATCTTTTCTGTTTCTTCAGTTGTTTTAACCAGATCTATACCTTCGGTTATTCTGTGGGTTAATGGTTTTTCACAATATACATCCTTGCCTGCATGCATGGCATCTATAGCTTGTATTGCATGCCAATGATCTGGAGTGGCGATAACAACCGCATCAATATCTTCCCGGGTTAACAATTCCCTATAATCCAAATAACTGGTGAGACCGTTATATTTTCTTACCTTCCTTTCCTTGGCATAAAGTTTCCCGACATGCTTTTCAAAAGCTGCAGTTTTTGTTGTCCATACATCACAACCTGCCACTATTTGCGCACTTGTACTGTCAACAAAACGCCCTGCCAACCCGTTTGCTTGTTTTCCCAGACCAATAAACCCTAAATTGATTTTATCACTAGGTGCAATAAATCCTTGCCCTAAAACATGCCGAGGTACAATACTGATCGCACCAACGCTCAATGCTGTTTTTGAAATGAACTTTCTGCGTGAAAGAGGAGTTAAAATTTGAGCTGAATTTTTTCTTTTTGAAATGGATTTTTTCATGTTGATTAATTTTCAAGGTGTTACTTTTAATCTGAAATGAATAATAAATTTACGATATAAAAACACTTAAAGGAAAGCTAAATCCTTTTCATCATCACTACCTTTCTCTCCTTCTCCTTATAACGACAATTTCATTTCTGAAATCATGAAAGCTTACTCGGCTTTACCATAAGCAAATGCTCCATTGGTTTACGTTTTATCACTTACGTACTATATAAAAAAGTAATGCCTCATAAGGCTAATCTATCAGTGATATCCCCCAAAATTGAAATAATCAGTATCTTTATGGTCAAATGGCCAAGGTTTTTTCCATAGCGTTATCTTTTTTAGTTCTATTCCAAAGTTTTAATTTGGATTTGAGCGACTTGGCCCATATTGATGAATTTGTGGAGCATGCCGAATTTCACTCTGAAAAATACGGCGATAATTTCATTGTCTTTGTTTCAAAGCATTACGGTGAAATGCAAAAAGAACATTCACGAGATCACCAGGAAGAAAAACAAGAACATGAAGAACTTCCTTTCACTCATCTGTGTTGTTCGCATGTGTTTACTGCCAATGTTAATAACAAAATTCAAATACCCTCATTAAAAACGTGTCCAATTGTCGATTTGACGGCCAATTTTTATTATTTGGACAATTACGCCTCCTTTGAAAAATTTGATATTTTTCAACCTCCTAAACAAGCATAGTCCCTATTAGATTTAGTTCGTCGGCAACAATAGTGTGTTGATGTTTTGTATCACTTCTTATTTAGGATTATGTTATCTAAAATCATACGATTTAGTATAAAGAACAAACTTATAGTTCTGTTACTAACACTTTTTATAGTTTTCTTTGGGATTTACTCCTTAACCCAAATTTCAATAGGTGCGGTTCCTGATGTGACCAATAACCAAGTACAGGTTATAACTACTTCCCAGAACCTTTCTACCCAGGATATTGAACAATTTATAACCTATCCTGTTGAGCTTGAAATGGCCAATTTACCTGGCGTTGTCGAGATCCGGTCAATATCAAAATTTGGTTTGTCGGTTGTCACCATAGTTTTTGAGGATGACATGGGTACTTATTTGCCCCGCCAGTTGATTGCTGAAAAAATAAAATCAGCTTCAGAAAAAATCCCTGAAGGATTTGGCACCCCCGAAATGGGCCCCATAACTACCGGTTTGGGTGAAATCTACCAATACATTCTAGATACCAAACCAGGGTATAAAGACCAATATTCAGCGATGGATTTGCGCACGATCCAAGATTGGATAGTAAAACGCCAACTTTCTGGTATCCCTGGCGTTGTTGAGGTAAACACTTGGGGAGGTTATTTAAAACAATATGAAGTTGCCATTAATACCGAAAAACTAAATGCGATGAATATAACCATTGCTGAAGTTTTTAAAGCATTGGAAAACAATAATAGTGTTGCTGGGGGTGGTTATATTGAAAAAACCAACCAGGCATTCTTTATCCGTGGTGAGGGATTAATTACTTCTTTGACAGATATTGAAAATATTGTAGTTAAAAATGTAGACGGCATACCAATTTTTATAAAGAATATTGCCAAGGTTGGTTTTGGCAGCGCAACACGTTTTGGCGCAATTACTGGCAATGGTGAAGGTGAAAAAGTATTGGGACAGGTAATGATGCTCAAAGATGCCAATTCAAAAAAGGTAATAGACGCAGTGAAGGATCGTGTTGCTTCCATTTCCAAAACATTACCAGAAGGCGTTTATATCAATCCGTTTTTGGAACGCAGTGAATTAATCGCCAAAACAACATTTACAGTAGCAGAAAATCTCATTTTAGGGTGTCTAATCGTAATTTTTGTGGTGGTGCTACTATTAGGTAATTTTAGGTCTGGGCTGGTCGTCGCTTCTGTGATTCCATTATGTCTTTTATTTGCGCTCTCATTTATGTATTTATTCGGAGTAGATGCAAATTTAATGAGTCTTGGAGCTATAGATTTTGGAATCATCATTGATGGTGCTGTAATTATTGTTGAGTTTATTGCCTTCCAGATTACTTCCAAAAGATCAGAGCTAGACAGTATGTCGGCAAAAGATGTAATGCTCGCCAAAAATGAAATCACATTTAACAGCGCCTCCAAGATGATGAACTCTGCAATCTTTGGACAGCTGATTATCCTGATTGTATTCATTCCCATTTTATCATTGAGCGGTGTTGAAGGAAAAATGTTCAAACCCATGGCATTGACCTTTAGTTTTGCCTTGATTGGTGCTATGCTTTTATGTTTCACATATGTTCCAGTAATTTCGACTTTGATATTAAAACCCACGAGGGTTTCTGATAAGAACATCTCGGTTCGTTTAATGCGATTTTTGAATCTGGTTTATGAACCAACAATTCATTGGGCTTTACAAAGCAAAAAATTGGTCCTCGGAATTGCCACTGTTTTACTGGCATTCTCAATTTATCTTTTTACGACTATGGGAGGGGAATTCGTGCCTACCTTGGATGAGGGTGATTTTGTTATTCAACCCATTCTTAAGACGGGTACTTCCTTGAGCAAAACAATAGAGACTACCACAAGGATTGAAAAGATTTTATTGGATGAATTCCCTGAAGTAGATCAGGTAGTCACGAGGATTGGTGCGGCAGAAGTTCCCACAGACCCCATGTCTATGGAAGAGACCGACGTTATTATTACACTTTTACCAAAAAAGGATTGGGTATCTGCCTCCTCTAAAGACCAACTTGCGGATAAATTCAAAGAAGCCTTGGGCATTATTCCAGGAATGGAAGTTGAATTTACCCAACCCATTGAAATGCGGTTTAATGAGCTTATCACAGGTGTACGTGCAGATATTGCCATTAAGATATTTGGTGAGGATTTAGATATCTTAAACAAAAAAGGGAACGAAATAAGAAAGTTGGTCGAAGGTATTGAAGGCGCTGCCGATATAAGTGTAGAGAAAATTACGGGATTGCCACAAATGAACATAAAATACCAACGCGCTAAAATAGCCCGTTACGGATTGAATATCAATGATTTGAACAAGGTAGTTACAATGGGTTTCGCCGGAGCGAATTTGGGTAGTGTTTTCGAAGGGGAAAAACGATTTGACCTTACCTTACGATTAGATCAGGAAAGCCGAAAGGATATAGACAATATTAAAAACCTATATGTTGATCTGCCCTCAGGTGGAAAGATTCCACTAAGTGAACTCGCAAAAATTTCTTATACCAAAGGAGCGGCTAAAATTTCTAGGGATGACACCAAACGAAGAATTGTGGTAGGTATAAATGTTCGCAATCGTGATTTGCAATCTGTAGTGACCGATGTTCAAAATCGGATAGAATCAAACATCAAACTTCCCGTTGGCTATAGTATTACTTATGGAGGCCAGTTTGAAAATCTACAAAGTGCCAAAGACCGATTAAAAATAGCCGTTCCCATAGCATTGGTATTGATTTTCTTTTTGCTCTTTTTTGCCTTTGAATCGGTTAAAGATGCATTAGTGATTTATTCCGCCATTCCGTTGGCTGCCGTTGGAGGTGTATTCTTCTTATGGATAAGGGACATGCCTTTCAGTATCTCGGCAGGTGTAGGATTCATTGCTCTTTTTGGAATTGCCGTTTTAAACGGAATTGTTTTGATAGAACATTTTAAGGACTTAAAACTTCAAGGTATGATTGATATTGAAGCTCGAATTAAACAAGGAACCAAAGACAGGCTGAGAGCAGTACTCTTGACTGCATCGGCTGCGGCATTAGGTTTCTTGCCCATGGCGATTTCAACAAATGTCGGTGCAGAAGTGCAAAGACCATTGGCAACAGTCGTTATTGGTGGGCTAATTACCGCTACCCTACTTACTCTAGTTGTTTTACCTGTTTTATACGCAATCTTCGATTCAAAAATTGAACTTAAAAAGATCGTTAAGAAGAAACCAATTCAAGGTTTGAGCGTACTCCTTTTACTACTTTCATTCAATGTAAATGCCCAGGAAAAAGGATTGAATTTTGATGAAGTAAGGGCTTTGGCGATGGAAAATAATGCCGGATTAAAAGCGGCTTCACTAAAAGTAACAGCATCAGCAGCTCTTGTAGGTAGCGCATTTAATTTTGATAAGACCGAAGTTTATTATCAATACGATCAAAATAATCTGGCTTTCAATAATGAGCCGCTAAAAGTGTATGGCATTCAACAAAGTATTTTGTTCCCCACCCTTTATTTCGCTGGCAAGCGTATTAATAAAGCCAATTTAAGGCTAGAGCAAAGTCTTTACGAGATGCAAAAGCAAAGTCTTGAACGCCAAATTGCTTCGGCCTATCACCAATTATTATATACTCGGGAAAAGAAACAGGTCTATAGCTATTTGGATAGCATTTATAAAAAATTCGCCCATGCTTCCCAGCGAAGGTTTGAGTTAGGGGAAACCAATTATCTTGAAAAAATAACGGCCCAAGCCAAACAAAAGGAATTTCATGCGCTCTTTAATCAAGCTAGGGAAGATGTTGGAATCGCTTATGCACAATTGGAAAAAATCACACAGGTTGAAGCGCCCTTGGATATTGCATTGACACCCCTTTATAAATTGGAATTACAGCTGAATGATTTAGCGCAAAACGCAGGTGTTTTATTATATGACCAAAGAAATATGCTATTCAAAGCCAAAAGTGGGTTTGAAAAGCAACAACTGTTACCAGACATAAGTTTTGATTACTTCCAAGGCACTAATACTGGTCTGGGCGAGAATCTATACGGTTATCAAGTAGGCCTAAAAATACCTTTGCTCTTTAGTGGAAACGCTTCCAGAATTAAAGCTGCAAAAATTGCTAAAGATGTCGCCGTTGAAGAATCCCTAGATTATAAAAACCGGCTTCAATTGAAGTATGAACAACTTTTGGGACAATTACGAAAATATGAAGAAGCTTTAAAATATTATGAGAACAGTGGCCAAAAGCTTTCTGATGAAATTCTTAAAACAGCTTCTTTAAGCTTCCAGAATGGGGAAATAGATTTTTTCCAATATATACAAAGTTTGGAGAATGTCAATAGTATTACGCTCTCCTATTTGGAAAATCTGAACAATTATAATCAAACCGTTATTGCATTAAATCATTTAACACTATGAAAAACAAACATCGATTAGCGGCTAAAATCAATTTAAAAGATAAAAACCTTAACATATACTTCATGAAATCCTTTCAATATATCATATTCCTTTTCTCCACACTTTTATTTATAGCCTGTGGGGAATCAGCAAACAAAAGTGAAAATACTACCATAAATATAGAATCAAAGCTAATAGAAATAAGTAAAGCCCAGTTCGAAGGCAGCAAAATGCAACTTGGTAAATTTACAGCGCAATCCTTTCCTTTAGTGGTTCAAAGCACGGGAATGATAGATGTGCCCCCGCAAAGCAGGGCTATTATAAGTTCTTTTGCCGGGGGATATGTTCAAAAAACCCCACTATTGGTCGGTAACAAAGTTCGAAAAGGTCAGGTGTTGGCTACCTTGGAAAACCCTGAGTTTGTAGAAATGCAGCAAAGTTATCTTGAAACGGCGCAACAGCTTACATATTTAAAATCGGAATATGACCGCCAAAAAACCTTGGTCGAGGAACAAATTAGCTCCCAAAAGAATTTCTTAAAAGCAGAGAGTGATTATAAAAGTGCCTTGGCCATCCATAACGGACTTAAAAAGAAATTACAGATGCTCAATATCAATATCAGTGCTGTTGAAGCTGGGAATATTACTTCGGAAATTGCTTTATATGCCCCTATTCATGGGAGTGTCACAAAAATGAATATAAGTAAAGGCACCTATGTTTCACCTTCAGATGAGATTATGGAAATCATAAATACAGACCATATACATCTTGAACTTGCTGTATTTGAAAAAGATATCCTTAAAGTAAAGGAAGGACAAAAAATCGTTTTCAATATTCCAGAAGCTCTTGAAGATACATTTGAAGCTGAAGTACACCTAGTGGGGACTTCGATTGACACTAAAAACCGAACTGTAAAAGTGCATGGCCATTTGGAGGATGACAAAAACCATAATTTCGCTTTAGGCATGTTCGTTGATGCAAAGATAATCACCGAATCTAGCCAGGAACTTGCCTTACCTAACGATGCCATTATTACATTGGATGATAAATATTATGTATTGTTAATCAATTCCCAAGAACAAGCCCAGTATGCTTTTGATCAAAAAGAAGTTATAATAGGGAGCAGTTTTAATGGGTACACTAGGATCAAAAATATAGCTGATTTTACAGAAAATGATCAGGTCTTAGTCAAAGGGGCATTTAATTTAATTAACACGGAAGAGTAGATTTTTTCTGTTTAGAGTAAGCAATGATTGTTCACAATCAGCACAAATGGTGAATAGTTGGTGACCATTCATGTTAAGGAAAGACCTATTTTGTCATTCCTGCGAAAGCAGGATTCCAGATAGTCTATTTATTCTAAAACTGCCTTAAAGGGGCAAAAGGGCTGATATCCATCGAGGTTTTTTTACCATCAATAACCTCAGTCACCAATTTACCTGTTGCAGGGCCCAGACTCCACCCCATCATAGCATGGCCCGTTGCAAATGTGAGGTTTTGGATTTGAGGGCATCTTCCAATATAAGGCAATCCATCTGGGGATACAGGTCGCATTCCACTTTTGGCTTTAATCATCTCTGTGGCATTGATTTCTATTTCGGGATAAAAATGATTAGCGGCCCTGGCAATAGCTTGTACACGCTCTTTTCTAATAGTTGCATTAATTCCCGATAATTCCATAGTACCTGCAAATCGAGTGAAACCTTTCATTGGGGTAACTGCGACTTTAGCTTCCAATAAAATAGCTGGCATCGTAATCCCATTTGGCCTCTCAATATTTATACGATACCCTTTTCCTGCCTGTATAGGTAGTTTTATATTCAATTTTTTGGATAATCTTCCGCTCCATGATCCGGCGGCCAAAACCACCTCATCGGCCACATAAGTGGCTTTAGAGGTTATTAATTGTTGTATTGTATCATTCGAAACGGAAATATCCAGCACTTCTTCATCAGTCTTGATAACAACTCCATTATGCTGCAAAAAATCTATCATTTTTGGCATGAATTCAGTTGGTGTCATATGCCCATCACACTCGTAGTGGATTGCTCCTTTTGCCTCAATATTAACATTGGGTTCAATAGCGTTTAATTGTTGATTGTTCAAGAATTCAACTTCCAACCCCAACTGTTTTGCCTTTTCAGCAACTTTCATTTCCTCCTCAGCAGCGACATCGGTCTTATACAACATCAACAATCCTTTTCGTTCTAATTGAAAATCACCCAAATCCCCTGAGGCCTTTATACTCTCGAACAGATCCCTACTTAATAGATTTATGTGCTTTATGACCGGGATTGCCTTTTCTACCTTCGCGTGGGTCGAAGCCCTATAAAAGTACCATGACCATTTAAAGAAGTCTAAGTCAAAACGCGGTTTGATATAAAATGGACTGGAGGAATTGAACATCCACTTAATTCCTTTGAAAATCATGCCAGGAGCTGCCAATGGAATGATATGACTCGGTGTAATATAACCGGCATTAACGAATGAAGCCCCGTTTGATAAATTTGATTTATCAATAACCGTTACTTCATGTCCCTCTTTTTGTAGATAATATGCAGTGCAAAGTCCAACGATTCCACCTCCGATTATTATAATACTTTTACCCATTTTATATTACTTGAAACCCATGCGCATAAGGGTCATCATCATCTATGGTAATGGTATTGTGGCCATATATTTTTGCCCATCCTTGTATGCTTGGGATGATAGCAGGCATATTACCCAAAAAAGTTTCCTTTTCTACCCTTCCAATAAATTGTGAACCAATATAACTTTCATGTATGAATGCATCTCCCAATTTTAATTTGCCTTTGGCATACCATTGGGCCATCCGGGCGGAAGTGCCTGTTCCACAAGGGGAACGATCGATAGCTTTATCCCCGTAAAAAACTGCATTTCTGGCTGTTGCTTCCGAAGAAATGGTATCACCTGTCCATAACATATGACTAACGCCATTTATGGTTTCATTTTCGGGATGCACAAACATTCCAGGATATTTTGCATTGATCTTAGCCCTAATTTCCTGACTGTACTGAATAAGTTTACTTGCCGTAAAATTCTGAATACCGGCAAAATTCTTTTGGGGATCTACAATAGCGTAAAAATTACCTCCGTAGGAAACATCAAAAACCAATTCTCCCAACTCCTCACAATCAACAGTAAGATCGATAGCTGCCAAATAGGACTTTACATTGGTCAGTTTAACCCAATCCACTTTTTGCCCATTTTGCTTGTATTCTACTTCCACCAAGCCTGCTGGAGTCTCCATTCTCACTTTACCTGGTGTTTTGGGTACCAAAAGGCCTTCTTCTATTCCAATCGTTATAGACCCAATAGTACCATGACCACACATGGGTAAACAACCGCTGGTTTCAATAAACAGAATACCAAAATCATTTGCGGGATTCGACGGGGGATAAAATATGCTCCCACTCATCATATCATGGCCTCGTGGTTCGAACATCAATCCTTTTCTGATCCAGTCAAATTCCCTAAGGAAATGTTGGCGCCTTTCACTCATATTCACACCTATGAGTTCAGGACCTCCTTCCGCTACCACCCTCACAGGATTTCCACAGGTATGTGCATCAATACAGGTAAACGTGCTACGACCCATCTCGGTGATACTTAGATTGAACTATTGGTATTAACATTATTCACTAATCTTAATATGCCTAACGGATTTGAGTTTTTCAATTCATTTGGCAATAAACTATCTGGCCAATCTTGATAACTAATTGGTCTTACCCATCTTTTAATTGAATGAATACCTACTGCTGTGAAACGACTATCCGTTGAGGAAGGATATGGTCCGCCGTGATGCATTGACGGACAAACCTCCACACCCGTAGGAACCCCATTATATATTAATCTACCAACTCTATTTTGCAAAGCACTGACCACTCCTGGATATTTGCTTAATTCACTTTCTTCGGCAATTATTGTTCCGGTAAGCTGCCCTTCAAGATTAGCTATAATTTGCTCCAACTGATCACTATCCTCACATTGTACTACAATTGAATAAGGCCCGAAAACTTCCTGATGCAAGGTATTATTTTCCAAAAAGGTCTTACCCTCTACTGTGGTAACCGTTTGTCGAGCATAATTCGTCTGAACATCTGTGTCATAATCTGCAACTACCTGCAAACCTTTTTGTGAAACCGCTTTTTGTCTGTTGCTTTCATAGGCCCCTATAATATTCGGGTGTAACATACAAGTGGGTTCAATCTTTACAATTTCATCTGAAAGTGTTTGAATGAAATTGGTCAAACTGTCTCCTTTTATTCCTAATATTAGTCCTGGATTTGTGCAAAATTGTCCTGTACCCAAGGTAATTGATCCAGCATAGGTCTTTGCCAAAGCACCACCTCTTTTCTGAACCGCTTTAGGCATTATAACCACTGGATTCACGCTTCCCATTTCGGCAAAAACAGGAATTGGTTCTTCACGTTGTGAAGCTAAATCAAACAAGGCCCTTCCCCCTCTTATACTTCCCGTAAAACCTACAGCCTTAACTCCTGTATGTTTTACCAGCGCAATGCCTACTTCAATGCCACTGCTATTTAAATTAGAAAAAACACCATTGGGCATATTTGTTTTTCCAGCAGCTTTCACTATCGCTGAGGCAACCAATTCGCCTGTGCCTGCATGCATAGGGTGAGATTTTACAACAACAGGACAACCCGCCGCAAAAGCAGCTGCGGTATCCCCTCCGGCAGTAGAATATGCCAATGGAAAATTACTTGCCCCAAAAACAACAACAGGGCCCAAAGGCATCATCATTTTTCGCAAATCGGGTTTTGGAATTGGCTCCCTATCCGGAATCGCAGTGTCAATGGTAGCTTCTACCCAGGAACCTTCTTTCACCAATGATGCAAAAGAACGTAATTGACCTATAGTCCTTCCCCTCTCACCCATTGCCCTACCTTCTGGCAATCCAGTTTCCGAGCAATATACTTTTATCAATAAATCATCCAAGGCCAGAATTTCATCAGCAATCGCATTTAAAAACCCAGCCTTTCTTGTTCCTGAAATTCCGCTAAACTCGCGGTAGGCATTTTTGGCCAACTGTACAGCTTGATCAATCTCATTTTGTGTTGCCTCCGTAAAATTGAACTCGTTTTCTTTGTTCAGTTGGGGATTAAAAGTTGCATACGTTTTACTACCTATTGCTGATAGACTATTTCCTATATAGTTTTTCCCTGTAATCATATTTGAAGTAATGTTCGATTAATAAATCAATGTAATACCAATGTATTGAATTATTCTTTCAATAATAGCCGAAACCATTTAATAATTCTATGCATTTATACACTTTGGGTAATTGCCTTGTAATCTGGCAATGTCGGTCTGGTTCGCAATCCTTCTTCAATAATTTTTAGCACTCTGGTTCTTTCCGCGCCATGCAATGGCAACCTAGGAGCTCTTACAATTTCAGTTCCGATACCTGTACCTACTTCGGCTAATTTAATGTTCTGGACCAACTGTGGGCTTATATCCAATTCCAACAATGGTAAGAACCATCGGTAGATTGCTATAGCCTCGGATACTCTTCCGGCTTTAACCAATTCATGAATTGCAACTGTTTCAGCTGGGAAAGCGCAGACAAGACCTGCAACCCAACCATCAGCACCGATTAAAATGCTCTCCAATGCCAAAGTATCAACACCACAAAGCACTTTTAATCTATTCCCAAATCTATTTCTGATTCGCGAAATATTAGAAATATCGCGTGTTGATTCCTTAACTGCTTTGATATTATCGCATTCTTCCAACAATTCCTCAAACATATCCAAGGTCACTTCAATCTTATAATCAACAGGATTATTATAGATCATGATCGGCAAATATGTACTTTTGGCAACTTCCTTAAAATAAACCACCGTTTCGTGGTCTGTGGCCTTGTAGCGCATTGGGGGCAATATCATTAAACCACTGGCACCATACTCTTTTGCCCTTTGGGCGGCTAGAATGGCATCCTTGGTACTTTGTTCTGCAATATTAATGATTACTGGAACTTTACCAGCTACGATTGCTACGGTTTCCTGAATCAAGATTCGCTTTTCATCATCGGTCAAGGTACTGGCTTCGCCTAAGGTTCCCCCAAGTATTATTCCGCTTACACCTGCTTCCAATTGTGCTTCTATGTTTTTGCGAAACATTATCAAATCTAGCGTATCATCCGCATTGAATTTAGTAGTCACTGCTGGCATTACACCTTCCCATTGTACTTGCATATCATTTTTATTTAAATGGTTGTAGTACAAAAATACTATGGATTCCGGTGCAATTGCTATATCAATATTATCAATTATTAT
>Ga0316189_10003168_pt1 | contig 15993 bp, 16 predicted proteins | sample LowCovwburrow_MG_FD_204930 | JGI IMG/M metagenome (GOLD analysis project Ga0316189, IMG submission 204930) | Coastal sediment microbial communities from Maine, United States - Lowes Cove worm burrow | ecosystem: Environmental > Aquatic > Marine > Coastal > Sediment | place: USA: Maine... | reverse complement strand
GATGCCCGGTCGATCCCAAGCACAACGCCACGGCCTGGGAGAGAAATCGGCGCGTAGAGTTCAAGATCATCGAAACCGATGCCGGTCCGACCGGAGTTGAGGTAACATGCCCGCGGGGCCGTTCCTTGGTGCCGAGGTGATATGTCGCGTGAGCGCTTCATCGAGCTAATGACCCCTGCACTGATGCGATTCAGTCAGGATTTGAAGTCCTTCCTCCGGATGGTCGAGGATCCCGAGATCGACGACGAGAGCCGAGTCGCTGGGGCCGGGGCTCTGTTGCATGTGATCTCTTCAACCGGTGCCATCCCCGGTGTGCGGGGTGTGCTCCGGCATTTGGGCGACACCATGCTCTTGAGGCTCGTGCTCAGCGACATGCGTGAGCGATCCCCTGAGGCGATTCAGAAGCACATAGAAGCTTCGCCCGAGATGCTCGAGCCCTTGTCCGACGAGCTCGATGCGATGCGCTCTTATCTGGGAGATCGCATTACGGTGCTCGAGAAGGTTGCCCAGGGGTTTCCCAAGTTGAATCAGCAAGGGCATGAGGCTGCCGCCTGTGTCGAGGATGCCGAATCGAGCACCTGGCTTTACGACGCCGTTCACACCGCGCTCATCGACGAGATCGACTTCGGCGAAGAAGACGTGGTGCGCGAGCTCAAGCAGGTCGATCGGATCCTGCCTCCTCTCGCTTCGCGTGTCGGTCGCTAGCCCGCTACGCCGCTCTGCGCCCAGGCTCGGAGAGCTCGTGGAGGAGCCAGGTTCCGCGTGAGGCCTTCACCGGCTTGGGGGTCTTTCGCGCGAGGACCCGAAGCAATTCCACGGCGTCGAGGTCCCAGCACACGAGTCTGAGGATGTTCCCATTGGAGGTGCGGAGCTCGGCTTGGCCACTGGTCCGGCGCCGCATGACGTCGTCCGCGTCGGACTGAGCACGAGTCTCGACTGCGAGCATCACCTTGCGCCGCAGGACGAAGCCGACCGGGCTCGAGGCAAGTGCGAAGCTCAGCGAACTGAGCCCAGCACGATACCTGGGGAGATGGATCCGCAGCCGAGGCACTGAATCGGGCGATAGCTCCCAGTAGAACGACATCTCGGGCGCTTCGGCGGGAAGGCCGAGCTCAGAAGCGAAGCGGCGAAGCGCGTCTGCGGTTTGCGATGCGGTGGCGGGCATGTGGTGTCGCGTTCCGCTCAGGAACACCGGCAGGAGCAGAAGCGCCGCCGTCGCTTCGCCGAGATAGATCAGGCAAGTGCCGCTGGCGAGCAATACCGCAAGACCGGTAGCGCTCGTTCCGTCTAGGAGCTCACTCGGTCGCGTTTCGCTCCGCGGAAGCTCTTTGGCCAGGGCAGGGCGCCAGGTCTGTCGCTCGGTGGCTGCAGTCCAACGCGCCGGTCGGTGCAGCGCCAAGGCGACGAGAGGAACGGCACAGAGCAGGTAGCTCGGCGCGAGCCACTGACCCACGCCGAGGACGATAGCGCTCACGACGAGCACCGAAGCCCAGGGGGCACGAACGAGGAGCGCGCCTCGGCCCATCCGCACCTCGATGGAGCGTCGCTTGAAGAGAACCAGGATGGCGATCAGGAGCAGGGCCCAGGCGATCGGGCGCTCCTCGGGAGTGCTGAGAGGACGGAAGCCCGTCAGGGTCGGCGCATCCGCCGGAGCGACGGGCAGGTCGATCGCTTGGAGCGGTACGTCGAGGTTCAGCGGCCAGGCCGTCATGCGAGGAAGATGCGTGCGGCGCCACTCGACCACCGTGTGCTTGGGGCGCTCGGCGACTTGGAGCTCGACGCCCGGCGAGGTGTCGTAAAGCTCGCTCGGAACCGAGGAGCCTTTGGGGGCGCGGATCTCTACCGAGACGTCGTGGAGGCCGGTCTCCCAGGCGGGCACCGACCAGACGAGGCGCGCCTGGTCCGTGTCCTGCACAGCGCGTACGTCTGCCTTGGTTCGATACCGCATGAAGACGCGGTACTCGCCTCTCCTTGGGGCTTCTCTGCGCGGAAACGAAAGATGTATCCGGCCGTCTTCGAGCACCTCCGCTTCGGGGCGGAAGACCTCCCCTTCCTCAGAGCGAAAGTACGGAGGCCGGTAGCGATCGAGCTCGACGCCGTCACCCAGGTCGACCAGCTCGAGCTCGTGGAGCCATCCGGCATGCACCTCGACATCGAGTCGAAGGAGGATGTTCAAAGTCGCGTCTCGTTCGACCTCGACCGTGGCCCGCGCGCCCTTGACCACCGTCCGGGTCCAAGCCCGCGCCGGCGAAGACGAGCCGAGGACCGATAAGAAGACGCAAACGAGGAGGCCTGGGCCGAGGCTGGCGCGCATGGCCCGAACCTAAGGAATTCCACCGATTCGGTGAAATTTCCTACTGCATCCGGATCCAGGACGGCATGAACAATAGGACGAACAGGGAAAGGGTTAACCATCCGACGACCCTGCGCCGGGGTGAGAGCGGACCGTCTTCGGTGGGCGGATGGCCGCTGCCGGTTGCGCGGGTGAGCAGCCAGAGCACCAGTGCCCAGACGAGCCAATGAGTACCGGCGGCCGCGTCACCCATGAGCTCGTCCCCGCGATGCCCGGCGAGGTAGCTTGGGATTCCGTATGTGGCGCTCACGACCAGGGCGAGTAATGGAAGCAGGCGGAGTACGTAGCGGGAAACCCGATCCTGACGTCGGCCTAGAAGCGCATAGCCGACGTGGCCGCCGTCGAGCTGGCCGAAGGGAAGAAGGTTGATCATCGTAACGAGCAGACCCGCCCAGCCGGCAAGCGCGGTCGGCGTGAGCATGATGTCGTACCCGTCAGGGATGGGGCCCTTGAGCACGCTGAGAAGCCCGATGTAGAGAAGCGAGCGGCCTTCGAGAATGTAAGGGCCCTCCGGAAGCGCTTGTACGGGCGAGGTGGCCAGACCGTATGCAATGACGGGGAGGGCCACTGCCATGCCGGCGAGCGGGCCCGCCGCCCCGATGTCGAGCAGGGCATTTCGAGAGCGTATGCGTTCTCGGATCTGGATTACCGCGCCCATGGTCCCTAGCAAGAAGAACGGAACCGGGATGAAGAAGGGCGGAGAAACATCGACTCGATGGTATTTGCCCGCAAAGAAATGGCCGAACTCGTGAGCGAGCAAGATGGCCATGAGCGGGAGGGAGAACACCCAGCCCGTCCGCAGCTCCGCGACTGAGCTGGGGGCCTTCTCGAGGACCATCCCTGCGCCGACGTACAAGGTGGACGCAAAGGTCAGGGCAATCAGGGTCAGCGGTAGAGCCCAGTTCGTGTTTTTCCGCTGCACGGCGTGCCTGTAGCATGTGCGATGCGATGCGCACGATCTGCTATTCTCCCAAATGAATGGACCTCTACAGCGCGGCCAAGCGGCTCAATCGGCCGTTCGTCTTCACCGATGAACAATCGACGCGGGACCTGACGATTGCCGACCACGGCCTGATCGGCGACGGTTTTTCAGCCGCGTTGGTTCGAGCGGACGGTGCGATCGACTGGCTCTGCCTGCCCCGCTTCGATAGCCCGAGCGTCTTTGGCGCCCTGCTCGACGAGGACAATGGAGGCTGCACTTCGGTGAGCCCGGTCGACTACCCATTCGAGAGCCTGCAGCGCTACGACCCCGGCACCAACGTGCTCGAGACCCTGTTTCGAATCGAAGGCCGCGGTACGATTCGACTCACCGATTACATGCCCTGGACCGACGATCCGCGATCCGCAATGCACGAAGTTCATCGGCGCGTGCAATGCGTAGAGGGCGAGGCAGTGGTCAAGGTCGTCTTCGACCCGCGTTTCGACTACGGCCGCGTCGCGACGACGTTCGAGCTCGACGGACGATCGGCGCTGGCCAAAGGCGCATCCGGCGAGCGACTCGTCGCCGTGCTTGGTGGCGTCGGGCACTGGGAACAGCGGCTCGAAGGCGGCGTGCAGGCCGTCTTTCGGCTCAAGGCAGGGGACCGCGGCTGGGTCGTCATCAGCTGGAACGCAACCGAGTCGGAGTCGATCCTGGCGTACCGCCCCTTCGACGCGCTTCGCAATACGCGGCGCCGCTGGCGAGATTGGGCGCAGCAGCTCCAGTACGACGGCCCGTGGCGGCATCACGTCGTTCGATCGGCGCTCTTGTTGAAGCTGCTGATGTACGCGCCGACCGGGGCGATGGTGGCTGCGCCAACGACTTCGCTGCCGGAGTGGATCGGTGGCGCGCGCAATTGGGACTATCGCTACACCTGGACGCGCGACACGGCGATGGGGGTGCGCGCGGCGAATCTGCTCGGCTGCAATCGAGAGGCGCGCGAATTCTTCCACTTCGTCAGGGATACGCTCGAGCGCGATCGAGAGCTTCACATCATGTACGCCGTCGACGGCGGACGGGTCCCGGACGAACGAACCCTCGAGCACTTCGCTGGATACCGCGGATCGAAACCCGTGCGCATCGGAAACGGCGCGCGTGATCAGCTGCAGCTCGATACGGCAGGAGCGCTCATGGACGCCGCGTACGTGTACGAGCGAGGCGGCGGGTCGCTCACTGCGCGGGGATGGAGACGACTGCGGGCCGTCGTCGACAACGTCGTCGCGATGTGGGCCGAGCCCGATCACGGGATCTGGGAGCCGCGCGCGGGCAAGCGGCACAACGTGCACTCCAAGCTCATGAGCTGGCTTGCGCTGCGGCGCGGCGCCGAGCTTGCGCCCCTGTTCGGTGATCAGGCCTTGCAGGCACGATGGCAGCAGGTGGCTGACGAGCTGCACGCGGAGCTCTGCGAGCGTGGGCTGGACCGGACGGGCAAACGCTTCGTTGCGGCGTACGACCACGAGCATCCCGATGCATCTCTGCTCCTACTTCCGATTCATGGCTTTCTGTCGCCCAACGACGATCGAGTGCTGAACACGGTCGACTGGATTCAGGACACCTTGGCGGACGGCCCCTACGTGTATCGCTACCGCACCGACGACGGAGTCGGAGGCGAGGAGGGGGCATTCGTCATTTGCGGCTTCTGGCTGGCGGAGGTTCTCGCGATGGCGGGGCGAATGGACGAAGCGCAAAGCGTGTTCGTCGCGCATGCGGAGGCCTCGAACCACCTGGGTCTTCTGGCAGAGCAGATCGAACCCGGAGCTCGGACACTCCTGGGCAACTTCCCACAGGCATTCAGTCACCTCGGCCTCATCAACGCGGCGGCCAGAATCGACCTCGCGCTGCGTCTGCGAGATGAAGGCTCTGCTCGAGTTCCCGAGGTAGAGATCGGTCGCTAGGTGGGGAGCATGCCGAACGCAGATGAGGTTGGGTTTCGCCGAACTGTGATGCTTCGGCTTGGTTCGTACGCTTCCTTCGTAGGCGTGCTGACGGCGGCCGGACTGTTCTTTCACGCCGGATTGCGCAACGTTGCGTCCTGGGGCTGGTTTGGGCTCGGAGCGTTGGCGGCAGTGACGGGGCTGGCCTGGTTTGCTCACTCGACGTTGCGCGCATCCATCGAGAGTGAGCCGCCGCGACCACAGGAGCCCGGCGTCGCGACCTCGGAGGGCTGCGTCGAGTCCACCCCAGGGGAGCTGGGGCCTGGCGCCGAGACGACACCGAACGAGGACGAGGTGGACTACTTGATGGCGCTCCGTCACGAGTTCCGCACACCACTCAATGCCGTTTTGGGTTTCTCGGACGTGCTCCTGAGCGGAATCGACGGCGAGGTGAACGAGTCGCAGCGCGAGGACTTGGAGATCATTCGATCCTCCGGGATACGTCTGAAACTGCTCCTCGATAGCGCCCTCGACTTCTCGCAGCTCGCCGACGAGCAGTTTCGCTTGAACGCCGCAAGCACCGACGTTCGAGAGCTCGTGGCCCGTGTTGCCGTGGAGGCCGGACAGCTCTGGTCCAACAAGCGGAGCGCCAACTGCGCCTTGCCCGAAGAGCCCTGCGTGGCCGAAGCGGACGAAGGCCGCCTCCGACGCTCCATTCTCGTACTCGCCGATTTTCTGGCAACGGATCATCGCGATTCCCAGATCGAGCTCAGCCTCGCCCGCTCTGGGGAGTTTCTGGCGATCGAAATCACGGCAGGGGGGGCGGACCGCCTTTCGTTCGACGCGCTTCCGACTACGGACGAGGTGCTTGCATCGGAGGACGCAGCGGAGATCCGCCGCTGGCCGGTTGCGGTGGCGGCCGAGGTCATCTCCCGGCACGACGGTTCGCTCTACCATGGCAATGCGCCGTCCCGCTTTCTGCTTCGACTACCTATGCAGGGTCTACGATGATCACTGCAAACGACAGGCTGGTCTCGAAGCTTCGCCGGGGCATCGGCGCCGTGTCGATCTACTTCGCGGCCTGCTGGTTTGCACTGGTCGGGGAGGGCAGCCATTTGGGCGCAGTGCTGGTCTTGGGGCTGAGCCTTTTCCTCGGAGCGGGCGTGCTTCGATCGATCGCTCGGCTCTCGATCGCTCGACCGTCCTTGGCAACGCCCGGCGCAGAGGCTGCGCCGCCACCTTCCATGTTGGATACGATCGAAACGCACGCGGCCGAGCCCGAAATGCCCGAGCGGCAACGCGCGCGTTTTCTCGGCGCTCTGGGCCACGAGCTCCGCAACCCGCTCAACTCGGTGACCGGGTTTTCCGACATGTTGCTCGGTCGCGTCGATGGCGAGCTCAATGCCGAGCAGGAGAGCAGCGTTCGCACGATCCGGGCGAGTGCTGAGCGCCTTCTTCGCTTGGTTTCCACGGTGGTCGATCAGGCGAAGCTAGAGGCGGGGACGCTTCGCCTGCAACAGCAGTGGGTGGTCCCCGACGAGCTCATTGGCGAGGCCATTGGCTTCGCCCGGTCTCGCGCCGAGACCGTATCGGTGATCGGTGGCGCCGCCGAAGGGCTTCCGCGTATCTTCGTGGACCGTCATCGCACCGTCCACGCGCTGGTGAGCCTCGCGGTGCTGGTCATCCGCTCTTCGGGAACCGACATCGTCATGCGCGTTGCCCCGCCGCGACGCGATCAGGTTGGCAAGGGGTTCGTTCAATTCGACCTGATGGCGACGCTCAAGGATTCATCGGCCGACACCTTGGCCATCGTTGAACGTCTCGAAAAGCCGCTGTCACGCTCGGATGCGCTCGGCTTGGAGGTGGCGGTCGCTCGGAACGTGATCGAAGCGCAGGGCGGACGCATCTGGACTGAAGCAGGCACAGCGGGGAGCCTTCGCGTTTGCATGACCCTCCCCACGTCTGCGCACTAGCTTTCGCCCGACTTCGCTGCGTCGAGGACGGCCTGGTAGGCCCGATTGCGTTTCCAACCCAGGTCTTGTTGGAGTCTCTGGGTCATCTCCTTGGTCGAGAGCCCCTGCTGCTTCCATTCGGCGACGAGGACTTCGACGTCGACGTCTTCGACCGCTGCGTCAGGAGCCTTGCCCTCGATCACGACTGTGATCTCGCCGCGTGCCGGCTTGGAGAGGGCCTCTCGGACTTCCGCAACCGTGCCGCGAATCGTCTGCTCGTACATTTTCGTTAGCTCTCTGCAGAGCGCGACTTGCCTCTCGCTCCCGAGGGAGCTTTCGAGCTCTTCGAGGGTCGCATGGATACGGTGAGGCGATTCGAAGAGGACCACCGTGATGTCCGAGGACGCGATTCGCTCCAGGGCACGGCTTCGTTCGCCACCACTGCGTGGCACAAACCCTTCAAAAACGAAACGACGGACGGGTAGCCCCGCGACGCAAAGAGCCGCCAAGACCGCGCTTGGGCCTGGAATCGCCTCTACCTCGATGCCCGCCTCGGCGGCGCGCGAGACCAGGTAGACCCCCGGGTCGCTCACCACTGGGGTCCCAGCATCGCTCACCAGAGCGTAGTGGGCCCCGTTGCGGAGCTCCTCGATGATGAGGTTTACCTTGTCGTCCTTGCTGTGTGCGTGGAAGGAGCGAAGCGGCGTAGAGATGCCGTGCTTCGAGCAGAGTGTTCGCGTATGGCGAGTGTCCTCAGCGAGGATGAGGTCGGCTTCGCACAGAATCCGCATCGCCCTCAGCGTGATGTCCTCGAGACATCCGATGGGCGTCGCAACCACCGACAGGCGACCTGACATTCATGGGCGTTACCACATCCCCGTGGCTCCGCGACCCGGCGGCTCAGTGAGATTCGTAGACTTCGACGACCGTTTCGCCGAGCTCATCGCGCAAGTACGCCTTGAGCTTCTGCAAGAGGCGCTTTTCAATTTGGCGGACGCGCTCGCGACTCACGCCGAACTCGTCTCCGAGCGCCTGCAGGGTCTTGGGGTCTTCGGCTACCAGGCGGTCGTCGAATATCTGCTTTTCCTTGCCTTCCAGAGACTCTCCGAATTCGTGGATCTTCGCCGAGAACTGATCGCCGACTTCAGCATCGGCCAGGGTGTCGTCGACCCGGACATCTTCGGAGGGGAGGAGCTCTACGCGTGCCACCGAGCGGCCTTCGGCCGTCCCCACCGGCGCATCGAGGGATGCGTCTCCGGCCGCCAGACGCATGTCCATCGAGACGACGTCCCGCTCCGGAACGTTGAGACGCTCGGCGATGATCTCCGCGGTCGGCTCGATCCCCATCGCCGAGAGACGGGCCTTTTCCTTCTGCAGATTGAAGAACAACTTGCGTTGAGCCTGAGTCGTGCCGACCTTCACGAGTCGGTGGTTATTCAGAATGTAGCGAAGGATGTATGCGCGAATCCACCAGGCCGCGTAGCTCGAGAGCTTCACGCCCTTGTACGGGTCGTACTTCTTCACCGCCTGCATCAGGCCGATGTTGCCCTCCTGAACGAGGTCGAGGATGTTCTTGTACGCCTGGCGGTAGTCGTAGGCGATTTTTACCACCAGTCGCAGGTTCGATGTGACCAGTCGCTTTGCGGCTTCGAGGTCGTCCTCTTCGAGGAAACGCACGGCGAGCTCGTGCTCCTCTTGCTTCGAGAGCAGAGGGTAGCGCTGCACGTCGCGCATGTACGCGCCAAGTGGGTCTCGACGTGAAAGCGAAGAAGACGAGAGCGCCAGATCGCCCGTGTCGACATCGCTTTGTCCGGATACCTCGTCCAGGACTTCGACGTCTTGCGGCCCTTCGACCTCGTCAGCTTCTTCTATTTCGTTTCCCGTCATCGCTCCCGCCCGTGAGAAGCCTCTCTAAAGCACAGTCCCCTCGGTCGTCCAGTGCGGGACTTCACTTCGGCGCTTGAAAGGGCTGTTTACCCGCTCCTCTTGGGCGCAAACGCCCCCCTATCGAACCCGCGACCAGGTATTGAATGGCGCCATCCGCCGTCAGCGCCGCTTTCAGTCCGGACGACGCGAGCTCCAGCATCGTGGCCACCTTCGTGCTCCGTTCCTTGTAGGCATCTTGGATCTTAGCCCGGAACATGACGTTCAAATCCGAGCGGGTCAGGGGACGCGCTAGTCGCACCCTGCCAACAACGTCCAGCTCCAGGTCCTTGCCGTGTGCCGTTGCCCGTTCGATTTTCGCGATACCATCTTCGATATTGGCCAGCAGCTCGAGGTTTCCGGCGTCCGCCGGGTCGAGCGTCAATCCGCCCCATCCTGGAATCTCGATTTTCGACTTGCCGTCGCCGAGGCTCAGCCCCTCGATGGAAATATCGACGTTGCCTGTCGACTCGTTGACTTCGCTTGGCATCGCGAGCACGACCTCGCCGCTCACGATTCCAAATAGGGGAATTTGGGTGAACTGTCGCAGAGCGGGGAGCGCTCCGAGATCGACGTCATCAATCTCGACATTGACGTCCATCTCGCTCTCGCCGAGCATGATGTCGCCCTCCGCGTCTCCTCCTGCGAGCTCGGCATCGAAGCTAAACGACTTGGTGCCAGAGATCAGGGAGAAGAGCGACGTGCTGACGGTGAGCTCGTCGAGGATCAGATCGAGCGGAGGCGAGTCCTCTTGTTCCGACGGAACGACCAGGCGGAGGCCCTCGAAGCTGAGCCCGGTCAAACCTGAATGCGTCAAATCGATGATCTCGATTTGGTAGCCCTGAGCTCTGGCCTCCTGAACGATGCGATCGGAGAGCCGTTCGTACGGGAAGGTCTTATAGGCGAAGAAGAGGAAGCAGACGAAGAAGAACAGGGGGTACCCGGTCCACTTGAGGATTTGCTTGAACGGAATTCGGTGCACCGCCTACTCCTGCACCACCGAACCGACTTCACGGTCATAGGCATTGACGCCCAACTTCACCGTGTACCCAGTTCGCATGCGACCGCCAGTCATTTGTATTCTTTCAATCGAAACGGGATAGGAGCTGTTCTCGATGTCGGCGAGCATTTCGATCAAGGGCCGAAGCTCGACCACGGGCAAGGAAACCCGCACCGACCGCCGGCTGTACGCGCCCATGTCGAGGTTTGGTTGGTCGGTGATGCCGAGGCCGGTGACCCCGTACTGCTGAGCACGCTCCTCGAGGAAACCGCCGAGAGAGGGCGCCTTGCGCTGATACAGCTTCTCAACTGCGACCCGGTCGGCCTTCTGCTGTCGCAGGCGTGGCTCGGAACGGTGGATATCCTGGAGAACCTGCGTGATCTCCGCGTTCTCCGTCTCGATGTCCGAAATGCTGGAAATCGCGACGTACATCGGAATGATGATCACGATCGCGATGAACACGACCGCCATGATTCCGAGAAGTCGACGCTCGCGGCCGCTCAGTGCGTCAGCCCAGCTTCGAACGTTGTCCAATGCATCTGCGAAGGCCACGCTATTTCTCCTTCCTGGGGCCGGAGGCTGCGTCATCGCACTCGACCTTGACGACCAGCTTGTAGTCTTTGCGGTCGCCAACCGCGTTCGAGATCGAGCCCTTCTCGGCGTCGGCGAAGCAGGGATGCGCTTGAATATCGTCGACGATTCGATCTCGTTCGGCGATGGAGCCGACGGTGCCCTGAATCTCGAAACGTCCGTTGTTACCGTCGTCGTCGATCTCGATCAGAAGCCGGCGAGTATCGTGTTGGATGTCCGCAGGAATGCTCTCAGAAATCGCTTCGAGCACATCATAGGCATCGAATCGAGGGAGTGGATCGTCGATGCGCGGTCCGGCGGTGAGAAGCTCACGCGCATGAAGCGCGCTGTGCGCCTCCTCTTCGAGCAGATCTTTGCTGACTTCTGCCAGCGTCGCCGTGAGTCTTTGCTGCTCCGCGTTGGCTACCCGATACCGGGCCATCAGCGAGATGCTGAAGGAAAGAGCGATCGCCGCCAGGCACACGGCGATCAACCGAGCGTGCTTTCGGAGCTCACTCGCGGCCGCCGCCGATGCAAATTCGCCCTGGCGCAGGTTGAGCTGCTTCTTCCGTGAAATCGCACGCGATGCGAGGGCCGCGGCCTTGGCGAACTTCGGCAGGGTGACTTCGTCGGCGCCCGGCGCTTCGGGTAGTGGCACTACGCCGCAGTCGATTCCGAGTTGCTCGGTCAGCCAGCCTCGCGCGCTCTCCATCGGAGCCGTTTCCCCGGAGAGTAGGACCAGGGAGGGCTCTTCCGAGCGCTGCGCCCGGTAGCTCGCCAGCGTGCGCTGCAGTGCGGAACCCAGCTGCGCGCGCCGACCCGATTCAACCAGGTCCATACCGCCTGAAACGGTTCTTGCGAATGTGCAGCCGCCGTTGCTGAGTACCGCGAAGTCCGTGTTCTTCGGCCCGACGTCGATGACGATCACGGTCCTGTTTCCGAGCGACTCCCTCAGGAGCGACCCCAGGCCGTCGAATGCGGCTGCCCCGACGGCAAGCTCGCTCGGATCGACTCCGGCCGACTGGAGCTCCTCGAGTCGGTCTGCGACGTTCTGACGAGGGACGGCCGCGGCCATGAGCTGGATGGTCGACTCGTCGCGACCGACCACCTGGTAGTCGACGACGGCGTCGTCGATATCGAATGGAAGCACGGCGCCGAGCTCGCCCGGCAAGACCTCCGCAGCCTTCTTCTCGACGCCGGCTGGCAGGTCGATCAGTCTCAAAGAAGCTGCCTCGCCGTTCAACGAGGCGATGATTCGATCCGGCGCGCGGGCCCCCTGACTCAGGACCTGAGCGATGGCCGCTTCGAGCACGCCCGCGTCCAGCTCCGAATCGGCGGAGTAGGGGAGCTGAACCTCGGCGTACTGCTCCATTTCGGATCCGCGCATTGTCGTTCTCAGAAACGCGCCGCGAACCACTCGGGGTGTGACCTCTAATCCCAGAACCAAAGACATTTCAATTTATCCGATAGTAGTGGAACACACCCAGGCCTGGCATGCGTCCCGTATTGGGTGGTGGTGGAACCCAGCGCGAGTGGAAATTAACGACGGACTCGATTCGCACCTGAGAATGCCCCACCAATGCGGTGGCTTCGATGGTGAAGATCGACGCCGAGGTTGCGAACGAACGCGCCAGCGGGGTTCGCTGATCTTCGGGAATCTCGATGGGCGTGAAGATGAGCTCGCTCTCGGCTCCCAGAAAGCCCGTGAGCATTCCGTACAGGTCCTTCTCGGTCCCCTTGCCTTCGACGAAGTTCATCAGGTCGGTAGGACGGCTGAAGAGCGGAATCGGAATGAGCTGACGGATCGTGGTGAGAATCTGGATGAACTTGACGCTTTCCAGGGGATCGGTGCAGAGGCTGACTTCAGGCGCAAACGAGCAGATCCTGCCGAGCAAAACCTGAGGGCTAGCTTCGTTCACGTTCACCAGGCCCGAAGCATAGATGGTCATCACGCGGGACACCGGGTCGTTGGGGATCGGTTCGACGAACGTCGCCCAGAAATCGTCGTCGAAGCCTCGGACCAGGCGCAGCTCCTGTATCGAGTCGAAAGGGGCATTCTTGTTCCGGTAGGGGTTCTCGTTCATTTGATAGAGCGAGTCGTCTTCGTTCCCCGTCCCGCCGGTTCGTGTGACGCCAGCTCCCGGGTCAAAGTCGGTGCGTTGGATGTCGCGATCCCACCAGTCGATGACCGCAGTGATGAGGTCGATGCGCGTGGTCAGGGTCCCGGTCTCATCTTCTTGGTTGAACAGCGCGTCGTAGGGGCTCTCGGGCAGTTGCCCACCTGTGAGCGCAAAGAGCTGCGTGGCCACGCCGTTTCGTGCCTGCTCTCCGTCGAGGAACAGCGGGTCGTTGACGTTGACCTTGCCGTTCTCACTGACCGCACGGATGTGGCATTCACCGGGAAGGTTCTCGAAACCCACCGTGTCGCCGAAATCGACTCCAAGCTCCATCAAGGTATCGCGCTGATCCTCAGGCGTGCAGAATGGCGCCAGCAGCTCGTTGACGAAATTCCAAACCGGCAACTGGGGCGCCGAGCGACCCGTCGCGGCGCGATAGAGCGGGTCGACGAAGCGCCTCACATCGGGCTCCTTTGCGATCAACAGGCGCGTGAGGTTGGTTGCGCTCTTGGCCATGTACTCGGCTTGAAGGGCGTCCCGCTGGGCCGTCGATACTGCAAACGCGGTTCCAGTGGTCTCGTGCATGTCCACGAGCATCACCGAAAGAATCGCAACCGTCGCGATCGCCATGATCAGCGCGACGCCCTCTTCGGAGCGCTTGCGATGCGATTTGTTGCTGCTGCGGTTCATGGGTTGTAGTTCGCGTGGTTCAGTGCGTAGTTGAGAGGAATCGTGACCCTGGTTCCAAATGCCTGTGTCTCGCCCCGTCTATGTGGATGTTTGACGGCCAGCCGGATCCGCACCTGTGTGGGTAACCGGTTTGGCTGCGCGAGCACGTCTTCGGTGTCCCAGGTGGAGACCCATTCGCTCAGCAGGGGGTCGTAGTATTCGATATTGAACTCTTCGACGTTCTCGACGAGGATCTGCGACTTGCCTCCCCGTCGCGGATCGTCATCGATGCGATTCTGCTCCCGGCGCGCGAGCACGTTCACGCCCTGATCGTCGGGGTGTTCGGTGACGAAGTAACTAATCTCGTTCTGATCCGACTCGCGCGCGTTTCGGTAGAGGCGTCGATGTGAGAACGAGGTGAAGTCGATTCGATCGTCTCTGCCGTGGTCCTTGCCGATGAAGGCGGTTTCCACGACGCGTAGGTCGAGCGATGGATTGGTGTGAGTAGACACGAAAGCCATGCTGAGCTCTCGAACCATGCGTTCGAGCGCCATGTGAACCATGCGCGAGTGATCTACGTCCTCTTCGACCCGTACTTTGTTGAGGGCTGTCTGAGAAAAGCCGCCGTAGATCATCGTTCCCACGAGAGCGAGGACCGTCACGGCGAGGATGATCTCGAGCAGAGTGAAACCGCGTCTCGTCACTGTTCTTCCTCCTCCCCAGCCGATTCTTCCGTCGGCGCAGGCTGGTCGGAAACGAGATACTGCGTGACATCGAAGCCGCGCTGCTTGGGCCCTTCGGTCCAGCGCACGCTAACGGTCGTCCGCCGGACCTGCTCTTCGAGGAAGGGCTTCAAGATCGGAAACCCGATCTGCAAGGCGAGCATCGCGAGGTTCCCGGACTGCCCGGCGAGCGCCTGTTCGGTCGTTCCCTCGTCGGTGACTTCGTCGACCGCTTCGTCTAGGATCTCTCTAGGGTTGTTCGCCTGCTCGCCGTCATCGTCATCGTCCTCGAAGTCCTCGTCTCCAGCACCGAACTCAGGCAGGATGATTCGCTCGACGATCCATTCGCACTCGAAACCCTCGACAGGCGCGTGCTCGCAGCAGGCGTCTGTGTCTTTCTTCTCGAGGGCGGGCAGGCCTTCGATCCCGATGATCTCTTCGATCTCGGCCATCTTGCAGCGCGCCAGCGTCGCGGCAACGTTCTGGCGGCGAGCACGAGCTGCAACGTTGGCAGCCCCGACCTCACTCGAGAAGATGGCGGTGAGCGAGAGGCCGAGGATCGCAATGGCGATCATCACTTCCAACAATGTGAAGCCGGAACGATTCATATGGAATCCTCGACTTCTCCGTCATCATCGAGCTCGTTCAGCGGCTCGTAGGCGAAATTGTGAATGCGCGCGTTGCCGGTGAGCGGATGGATCTCGACGCTGTAGACGGTATCGCTCGAGTCACTCAACTGAATGACCGCGTGCTCGGTCACGCCTCCGGGGAAGAAGTAGACCGAGCCCTCTCCATCGGTTCGAGTATCGGATTCGTGCGGCGTGATCAAGGCGTGCACCGAAATGTCGTCCCCAACCGGTTTCGCGCTATACCGTTCCAGCACCTTGCCGCTCTTGTTCGAGATGGGCTGGAACGGCGAAGTCGGCGTCACGGGGTTTAGGGGCTCTTGGAGCCTGGTTCTGGCGAGGTCCCAGGGGTCGACTGCCTGTCCTTCGTCCGATTCGAGCTGTTCGTTGGTGGCCAGAGTGACCGGTGTATAGGTCTCCTCTATGGCCATCGTGTTCTTCTCGAGGTCGAAGCGGAGCCGCGTCGTCGTGCCCTGCGTCAGTGAACGACTGTAAGCGAAGCGCGCAGCGCTCATGACTCTGAAGGCCGACGACCTCAGCCGGGTTCTGCTGATGGCGCCCAGCCCGAAGGTCGCCCCCGTGACCACGACCGCGATGATCGCGACCACCAGAATCACCTCGATGAGGGTGAAACCGCGGTTCGCTCGGGATGGGAGGCGTCTGAGCATGAGCCCTTAGATGTCGTCTTCGGTGTTGAACTGCAGATCTGGTCCAGCCGAGACCACGGAGATGTCCCCGTCTTCGCAGCTGATTTCGAAGGGGGTATCCCAGGCATCGGTCGTCCTACGCGTTGCATCGAGGTACCGCTCGCTGACCAGGTCTTCAACGGTGGGGCATCCTCTCGGATTGTCGGCCACGTAGAGCATCACGGCCGAACGAAGCCCCTGAGCATCGGTCCCCGTAGTCTTGATTCGCGCCTTTTCCAGCTGCGGCAGCAATGCCACAGCAACCCCACCGGCCATCATCGCGAAGATCGTGATGACGATCATGATCTCGATGAGCGTGAAGCCCTCTTGGCGCATCCGGCGGGTCCGTCCTTCTTGCGGGCGTGTGTTGATCGTGTTTGGCATGGAGCCTCCCGTTCGCTTCATTGAATGTTGTCGTCCTTTATGAGCGAGCCACTCGGGCCCGCAGAAATCACTTCGGCTTCCTCTTCGAAGTAGCCCGGACAGCGAATCGTCAGGGGCCGTCCCCATCCGTCCTTTGGC
>Ga0316189_10003167_pt1 | contig 15994 bp, 16 predicted proteins | sample LowCovwburrow_MG_FD_204930 | JGI IMG/M metagenome (GOLD analysis project Ga0316189, IMG submission 204930) | Coastal sediment microbial communities from Maine, United States - Lowes Cove worm burrow | ecosystem: Environmental > Aquatic > Marine > Coastal > Sediment | place: USA: Maine... | reverse complement strand
AAAGGCATTCCGTATGACTGGTCTAATAAGCCATGGTTTGGAGCGCCGATGTATCTCGCTGTTTTCACATCTCTGTGGGTAGTTCTAGTAAGAAAGGAAGGCCTTACAGGATTACGGGTTGCAGCAATCATAACTGCATTTACTATACTGCCATTTTGGGTGGTTTCTGCTGTAACTGCAGACATGTATGAGCTCACTATCAATAAGTTATGGCTGTATACAATGGTCTATTCGAATCTTTCATTCTTTATTTTTGGGTTTATGGGAAAGGGCAGTCTAGAGGATCTAAATTTCTAGCTTATGGGAGTAACTTATAAGCAGTTGGGTCTAATCGCTCCCTGCGGTCACTGGACATCCGGCTTCGCCGGCCGCCCCGGCCCAAGGCGTTATTTTTTCGAACGAGGAATAAATTTAGGTGGATGATTCAAAACAGAAAATCGCACTATTCATTGATGCTGACAATGCACCTGCAAGCAAGTTTGAAGATGTTCTTAGTGAGGTCGCCAAATATGGTGTCGTTACTATAAGAAAGGCATATGGCAACTGGAAAAAATCATCTATAAAGGCTTGGGAGGACCTTTTACATGAATATGCTATTCAACCAATTCAGCAATACGATCTGTCAAAGGGGAAAAATGCATCGGATATTGCACTTGTAATTGATGCAATGGATGTCATGTATACGAAGGATATCGATGTAATGTGCTTTGTATCATCTGATTGTGACTTCACGCCGATGGTCACTCGAGCCTTGGCAGAAGGTAAAGTGGTCCTAGGTTTTGGTGAACGAAAAACTCCCTCCCCATTTGTTAACGCATGTTCTAAGTTTTTATTTTTAGATCAGGACTCCAAAAATAATGACACTACTCAATCAAAAACCAAGAACATAAAATCTGATACAAAGCTAATAAATTTGATTCGTCAGGCAATTGAAGCAACGGAAGAGGATAATGGGTGGGCGGCTCTAGGGCCTGTTGGTTCGCATATATCAAATAAGACTTCTTTCGATACCAGAAACTACGGTTATAAGAATCTAAGCAGCCTCATCAAGGCAATAGATTTGTTTGAACTCAAACGTGGGCCGGGTAATTCCTATCTGGTGAAAGATGTACGGCGGAAGAAAACAACATAACAAGCACAGCCTGTTGGGACGCGCTTACAGCGCGCCCCAGCTGTGAGCGTTAATCCCCAACCTCTCTCTATATCAGCCTCGTACCGACGCTAGGAGGGTGAGTGCATTAATAGCAACGCTTGCGGGATATCCGCGAAATGTATGGCGAAGACTGAGCGTCCCGCAGATTTGGACTTAAGTTAACAAAAAAGACGGTTTTTGGAGCTGAATACCGTTGTAACCTGCTAATTTTTATGGCCCGCCCGAGAGGATTCGAACCTCTGACCTCTGCCTCCGGAGGGCAGCGCTCTATCCAGCTGAGCTACGGGCGGTGCGAGGAGGCGCATAATACCGCCCTTATCTGGCGGAGTCTACGTCGGGGGCTCCCGCCCTGGCTGGTGCGGCCCGCCCGCCCGCTGGTGTTTACTGCCACAAAAAAGCCCGGCGATGGCCGGGCTCTTATTCTCTACCTGGCGGACGACCTAGGGCGGGAATGTGGCAAAGATAACGGTTGCTGCCTCGTTGTATTTGCCCTGGTCCTCGCTGTGCTTGCCCTTCAGGCGCGATTGTGTGACCCCTCGCCACACCGATTTGCCCATGCCGGGGTCGATCATGTCTACGATAAAGGTACCCTGGGTGTAGTTCTGCACTGACACCTCCGTGCGGGTCGGTGAACAGTTCCAGCAGTTGTACGCGCTGTAGCGGTTATAGCCGCGGTAGCCGGCATAGCCCACCCCGTAAGAGGGGCTCTGGTAGGTTCGCACATCGGTTTTGTGCTGGGTGATCAGGTGCCAGCTGAGCAGCAGGTCGGCCTGCCGGGGGTCCTCGACAATCTCGAAGCCCTTGTTGCGCAGGGCGTAGGTCAGGGCCGAGTTGATGCGCTCGCGCTGTATATCGCTCAGTTGCAGTGGGTTGTCTCCCTGCACCTGCCTGTCAGGGGTATACAGCGCAATTTTGCTGACTTTGCTGAAGTTGTAGTCACTCTTGTGATCGACAGTGGGCTTGGGTGGGCTGCTGGTGCACGCCAGCAGCACAAGGGCAGGCAGCAGCAGGAGAGTGCCGCGCAGGATAGAATCGGTCGAGTGGATCATCAATAACTCCGGATGGGTCGCTCTATGAATAGTTTTCTTGACTGTGAGTGTACCGAATTTAGTAGCCTATTGGCATCATCGCTTGTGTAACTCATGTGCCGCTCAGAGTTGGTTCTTGATTGGCAGCAATCTACCCATGTTGGCCCCCAGTCGGTGGAAGAAGGTTGTGTCGGGCTCATGATTGATGATGGCGATTTCGCCGTTTTCCTTTTCACGCCAGCGCAGCTTTCCGTCCTCGTTGAGAAACGGTGTGTAACAGACATCGGGTGCCGCGGTCAGCATCCTCTTCTGTAGTTGGGAGGCTATCTCCGGTGAATCGATAATAATGCCCAGTTCGGTATTGATGTCCGCGGAGCGGGGGTCCCAGTTGAACGAGCCCATAAAAAAGTAACGGCGGTCCACAATGAAGGCCTTGGTGTGCAGGCTGCTTTTGCTGCCGCGCGCACCGGCGGTTTCGGTGCCCTCGATATGCAGATCCCCGCGTACCTCGCAAAACTTGATCCCGTGCGGCAGCAGAGCCTTGCGCGCAGACACGTAGCCGCCATGCACCAGGATGTGATCACTGGAGGCGAGTGAATTGGTGACCACGAGAATGTTCACCCCGTCTTTGCGCAAACCTGCCAGCCATTCGATGCCCGGTTTACGCGGCACGAAATAGGGCGATACCAGTAACACGGAGTGTTCGGCGGAGTCTACCGAGCGCAACAGCGGCGTGAGGATTCCGGGTATCTCCTCGGCCTTTTCCTCGCTGACAGATTTGTCAGGGGAATCAAATACCAGGCGGTAGGGCGCCCAGGTTAGCTCCTTGTCATCCGATGTCAGAAAAGCTTCAAAAGATTCCCTGATCGCGCCCGCATAGGCGGTGTCGCGCAGGTAGTCCAGATTGTCCGAAAGGGTTTCACGCACTTCGGCCAGTCGTTCGCCTCTGTCGGGTTGCTGCCCCGACAATTGTGTATAGGGCACGGCATGTCGATGATTCCAGTAGCTGTCGAACATGCGTGATGTTTCACGCACCACCGGCCCGATGGCGAAGGTGTCCAGGTCACCGAAATTATATTCCTCGTTGGCGGCGAAATACTCTGTGGCGATATTGCGTCCGCCGATAATGGTGGCCTGGTTGTCCACGGTGAAGGATTTATTGTGCATGCGCCGGTTCAGGCGCCCCAGGTCCCAGGCGTCAAAGGCCCTGAATGAGCGGTTGGCGAACGGGTTGAACAGGCGCAGCTCGATGTTCGGGTGATCGGAGAGGCCGGCCAGTTTGTGCTCCATGCCGCCGGTGTTGATGTCGTCGATCAGGAGTCGCACGCGTACGCCGCGATCGGCGGCGCGCAACAGCGACTCGAAAAATACCTTGCCGATGATGTCGTTATTGATCATGTAGTACTGGGCGTCGATGCTGCGCTCGGCGGAGCGCGCCAGCAATAAGCGGATGGCCAGCGCATCGATACTATCGGTCACCACATAGAAGCCCGATTGGTCGCTGGGCCGGTGCGCGTGCTTTTCAAAAAGTTTACCCAGGCCGGTATCAGCGGTATCAGTCATGGCGTGACTGACTGATTTGGGAGCATCGAAATCCACGGTGGAGCAGCCGCCGATCAGTGATACGAGCATCAGGGTGGTCAGGGAGCGTAAAAGTTGCAAGTCCTGCCTCATTTTGTCGTAGAGTGCGTTGCGATCAGTGTAATCTTTTTGGCGGCATTAGCGCCAATTATTGCGACGGGCTGGGTTTTTGCAATGCGATGAGTTTTTCCACGGGGCGCCGCGGCGCCGCCGCCAGGTAGGCAATGCGCTCATCGCGTTCCGCCCGCCAGTTGGCGTAGGTGGCAGGCAGTCCCCCGGCGAGCAGTTCTTCGAGTCCTCGCACCGCCGGGAACAGTTCATGCGCCCGCCGGCCCAGCGCGGCGGCGCGTGGCTGCACTTCGCCGATGAAATACTTGCGCACCACGTTGGCCAGGATGTCGGCCGCCTGGGGCCGGATACCCGGGCGGCACAGCGGGCCCCGCGTCATTCGTTCAGCGACCATCAGGTTGGCGGCGTCGAGCCAGTCACTCTGGTGTGCCAGTGCCTGTAGCAGAGAACCCCCATCACCAGCGGCGACCTCGCTGAGTAGAATTTCGAAGCTGTGGTTGTCCGCCTCATAGTCACCGTCGAGCCAGCGTTTGACCTGCTCATTGATCGCCAGCAGCGCACTGATTACCCGGCTACTGATGCTCGCCGGGTAGTCTCCCGGGTTGACGGGTATCCGCCACAGGGAGCGATACTCTTCACTGCCCAGTGTGGCGTTGAACACCAGGGTCGGCAATTGCTCCCGTTTCAGGTTCCAGGCCTGTTGCAGCTCGTCCGCCAGCGCATCCCTACCCTGGGTGCGCTGCCAGTCGATGCACTCGGGTGCCAGCAGCAGGTATTCCAGTTCCAGCAGGAGGCGCTGGGAGGAGCGCGCCATGCGCCCCAGGCTACTGTTGCGCTTGCCGATGGTGATCTGCACGGAGCAGCCGCTGATCGCCAGGAAATCCAGTGCGTCCAGGCTGCTCGAGGCAATGTCCTGCTTCAGTTCAGCAGGTCGCGGAGCCCTGGGTGGAGCGCTGAACACGACGCCGGGCACGGTTACCGAGAGCGTGCGGCCCAGGCGCTGCAAGTAGTTGTCATAGGGTGCGTCAAGCGCCCCGGCCTGGCAGGCCGCCAGCAGGGCAAGCAGGGCACAGGTCGCCAGTGGGTACAGGGCGTTGGCGGGTCGGCCTGTTGTTCGCCGGCGCGTCACTTTTTTCCTCCTCGGTTGGGCAGGGCAGTTATAGCGCAATTGGCTGCCGGATTGGGCATCAATTTCAATCCATTACATTTGTGCAAAGTTGGCGGATTATTGTTTACACTGCGTGTATTAATGGTAGGAGATTTTCGCGATGTGGAAGTGGATGGCTGCCTGTGCCTGTCTGTTTTGGTCCTGGGGCACTGTGGCCGAGGAGATCACTGCAGCGGATATCATTCGCAAGGCTATGGACCACTACCGGGGCCTCACCTCCCGGTCGGAACTGACCATGGTGATTCATCGTCCCGACTGGCAGCGGGAAATGACCATGCAGGCGTGGACCGAGGGAAACGAACACACACTGGTGCGCGTCGTTGCGCCGGCCAAGGACGCCGGTAACGGCACACTGTCCGTGGACGGCAACATGTGGACCTACACGCCAAAGATCAACCGCGTGATCAAGGTTCCCTCCTCCATGATGAGCCAGAATTGGATGGGCAGCGACTTTTCCAACAAGGATATCAGTACGATCACACGCTGCTGGAACAGTACACGCGCGATGGCCACCAGGTATTTGTGATCGAGTCCATTCCCCACGAGGAGGCGGCGGTAGTCTGGGGCAAGGAAGTGCTGCACATTCGCGACGACTGGATCATGCTGGAACAGCAGTTCTGGGACCAGGACGACGTTCTCGTCAAGACGCTGAAGGCGTTGCAAATAGCACAGATGTCCGGGCGCAGTGTGGCCACGATCGTGCGCATGAAGAAACAGGACAAGCCCCAGGAGTGGACGGAAGTGCGCACCGCGGATGTCGTGTTCGATCTCGAGTTGCCGGATAACCTGTTCACCCTGTCAAACCTGAGAAACCCGCGCGAGTGAGCGTGACCTGGTTGCTGGCGTGGCGCAACTTGTGGCGTCACAGCCGGCGCACCTGGCTGACAGTAGGCGCGATGGTTTTTTGCAACGTGCTGCTGGTGTTCCTGATCTCCCTGCAGCTGGGCTCCTACCAGATGATGATCGACGGCAGCCTGGGTGCCTACACGGGCCACATCCAGGTGCAACATCGCGGTTACCTTGACGATCAGCGCATGCGGCAGACGGTGTCGGAAGTGGCTGACCTGGCGAGTCGGGTGCGCGGTCTGCCGGGTGTACAGAGCGTGGCGGCCCGCGCGCAGGCCTTCGCCCTGGCATCCAGCGCCGACCGATCCTTCGGTATACTGCTCGCCGGCGTGGAACCGCGCTACGAGCCGGCGGTGTCAACCCTGCCGGGGCTGGTGCGTCAGGGGCGTTACCTGCGAGATGGCGACGCTGCGGAAATCGTCATCGGCGATGTGCTGGCAAAGAATTTGAAGGTGGCACTCGGGGACGAGCTGACGTTCCTGGGTAGCGGCCGCGACGGCTCCTTCGCAGCCGGGGTAGCGACCGTTGTCGGTATCGTCGATACCGGGCTGGACGAGCTGGATCGCGCCGTGGCGCAACTCCCGCTGGCCCTGTTCCAGCAGGTATTCAGCATGGGCGATCACGGCCACAGCGTGGTGGTGCGTGTTGCGCACCTGGACGATGTACCCTCTGCCGTGCAGTTGATCGAATCGTCGCTGGCCGACAGCAAGGCGCTGCAGGTGCTGGACTGGGATGCCCTGCAGCCGGGTCTGCGCCAGGCGATCACCTCGGACATGGCCAGTGCCTGGTTCATGTACGCGGTGTTGGTAGTACTGGTTGCCTTCAGTGTGCTCAATACCCAGTTGATGTCGGTGCTGGAGCGCACTCATGAGTTTGGTGTGATGCTGGCGCTGGGCATGCAACCCGGGCGTTTGGCGCGCCTGGTTGCCATGGAAACCCTGTTGATGTCCGCTCTGGGGCTGGTGCTGGGCATTCTGCTGGGCGGGCTGCTCACCTGGTATCTCAGCTATGCCGGATTTAGCTACCCCGGTATGGACGAGATGGCCGCCCGCTTCAATCTGCCTGAGCGGATGTACCCGCAGGTCAGCCCGCTATCGCTGTGCTGGGGTCCTGCCACGGTGTTTCTTGGCGCCATGCTGGCCGCCGTCTACCCGGCGTCGCGGCTGTTGCGCCTGCAGCCGGTGGCGGCCATGAGGGCGGCCTGATGCACTGGCCGTTATCCGCCCTTTTCACGCTGGCCTGGCGCAACCTGTGGCGCAACTACCGGCGCACCCTGATCATGCTGCTGGCCATCGCTATTGGCGTGTGGGCGATGATCTTCATGTCGGCCCTGATGCGCGGCATGACGGACCAGATGGTGCGCAACGGGCTGCATACGCTGCCCGGAGAGGTGCAGCTGCACCACCCCCACTACCGGGACGACCCCAGTGTGGTCAACGCCATGCCGCCACCCTCGGCACAGCTGTTGCGGTTTCTGGACAGTGCGCCGGTGGTGGCGTGGTCCGCCCGGGTGCGTGTGCCCGCGGTGGTTGCCAGTGAGCGTGGCAGCCGCGGGGTTACCCTGCTGGGCATTGATCCGGCCGCGGAATCGGCTCTCGGCGCGGTGCCTGACAACCTGGTCGAGGGGCGCTTTCTGCAGGGGCCGGATGATCGCGGCCTGGTTATCGGGGCCAGCCTGGCGCGGCGCCTGGAGACGCGCCTGGGCAAGCGGGTGGTCATCATGTCGCAGGACCCCGATAACAATGTGGCCGATTGGGGCGTGCGCATTGTGGGGGTCTACCGGGCCCGCTTGCAGGGGCAGGAGGACCAGTTCGTCTACGCCGGGCGCTCGGTTGTCCAGGACATGCTCAAAATCCAGGACAGGGTGTCGGAGATAGCGCTCACCGCGGATGACTATCGCCATGTGGCCGCATGGTATCCCGCGGCGGCGGCAGCGGCAGGCAACGGGATAGAGACGCTGCCCTGGTATGAACTGGATACTTTCCTGGGCACCATGCTGTCGGTGCAGGATGGCTTTTCCCTGATTTTCATGGTGGTGATATTCCTGGCCCTGTCCTTTGGCCTGGTTAACACGCTGGTCATGGCGGTGTTCGACCGGGTTCGTGAAATCGGCCTGATGCAGGCCCTGGGCATGCGCCCCGGGCTGATCCTGGTGCAGCTGCTGCTGGAGAGTCTGTTCCTGTTGTGCCTGGGGCTGGTGGCGGGCAACCTGTTGGCCTACATCACAATAAAACCGCTGGAGTCCGGGATCGATATTTCCGGTGTCGCCCAGGGTATGGAGATGATGGGCATGGGCACCACCTTGTATCCCGCCCTCGCACCCCGGGATATGGTGATGTCCACCGGGGTGGTCGTCATCCTCGGGCTGCTGGCCAGCCTGCTGCCGGCCTGGCGTGCGGCGCAGCTCGACCCGGTCAGGGCCCTGAACAAGATCTGAAGGAGAACTGCGGCATGAGCGCCATAGCCTGCAACCAGCTGTGCAAGACCTTCCGCCAGGGTGAAGAGATCATCATGGGCCTGGATGATGTCTGTATCGAGATACCGGAAGGTTCTTTCGTTTGCCTGTCGGGTCCCTCCGGCTCGGGCAAAACCACGCTGCTCAATGCCATGGGCGGGTTGGATACGCCAGACAGTGGCCAGATCACCGTTGGGCAGTACCGTGTGGACTGCCTGTCCCGCTCCGAGCTGGCTGACATGCGGCTGGACAGTATTGGTTTTGTGTTCCAGGCCTACAACCTGATCCCGGTGCTGTCGGCCAGGGAAAACGTGGAGTTTGTGATGCAGGTACAAGGGGTGCCCGGGGCAAAGCGGCGAGCGCTGGCGCTGCAGGTGCTGGAGGAGGTGGGCCTGCGTGGCCTGGAGGAGCGCTTGCCGGCGGAGATGTCCGGCGGTCAGCAACAGCGGGTCGCGGTTGCCCGCGCAATCGCCAATCAGCCGGCCCTGGTGCTGGCTGATGAACCCACGGCGAACCTGGACACGCGCAGTGCCGCCCACCTGATGGACCTGTTCGTCACCCTGAACCGGGAGCGCGGTATTACCTTTGTCATATCCACCCACGACGCGCGAGTCATGGGCTATGCCCGTCGCCTGATCAGCATGCGTGACGGCCGGATTGTCGCCGACCGCGAACAGGAACCCCACGCCATGGAAGTGTAGATGCCCGCGCGACGCCTGGGCCTGGTGCTGGCGCTATCTTGCGCGCCATTGTGCGCAGACGTCCCCGGTCTGGACGGGGGCTATGCCAAGTTGCGCTGGTTGGGCAGCAGCTACCCGCACGACAGTATCTTTGCCGAGGCCTGGGGTGATACGGGGCAGGACCAGGGCGCGGACCTGCGGCTCAAGTTCAGCGCCAGCCGGCAGCGCCTTGCCCTGCATGCAGATTACCAGCTGATCGGTCAGTTTGGCGACAGCCAGGAATTGCCCGCCCAAGTGCAGGGCCTGTTGTTGACTCCGCCACCGGTGCCCACAGACCAGCGGCGCTGGTGGGACCTGACACACAAGATAAGCGATAACGACGATCGCACCATCGTGCAGCGACTGGATCGCCTGCACGTGAAGTACACCGGGAACAAGACCGTACTGCGTTTTGGCCGCCAGGCGGTTACCTGGGGCAATGGGCTGATCTACACCCCCATGGATTTTTTCAATCCTTTCGACCCCGCCGCTGTCGATACCGAGTACAAGACCGGGGATGACATGCTCTACGGCCAGTACCTGCTGGACAGCGGCAGTGACTGGCAGTTTGTGTCCGTGCAGCGTCGCGATGAGCAGGACAATGTCAGCAGCCAGGTGAGTTCCAACGCACTGAAGTACCATGGATTCGGCCTGGAGCACGAGTTCGATGTGCTGTTGGCGGAGCACTTTGACCAGTTTATTGTCGGTCTGGGTGGACTGGCCAATTTAGGCGATGCCGTGCTGCGTGGTGATGTCACGTTCACTGATGCGCGCGATGGCTGGGAGACCAGCCTGGTAGCCAGCTGGTCCTACTCCTGGGTTTGGGGCGGGCGCAATGTCAGTGCCGTGAGTGAATACTTCTATAACGGCTTTGGTCTTGAGGAATCGGATTACACGCCGGAAAAAATCCGGGCTGATAAAGATCTGGTCGATCGTCTGGCCCGCGGCGAGCTGTTCACCATCGGGCGGCATTACCTGGCGGGCTCGCTGTTGGTTGAACTCACCCCGCTGGTCAACATCACCCCCAACCTGTTTATCAATCTCGGGGATGGCTCGGCCCTGGTGCAGCTGGTGTTGCAGTGGGATCTGGCCCAGAATTGGCAATTGCTGGGCTCTCTCAATGCGCCCGTGGGCTCCAGCGGCACTGAATATGGGGGGCTGGAGACCGGGCTGGACGACCTCACTACGGAGGTCGGGCCGTCACTGTTTGCCCAGTTGGCCTGGTATTTCTAGCGCGCCGCCCAGGCTCTGACCTGCGCGCTAGGCGAACTCCGCGGACGCCCGCTTATACCAGGCGCTGAGGTTCACACAGTCTTCCGGTACGGCTTGCTTCACCCAGGCCATGAAATCGATGCCTACCAGCAGGTCGATATCCGCCAGGCTGGCGTGGTCGCCGGCCAGCCATTTGCTGTTCGCCAGGTGTGCATCAAGTCCGGGCAGGCCGTGCTCAAGCTGCAGGCGGCCACGTTCGACCAGTTCGGGGATTTGCGGCACATCCAGTGGCCCAGGTAAGGCCCGGTTTTTAAAGGCATCACCACGGTTGCGCAACATGCTGGCGATGGCCATCATCACACCCAGGAATATCTTGTGATCCCAGCTGATCACCTGGGCCTGCTCCAGGGGTGTGGACCCCATCAGCGGCTTTTCGGGGTGCAGACCTTCCAGGTAAGTGCAGATACCCACGACTTCGCTCAGCACTGTGCCATCATCGAGCACCAAAGCGGGCACCGTGCAGTCGGGATTGACTGCCCGATAGCTGTCTTCGAGCTGGGCGGCGGCCATCATATCGACTTGTTCCGTATCGATCTCAATACCCTTGTATTTCATAAAGAGGGCCAGTCGACGCGGGTTGGGGGCGGGATCATAGGTATACAATTTCATGCGTTTGACGCTCCTTACTCATGGGCAACAAGGGTTTTGAGAAGCAATAGTAGGTCGATTGCGGCGCTGTTGCCAGCCTGCAGACTCCCGTGCATGGCAGAAATTCCATCACCTGTCAGTTTTACCCCACCGGATATCTGGCTATAATGCGCGCCGGAACTAAAGAGGAAAAAGCCGTGATTACTCGAATTGCTTTGTCTGTCATTACCACCGTGCTGGCCGTCAGTGCTTTCGCCCTCGATCTGAGCGAGAGCCAGCGGGCCGAAATTGAGGAGCGTATCAAGCCGGTAGGCGAGGTTTGCCTGCAGGGCGATAGCAGCTGTGGCGGGCCGGCGGTTGCCGCGGCCAGCGCTGGCCCGCGCTCCGGGGAAGATGTTTACAACGCCGCCTGTATGGCCTGTCACAACACGGGCGCTGGCGGGGCACCCAAACTGGGCGACCTGGCCGCCTGGGCGGACCGTATTGCCAAGGGAGCTGATGCTCTGCATGACAGTGGCATCAACGGCGTGGCGGGCACCGGCATGATGGCCAAGGGCGGCTGCATGAATTGCTCTGACGAAGAGGTGATAGCCGCGGTGGATTATATGATAGATGGCAGCCAGTAGACGGCGGCGCTGCACGCAGGGGCCGCGGGTGTAGAGCTCGCGGCCTTTTTGTTTTTGTTACGGGCGCTACCTGGCGCTCTGAATCTGTTGCCGGCGGGCCTTTCCCGGTTGATAGTGCAGACACAACTCCCGGCTAGCGACTAAACTAGAAAGTTCTTGCACCGGGAGCCCCCCTTGAATTTTTCCCTGACCTTTATCGCTGTTGTGCTGCTGGTGCTGAGCGCCTGTGCCGAGGAACAGGCCGCTCCCAGAACCATCGAAGTGGTCGTAGACACCGTATCCCTGGAGCCTTACCGACCGAAATCCGAGTATGTGGGCCGCCTGCTGGCCCAGGATGACGTAGCCATCCAGGCCAGGGTGACGGGTTACCTGCACAGCCGCGAGTTCCGGGAGGGCGATCTGGTGCAGGCGGGTGATGTGCTTTACACCATTGATGCGTCCGAGTACGAAGCGGCCATGGCGCGGGCGAGGGCGGACCTGGCGGCGGCGATCGCCTTGCAGGCGAACGCCGAGCGGAATTTCAAGCGCGGTATGGACCTGCTGCCCAAGGGGGCGATCTCGGAGGCGGAAATGGATGATCTCACGGCCAGGAAGCTCGATGCCGACGCCCGGATCGAGTCGGCCAAGGCACAGGTCACCAGCGCCGAGGTCAATCTCAACTTCACCCGGATTCTGGCCCCTATCAGCGGGCGGATTGGCCGTAGCACGGCCAGTGCCGGGGATCTGGTCGGCCCCAATTCCGGCAACCTGACGACGCTGGTCAGCATTGACCCTATCGAGGCATTGTTTCAGGTTAGCGAGGCGACCTACGTGGCGGCGGTTGGCCGCCGCATGGGCTCCACCCTGGATGTCGAGCAATTGCGTAACATCGAGGTGAGTCTGGAGCTGACCAACGGCCTGCTCTATCCCGAAATTGGCAAAATCGACTACTTCGCCAATCGTATAGACCAGTCCACGGGTACCCTGGAGGCCCGGGCGCGCATTCCCAATCCCCATTCCCTGTTGGTTCCCGGGCAGTATGTGAAGGTCATATTGCAGGACACCAACCTGCTTGAAGGGCTGTTTCTGCCGCAGGCGGCGGTGCAGGCGGACCAGCAGGGCAGTTTCGTGCTGCTGGTGGATGCCAGCAGCCAGGTGGTGCGGCGCAACGTGGAACTGGGACGCCGCATCGACGACAAGGTGTTGGTCAAACACGGCGTGGAGGAGGGGGACCGGGTGATCGTGCGCGGCCTGCAGCAGGTGCGTCCCGGCCTCCCGGTGCAGGCCAAGGCCTTGCCCGACGACAGTTCTGAGGGCTAGGCGGTGTTCAGTGCCTTCTTCATAGAGCGGCCCAAGTTTGCGCTGGTCATCTCCATTGCCCTGACATTGGTGGGCGGCCTGTCGATCTACCTGCTGCCGATCACCGAATACCCCACTGTTTCACCGCCCAATATCCGGGTCAGCGGAGTTTATCCCGGTGCCTCCGCCGAGGTCGTCGAGGCGACGGTGGGCACGCCCATCGAGGATGCGGTCAACGGCGTGGAGGACATGATCTACATGTCGTCCAAGAGCGCCAATGATGGCAGCTACAACCTCACGGTCACCTTCAAGGTCGGTGCCGACCCGGATATGGCGCTGGTTCGTGTGCAGAACCGGGTCAAGCTGGCGGAGCCGTCCCTGCCGATGGAAGTGACCGCCATGGGCCTGAACATCTATGAACGCTCCCCCGATATCCTGAAACTGGTCAGCTTCACCTCGCCGGACGGCTCGCTGGATTACAAGTTCATCTCGAACTACGTGAAGATCAATATATTGGGTGCGCTGGCTCGCGTGGATGGCATTTCGTCCGCGGATATCATGGGCGAAGCCGACTACTCCATGCGCCTGTGGCTGGACCCGGACAAAATGGCCAACCTGGGGCTGTCGGTGATGGACGTGCACAGCGCCCTGCGCGAGCAGAATGTCCAGGTGGCGGCGGGCAAGATCGGCGCACCGCCCTTTGACGGCAGCCTGCAGACCGAATACACCTTGCAGACCAAGGGGCGCCTGCAGGAGGTCGAGGAATTCGAGCGCATTGTGCTGCGGGCGCGGCCCGACGGTTCCGCGATTTATTTGCGCGATGTGGCGCGGGTGGAGCTCGGCCAATCGGGCTACAACTTTTATGGGGAGATCAACGGCAAGCCCGCGGTCAATGTGGCCCTGTACCTGCTCGCCGACGCCAATGCACTGGCCACCGGTGCCGCGGTGGATGAACTGGTGGTCGAGTTGTCGCGCGCTTTCCCGCCGGGGCTGGAATTTGCCGCCAGTTACGACACCACGCGCTATGTGTCCACCGCGGTGCGCCAGGTGGTGATGTCACTGTTTATGGCGGTTGCCCTGGTTATCGCTATCACCTATATCTTCCTGGGTAACTGGCGCGCGGCACTGGTTCCCACGGTGGCTATCCCGGTATCCCTTATCGCCACCTTTGCCGTGCTGCTGGCCAGCGGCATGTCCATCAACACAGTCACCCTGTTCGGTCTGATCCTGGCCATCGGCATCGTGGTGGATGATGCGATCCTGGTGATCGAAAATTGCGATCGGCATCTGCGCGAAGACCCCGACATGACGCCCAGGAATGCGGCCCTGGTGACCATGCGCGAGGTGGGCGGTGCCGTCATCGCCACGACCCTGGTGCTGCTGGCGGTTTTTATTCCGGTGGCCATGTTGCCTGGTATTACCGGGCAGATGTACCGGCAGTTCGCGGTGACGATTTGTGTCGCGGTGGTTTTTTCGTCCCTCAATGCCCTCACGCTCAGTCCCGCGCTATGCAGCCTGTTGCTCAAGCAGGGTCAGCAGAGAGAAGCCAGGTGGTACGCTCGCTTCCTGGCCGGTTTTGGCGCGGTCACGCGCCTGTACGACCGGGGAGTGGGCTGGGTATTGCGCAAGTTACTGCTGGTGGGAGTTATGTTCCTCGCCTGGATGGGCGCCCTGGCTGTCGGCGTGCTGCAAACCCCGACCGGATTCGTGCCCGACGAAGACAAGGGCCTGTTGTTCGTCAATGTGCAGTTACCCGACGCCTCCTCGCTGTCGCGCACCAAGGCGGCGGTAGACAAGGTCAGCGCGATACTCTCGGCAGATCCCGCGGTGGAGGTGGTCACCTCCATCACTGGCTATTCGATTCTCAAGGGGGCCATGGCCAGTAATGGCGGCACCCTGTTTGTTGTACTCAAGCACTGGGACGAGCGCCAGGACAAGGAAGACCTGGCGTTCACCGTGGCGCGCCGAATCAACAGCCAGGCATTTTCCCGAGTGCCGGAGGCCCAGGTTTTCGCCATCTCCCCGCCGGCGGTCCCCGGGATGGGGGCGGTGGGCGGCCTGGAATTGCTGCTGCAGGATACCTTGTCGCGCCCGGCCTCGGAACTGGCCGCGGTACTCAACCACCTGATCGTCGACGGCAACCAGACACCGGGGCTGGAAGGGGTGTTCAGCACCTATCGGGCCAATGTGCCGCAGTATTTTATCGACGTCGACCGGGTCAAGGCGAAGAACCTCGGGGTGTCCCTGAATGAGATTTTCATCACGCTGCAGGCCCAGATGGGCTCGCTGTACATCAACGATTTCAATAAATTCGGGCAGACCTACAAGGTGATCATGCAGGCCGAGGCGCCCTACAGGTCTGACCTGGCGGACCTGGACCACTTTTATATGAAGTCCTCTGGCGGCGATATGGTGCCGCTCAGCACGCTGGTGACCACCCGGCCGATCCTGGGGCCGGATATCGCCCAGCGCTACAACCTGTATCGCTCCGCCTCGGTGCGGGCGCGAACCGCGCCGGGTTACAGTTCTGGTGAGGCCATGAGCGCTTTCGAAAAGCTTGCCGAGAATATCCTGCCAGGTGGTTATCGCATCGAGTGGACGGGTATCGCCTACCAGGAAAGAGAGGCCGGCAGCACGGCGCTGCTCGCCTATTCACTGGCGCTGATCTTTGTCTACCTGTTCCTGGTGGCCCAATATGAGAGCTGGTCGATTCCCGCCGCCATCATCCTGGTTGTGCCCATGGCGATAGGCGGCGCTATCGTGGCCCTGTTGTTATCGGGGGTTGCACTGAACCTGTACGCCCAGATCGGCCTGGTACTGTTGATCGGCATGGCGGCCAAGAATGCCATTCTCATCGTGGAGTTCGCTCGTTCCCGGCGCGAGCAGGCCGGCGATGACATCCTCGTTGCGGCGCGCGAGGCCGGCCGCCTGCGCTTTCGCGCGGTCTGCATGACCGCCGTCTCTTTCATCCTGGGTATCCTGCCGCTTGCCGTAGCCACCGGGGCCGGCGCTTTCGGCCAGCGCTCGCTGGGTATCACCGTGCTGGGCGGCATGCTCGCGGCGCTGCTGGTCGGTACCTTCTTCATACCGGGTTTTTACGCCATCGTGCAGTCAGCCAGGGAAAAGGTGAAAACACGTCTGGGCATGCAGATTACCGTGGGTGGCGAACCCCGATAGCGGCGGCGCGCCTGACCGGGCCAGTCGCTCAGCC
>Ga0316189_10003166_pt1 | contig 15994 bp, 17 predicted proteins | sample LowCovwburrow_MG_FD_204930 | JGI IMG/M metagenome (GOLD analysis project Ga0316189, IMG submission 204930) | Coastal sediment microbial communities from Maine, United States - Lowes Cove worm burrow | ecosystem: Environmental > Aquatic > Marine > Coastal > Sediment | place: USA: Maine... | reverse complement strand
AAATTAAGTCTCATGCATATCGCTATTTGTAAACTTTTGGAGCCTTATGGATATTATGAATTTGAATATTATGATGATGATGGCTGGCCACATTATATTACAAAAGAAAAACTCCCAAATTTAAGAGCTGGAGAGCAAAGTGTTTTAATGAAAGAGGCCATTGTAAACTATTTTTTAGAAACTCAATTTATTAATTAGGATGTTGTATTTGATATATTAGAAATTCAGACTTATGTTTAAACGATATTTTTTATTCTGCACTTTATCTATACTGCTTTTCTCATGTAGCAGTGGAGATGATATTTCAGAGCTTAAACAAGACCCATTCGTTGGAACTTGGAAATTAGAGATGATGTTTTTTGATGATGTAGAACAGGATTTAAGCGAATGCGATAGAAAAGCTAATACGCAAGTCAACAGTGACGGAACGTTATTTGCTCAAATATATATTGAATCTAATGGCAATTGTATAGCAGATTCAGGAGTAGGAGGAACGTGGGAAAAAAGAGGAAATGATTATTGGACTGCCATATTAAGTGAGCTCACAAAACGAAATTTCACTATTGATGGTGATATGCTTTATGATGAATTTACAGACAATAATTCACAAATAACATATCTATATGTTTTTATTAGAGTTGAATAAAAGATTCACAAGATATATTTGAACGTTTATTGAATGACAAACATATTGTATTCAAATTTCATTAAATTTGCCTTTATTTTGAAAGAGACATCATGATTGATAAGATTAAAGACCTTATAGAAGAAGCAGAAGTTTTTACGGCGCAGTCCAAAGAAGAAGTTGAGGCCTTCCGGATAAAATATTTAGGTAAAAAAGGGTTGTTAAATGACTTTTTTGCTGAGTTCAAGAATGTTGCTAATGACCAAAAAAAGGACTTTGGTCAAATAGTTAATAAACTAAAGAAAACGGCTGAAGACAAAGTTGCTGCACTAAAAGAAGAACTTGAAGGAAAAGAGGACGTTAAAGGAGTTTTTGGAGACTTATCACGGCCAGGTGAGCCGATTGAAATTGGCGCACGCCACCCTATTTCTTTGGTTAAAAATCAAATTATTGATATTTTTTCTAGAATAGGCTTTAATGTAAGTGAAGGCCCCGAAATTGAAGACGATTGGCACAATTTCACGGCACTTAATTTACCTGAATACCATCCAGCAAGAGATATGCAGGATACATTTTTTATCCAAACCAATCCGGATATTTTATTGCGTACACACACCAGTTCTGTACAGGTACGGTATATGGAAAATAACAAACCACCTATTCGCACAATATCACCAGGACGTGTGTATCGTAACGAAGCTATTTCGGCACGGTCACATTGCTTTTTCCATCAAGTAGAAGGTTTGTATATTGATAAAGGTGTGAGTTTTGCAGATTTAAAACAAACATTACAATATTTCACAACCGAAATGTTTGGGAAGTCTAAAATTAGATTGCGTCCGTCGTATTTTCCATTTACAGAGCCGAGTGCTGAGGTTGATGTATATTGGGGATTGGAAACCGAAACCGATTACAAAATGACCAAAGGCACAGGCTGGTTAGAAATAATGGGTTGCGGCATGGTAGATCCAAATGTTTTGGAAAACTGCGGGATAGACTCTAAAGAATACTCTGGTTTTGCATTTGGTATGGGCATTGACCGTATTGCATTATTACTTCACCAAATTAGTGATATTCGGTTGTTAAGTGAAAATGATGTTCGATTTTTAGAACAGTTTAAGTCTGCACTATAAATTCCTGCCTTTCGACTTCGTAAAAAATTAACTACATCGGGAATCTTATGAAAATACTCTGGCAGCTTTTATTTTTGTGATGAGGTCACTGAATGTGTTGAAGCAGCTCTAGCTTATTTTTTCAAAGGAGAGTGATGTTCATGAACCATTTTCCATCCACTTTGCGTTTTTACAAATAATAAGGTGATTTGGTCATTTACTACAACTAAATCATCCCCAAATTTTAAATGAAAATCAGAGTGAAAGGTTAAATTAGCAACGTCACCATAAACTGCAATTTGTAAGTCATTTGCATCGAATTTTGCAACATCTGTTACTGAGCCAAAAACATTACGTTCGTGTGCTTCGTTTGCTTCGGCTCCATTGCGTTGTTCACCATTTTTAAACTCAGTAAATTTTGGACTGTAAGCATGAAAAGAGATGAGTTTGTCTATATCTCCGTCTTTTATACTTTGTGCTATTGCACCAAAAGTTTCCATAACTTCCTGTTTGGCCTCTGGAAATCCGTTATTTATTAGATCTACTTTCGAGTTACAGCTTGTTAATATTAGTCCCAAAGCCATAATTATTGTGAATGTTAATCGAGTTTTCATAATTTTTTATAATTAATTTGTATTACGTATTGGAATCTATTTTTATGGATTAATAACTATTCATCGCCTCTTCGGTCAGCGGAGAATGATGTTCGTGAACCATCTTCCAACCATCATTTGTACTTACAAACAATAAGGTAATTTGGTTTTTAACCGAAACAGGAATTCCATCTCCAAAATCTAGCTCGAAATCAGAGTGAAAGGTTAAATTAGCTACATCTCCATAAACAGAAATTTTTGGCTCATATGCTGCAAACTTCACAACATTTTCTACAAGTACTCCAAATAGTTGACGTTCATAAGCTTCATTTGCTGCACCATCATTACGTAATGCTCCATCTTTAAATTCGGTAAATTTTGTTCCATAAGCATGAAAAGAGATGAGCATATCCATATCTCCATCAATGATACTTTGTGCAATGGCACCAAAGGTTTCCATGACTTCTTGCTGTGCAACAGGGAATTCATCATTAATTAGGTCAATTGGTGGTGTTACATTTCGTGTGTCATCATCGCTACATGCTGTAATGAATAGTGCAAAAAGCAAAATAATTGCAAATTTTAAAATTGTTTTCATAATAATATATTTTAAAGGTTAATAGCTTCAGTCAATTTTTAAATGACTGATTTTGTTTATGATACAATGATATTGCAATACTTGGAAATGGGCATGTACTATTTCGTCAAAAACTAGGATTATTTGTGAAATATCGTAATAGAATAATGCTATTTAAAGCTAGAAATAGAGTAGCAGGTAAATAACACTTATATCTGTATTATTTAGTAATAGCACTAGGAGCAGCCCCAAATTCTTCTTTAAAAGCACGACTAAAATAGGATGGATCGTTGAACCCGACATCGTAAGCAACTTCAGAAATTGCTTTGTCGGTAGTTTTAATTAATTCTTTGCCTTTTTGGAGTCTAATGGATCTAATAAATACAGCTGTAGATTTTCCACTAGTGGCTTTCAGTTTGCGATACAATTGTGATTCGCTTAAGTGTAATTTTTTTGCCAATTGAACAGGGGAAAAATCTGTATGTGCAATATTATCATGGATAACTGTTATAATCTTATCCAGAAATTTAGTTTCAGAATTTTTGACATTCTTGTGAAGCAGTCTTTCTATGCCTGTTTTCTCAAACTTACTCAATATTTTCTTACGCAAAAGGATCAACTGATAAATACGAGTTAGTAGTTCTGCTTTCTCAAATGGTTTTGTTAAATAGGCATCTGCGCCATGTGACAGTCCAGTGAGTCGATCTTCAAAAGTAGCTTTTGCGGTGAGCATGATTATTGGAATGTGGTCTGTGAGTTCATGTGTTTTTAAATATTCACAAACCTCAAAGCCATCTTTTTCTGGCATCATTACATCACTTATAATAATATCTGGAATACTCTCGAGAGCCATATCAATACCTATAGCCCCATTAGGTGCATATAGAATTTGATAATTTCCTTTTAAGCAGATTTTAATATAATGAGCAACATCTAAATTGTCTTCAACAATAAGAGCCAGCGGAAGACTTTTGTCACTCTCATTCGAAGGCTGGCTATTTTCTGACAAGATTGGAGCAATGTTGGGTTTGAAAATAGATGAGGTAGAAACTAGCTCAGAATTATCAACTCGAGGGGCATTATTTGTAATTGGAATTTTAATGGTAAACAGGCTTCCTTTTCCTTGTACGCTTTCTACATTTATTAATCCATGACTTAATTCTACAAGCTCCTTAACTAAAGACAGTCCAATTCCAGTACCTTTTTGAAGTCTAGATGAGGTATTGTCAACTTGATAAAACTTATCGAAAATATTTAATTGCTCTTCTTTAGAGATTCCTAAGCCACTGTCTTCGACTTTAAGGGACATAAAATCAGAACTATTTTCCTGAATCTTTTCAATTAGTACATTAATATCTCCATGTTGTGAAGTGAATTTTATGGCGTTGGATAGTAAATTGGTAACAATAGCCGTGAATTTATTCACATCTAAATCCATCTCTAGATGATCTAAATAACAATTAACGGAAAAATTAATGTCCTTTTCTTCGGCAAGTGAATGAAAACTCTGCGTTAAATATTTTATATAAGGAATAATATCTGCCTGAACTAAATTTAGCTCCATGTTACCGCTTTCAATCTTAGCTAAATCTAGCATTTCGTTGATTAAATGCAATAAGCCATCACTATTACGATTGATGATTTCTAATGAGTTTTCAAAATCGTTGTGTTGTTTATTTTCTAAGCCTGATTTAATAGCGCCAGTCATGCCTTTTATGACAGTAAGAGGTGTTCTAAATTCATGTGTAATATTAGTGAAAAACGCATTTTTCAAATCGCTAATCTCTTTAAGCCTTTTTCTTTCTGACTCAGCCACTCTTCGAGAAATTACAAAATATGTTATTGCAGATAACAGTACTAACAGTCCTATTAATAAAAATAAATTCTTTTCTTGATTTTTTTTGCGTAAACCTTCTTCATAAGTCTTATTTAATAATTCTTTTTCTTGAGCTTGAGCAGTACTATCTGCAACTATTTGATTATTAAAAACAATGGCTTGAATTTCTGTCCTTGCTTTATCTTTTTTCTCGTCATCAATGGCTATTTGATATTTTTCAAAATAATCGAGAGCTATTGCAGGCCGATTTAGTTTTTTATTTACTTCATATAGGCTTTTAAAAAGACTGGATTCAAGGTTCCAATTATTAATTTTATTGCTTTTCAAGCATTCTTCACATTCTTTTAAAGCTTTAGTGTAATTCTTAAGCCCATAGTCAATTTGACATTGCCACAACTGAATTTTCATTGAAAAATCTTGTTCATATTTTGGAATAGGAAATTTTTCAGTAACGGCTATGTATTCATTTAAATAAGTAGTGGCAACAGAAAATTGTTTTTCGATGATATATATTTCAACAAGTTTACCTGTTCCTACATTTGCATATTGCTCAAGGTTGATTTCTTTTGATAACCGAATGGCTCTTTTCCAATAATCTATTGATTTTGGGAGATTTCCTAATTTATGATAAATCTCACCTAGATTACCATTGGCTGCTGAGATACTTTTTTTTATATCATGTTTTTTACTTAGTTGTAAATGTTCCAAATGATATTTTTCTGACTCTTCATAATCGCCTAGATTTCGGTAAATAAATCCTTGGTGTGCAATACTCCATCCTTCATTTAATGGGTCTTCTAAATTTCTGTAAAGCTTCTGAGATTTCTGTAATATTTTAAAGGCATTGGTGTAATCTTCGTATTTAGAATACATATATCCCAAATCAAATAGTTTTTCAGCATAGAGAAAACTGTCTTTGCTAGTTTTGGCCAATTCTAATCCTTTGGTATAGATTTCTTCTCCGATATCAAATTCTTGAAGCTCAAAATAAACCTTCCCTATTAATGTGTTAGCTTCAATTTCTAATATATTCTTCTTCTTCTTTTGTGCTAAATCAAGCATTTGTTTTCCTAAAACAAGAGCACTATCTGTTTTTTTGAATAGATAATGATTTTGAATTAAATCTCTCATCGCCGAAAATCTGGTAGAATCTTGAAGTTTTATATTATACCAAACTTTAAAAAGAGAGTCCTTTTCTTTTTGGGCAAAAGCATTACCAAAAAGCAGTAGTGTAAAAATGAATGTGAAAACTATTTTCATCTATTGATTAATTTAAATCAGTTATACATAACCGAATGGAATATTTTTCATTCACATTGGGATTTATGTAATTCACTACGGAGGATTTTTTTGGTAATTGTAAATAATATCAATTATTTCATTAGAATTATAATAAGACCGATTCACTAAATGTATTTGATTAGTTGAACGTGCTATCAACAATCTGACATGAAGTTGTTTCAATGCTTATTTATCGACTGTTAAACGAAGTTAGCTGTTTTTTCTAACAAAGTCAAATTGTAGATATTGAGTAAAAACAAGTAATTTTGTGCTTTACAAATTAAAGTTATAATTATTAAGATGCTAGCTTTTGCATGAAGTAATATGAAAAAAGACATTCGAATTCCAGAAGTAAAAGATGTTTACGTTGCTGTTGTGCAAGAAGAACATCCAGAATATAAAACCCAAGATTGGAATGCCTACATCATCAATGATAAAGATGTAGACTTAGAAATGGTGTTAATTGTTTCAAAAGGTTATACTACTGATAAGGAAACTTCTATAATACGACATAAATTAGACAGGCTTCCTAAAAAAAGCTATGCTAAAATTGAATTGCTGCAAGAGGATGTTTTAAAACTTAATAACACTTTTAAAATTTCATTTTTTGAGGGAAATATCATGTTTGATAAAACATATACGTTTAGAAAAAACACCATAAATCAAAAGGCTCTCCTACCCATTCCTTTGATGCAGGCTAAAGGTGTTTTGGTAAAATAATTAGTCTAATAGTTCTGTTAACTTTGCGAATACTTTTTTAGGATTTTTACCTTCATAAAGTATTGTATATACTGCATTTATTATTGGTAGCTTCGTTTTCTTTATATTTTTTTCGTTAAGTAAAAAAGCACTCTTAGTAGCGTAATACCCTTCAGCAACCATATTCATTTCCATTTGCGCAGATTTTACGGTATAGCCTTTGCCAATCATATTGCCAAACATTCTATTTCTAGAGAAGACAGAATATCCGGTTACTAACAAATCTCCTAAATAGGCAGAATTGTTAATATTACGTTTCATTTTATGCATTTTCTTGATAAAGCGTTTCATTTCACGAATAGCATTACTCATTAAAACACTCTGGAAATTATCGCCATAACCCAATCCATGAGCGATGCCTGCAGCTATAGCATAAATATTTTTAAGCATTACGGCATATTCCATACCAATAATATCATCGCTAATTTTCGTTTTTATGTAGTTACTAGATAGATGATTGGCTATTTCTTGTGCTTTTTTAGCATCTGCACATGATATAGTGAGGTAAGACAAACGCTCTAATGCAACCTCCTCAGCGTGGCATGGACCAGCAATGACAGCAATATTCTCAAACGGTATATTAAAATTATCATGAAAATGCTCCCCTAACAATAATCCCGTTTCTGGAATAATCCCTTTTATTGCTGACACAACAATTTTATCTGAAATATCAACAGTTAGTTTTTCCAATTCAGCATAAATAAATGCCGAAGGGATTACAAAAATAAGGACATCCGCATATTCGGCAGTTTTATTTATATCGTTACCTAATTTAAGTTGCTCTAAGTTAAACTCAACCGAACTTAAATAATTTGGATTGTGTTGGTGTTTTAATAAGTGTTCTTTGGCATAAATACTGCGCATATACCAACCTACTTCATCAAGGTTTTCGCAAAGCATTTTAACAATAGCTGTCGCCCAACTGCCACTACCAAAAACAGCATATTTTAGTTCTGAATCCATATTAACTTAAAAAGTTGTTTTCAAAAGTACACAAAATATCACGTTTCAGATAATCTTGATAATCAATGGCTTAATTTTTTGGCACGTAATTTGAACTACTAATACAAACGAATTAAAGAAACGCTTATGAAGACTCTAAAACTCCTTTCGGGATTTGCTTTAACTGCAATGTTACTTACATCGTGTTACACAGAAGTTATTGTTGATGATTTTGATGATACGCCGGGAATTACAATACACCAGTTATTGAATTCATATGAGTTATGGTACGTTGATATTAATGAGACAGTTGGTTACGGTGAAACCCCATTTTTACAAATAGCGTTTACAATGTCTTTTAAAAACGGCACATTATATGCCAACAACAATTTAGTTGGAATAGGAAGCCAGGGAGATGGTTATGGAGTTCCAGTAGGATCATACAGTGCTTATGATATGATTTTGGATGTTAACCATATTATAGATGGGTTTGAAACCTTTGATGTATATCAAATTGACGGCAATACAATAGAGTTGTATAACCCTAACAATGATACATCGTATTTTTTAAACGGATATCAACGAGTAAATTTTGATTATGACTACGTATTTTTCGACAATATTCATTACTTTCTACAAGAATATGAGGCTTGGGAAAAAATATATACAAGTGAAATAGGAGCTATTAATGAATTTGATTCTGAGAACTATTTACAATTTTTGGCAGGTGGAAATGACTCAACGTTTAGAAGCTCTCAAGATGAAAACATAGGTAATGTAAATAATTTAATTTGGGATTACACGGGTATTTATGGAGTACAAGATGTACCAGGCGATGATTATTTAAAAACTTTAACATTAGATTATGACTTTTTTAACAATGAATATTTCGAATTAGACGTTATTAACGATGGGTTAATAGAATTGTTCCATCCAACATCAGGCACATATTACGAATTTGAGGGGAGAGGATATATAGAGTTCTTAAAGACTACAGAAGGGAAACAGGATAAGGCCAAACCTTCTGGAAATAAAAAACGAAAACAAAAAACAAGTAAAACAGATAACCCAAGGGTTAATAAACGAAACTAGAATTTTGGTTGGTTATTTTAGTTTTTAAACTGCTTAAAGAAATTTCTTTAAGCAGTTTTCTGTTTTTATGTGACTAAGTTTAACAAGTTGTGTCTTAATAATTGTAGAGTTTTAAATTGTTGATATTAATTGTAATTGACGCAAATTTTTGAGAACTTTATAAGAAATAAATATTAACCTTAAAACACATAAAAATGGGATTATTTTCATTTATTAAAAATGCTGGAGCCAAAGTTTTTGGCATAGGAAAAACAGATGCTGAAGAAGCAGCAGAAGCCTTAGCTGCAAAACGAATAGCGGAAGCAGCAGCAGCTTCTAAAATGGAGGAGACTGTAGGGGATTTACAATTACAGGTTGAAAATCTAAATATTCATATTGAAGACGACACAGCAACTATTACAGGAATGGCTTACAATCAAGCCACTAAAGAAAAAGTGGTTCTAGTTGTGGGCAATTCTAACGGCATAGCTACCGTAGATGACCAAATGACTGTTGAGCACGCAGAACCAGAAGCACAGTTTCATACTGTTGTAAGTGGAGATACACTTGGTAAAATAGCCAAAACATTTTACGGCAATGCAATGAAATATCCTGAAATTTTTGAAGCCAATAAACCAATGCTTAAAAGCCCAGACTTAATTTATCCAGGACAAGTGTTACGTATTCCACATTTGGAAGCTTAAATTTTGAAAATTTAATATAAAAAAAGAGCCTGCATTTGCAGGCTCTTTTTATTTATAAAAATTCATTTCATCAAGATAATTCCAAACATGTTCAGGAAGCATTGGTCTTACATTCTTTTTTGCCTTAATGGACTTTCGGATAAAAGTAGAAGATAGTTCCATTATTGGCGCATCGACGTGTATAATCTTATGGTGATTGTCAAATTGATGTTCAACGTTTCCTTTAGAAATTCTTGGATAAATATAAATATAATGGCGTTCTAAAATAAGTTGATAATTTTTCCATTTATGAAAGCTTTTTAGATTATCCTCTCCCATAATTAAAGCAAATTCAAATTTAGGGTATTTTTCTTCTAAATGGGCCAGTGTATTAATAGTATAATTGGGTTGAGGTAAATTAAATTCAATATCGCTTTGCTTTAATTTTGTATAATCTTTTGTTGCTAAATACACCATTTCCAAACGTTGATGGTTATCCAAAAGAGAACTTTTATTTTTAAATGGGCTATGAGGTGTTACAACAAACCAAACTTGATCTAAATCACTATGCTCGGCTAAATGATTAGCAATGGTAAGATGACCTACATGAATAGGATTAAAAGTGCCAAAATATAGACCAATTTTCATCTATTCTATTATTTAGAAACAATAAATTCTTTAACTAGTTTATGAGCCTCTTGCAAAGCATTCTCCAAGTCGTCGTTTTCAATAATAACATCAAAAAGAGGGGCTGTTGCTAGTTCGGCGGATGCTTTTGCTACACGCATATTGATTTTGTCGTCATTTTCGGTCTTTCGCTTTTTGAGGCGTATTTTTAGCTCGTCAATGCTCGGAGGTTTAACAAAAATGGCCAATGTTTCTTCGGGATATTTTCGCTTTATACGCAGGCCTCCAGAAACGTCAATATCGAAAATAACATGTTTGCCCAAAGCCCAAATACGTTCAACTTCTGCCTTTAATGTCCCATAAAAATTATCACGATAAACCTCTTCCCATTCTAGAAATTCATCAGCCTTAATTTTATTTTTAAATGCTTTGGCTGTAAGATAATAATAATCTTTTCCATCAATTTCATCGCCCCGTTGCTCTCTTGAAGTTGCTGAAACTGAGAACTCTAAATTTAAATCGTTCTGCTTCAACAAATGTCTTACTATGGTAGTTTTACCAGATCCTGAAGGTGCTGAAAACACAATAAGTTTACCTGTATTCATTTGCAGTAAATATTGTTATAAAACATTTAAAAGTTGTTCCTTTATTTTTTCAAGTTCATCTTTCATCTGAACAACTAATTTCTGCATTGGCGCATAATTGGCCTTTGATCCAATAGTATTTATTTCCCTACCAATTTCCTGACCAATAAATCCTAATTTTTTCCCATTAGAGTCATTTGAACTTAGTGTCTTGATAAAATATTCCAAGTGATTATGAAGTCTAACTTTTTCTTCTGTTATATCAAATTTTTCGATGTAATATACCAGCTCTTGTTCAAACCTGTTTTCGTCTATTTTTTCCTTTAGTTCAGCAATTCCTTTACGCAATCTTTCCCTGACGTTATCAACACGATCCGGATCCATTACGATAACTTGCTCTAATAAAACAGCTATATTTTCTATATGATCTTTAAATTCATGCTCAAGCGAATCGCCTTCTTGACTTCGATAACCTTGAATTTTATCCAAAGCACTCTTAATTTCTTTATCAATAATGGCCCATTCAGTTTCATCAATCTCGTCACGTTCTGTATTTAAGGCATCAGGAAATCTAACGGCCATTTTAAGGAGTTCAGTTTTATCCCCCGCAACAATGTCTTCAAGTTGTTGTATATATTTGGATATAACAGGTTTATTTAGCTGTGTAGATGTTTCTTCTCCAGTAATCTCCAAGTATAATGAAAAATCCACCTTTCCGCGTTCCAATTTCGAGGCTATAAGTTTACGAATTCCCAACTCTTTTTCTCTATAAATTGAAGGCATTCGAACATTCAAATCAAGGTTTTTACTGTTAAGGGATTTTATTTCAATAGAAATTTTTTTGGTAGGAAGTTGTAAAACAGATTTACCGTAACCTGTCATTGATTGTATCATTTTCAAATTTTAAAAGTTGCACAAAGATAACGAAATCACTTAAGTAATAGGAAAGATAAAAGAAGGGACTTAATTACTAAAAATATCGCTTTGACAAAAATTTATTAATTTAATACCATAATATACTAATTAAATATTTAAATATTATGGAAGAATTTGATATTAATTGGCTTGCATTAGTTGTAGCCTCAATTTTACCCTTAGTTACAGGATTTATTTGGTACAACCCAAAAGTATTTGGTACGGCTTGGATGAAAGAAACCGGTATGACAGAAGAAAAGGCCAAGACCATGAACCCCGGAAAAACCTATGGTTTAGCGGTAATTTTTGCATTTTTAGCAGCATTTTTCCTTTGGGGGAATGTCATGGTTGGAGGTGGCCCAGGAATGCCGCATGGGCCAACAGGAGATTTTATGACATTTAAACATGGTGCTTTTCATGGAGCCTTGGTGGCTATAGCATTAGTTTTACCTGTTTTTGCAACAAATGCTTTATTTGAAATGAAATCGGCTAAATATGTGTTAATTAATGTTGGTTATTGGGTGGTAACATTTGCATTAATGGCTGGATTAATAAATGCATGGGCATAAGCAATAAAATAAATTTAAAGAGAGGTCTTAATGATCTCTTTTTTTGTTTTAAAGGCATAATGTTGTTTAAACTCTTTAAGTTTAACACGTTTAATAAGTAGCTTTATTATGGTATTTATTAATGGTCTTTTATGCAAAATGTAACATGTTAAATCTGTTGGAACTGCTCCTATGGTGGTCTTAATTTCAGAAGCGGTTCTCCCAAAATTGATATGTGAGACTTGCTTTTCAATGCCTATTCTCACATAATCGTTTAAAATTCGAGGGTAAATAGCATGAGCCTTATTTAAGTCGTAATTAAGTCCAATAAAATGCGCATCTAGGTGATTATTATTGGCTAAAGCAGTTAAAAATCCAACAAGATTTTCTTTTATAAAATATGCCTTAACAATAAAGTCTTCATGATAAATTTCACGTAGTTTAATATACGTATCTAGGTTTAGAACTTGCGCATTAAAATTGGCATTAGCAATTGTATTCTCGTACAATTTTTGTAGTTCATCCTTATATCTTGCAAAGTCAGATTCCGAAAAGATACGTTCTGTTAAGGTTGTACTCGTTTTATCAGCTTTATTAACTTTGATTCTATATTTTGATTTTAAAGCAGATTTATAATCATCATAGGTTTTCCATTCTGGAGTGAGTTCAAGAATCATGTTTGGCTCTACATACATTGGGGTAAATCCAAAACGGCTAAAATGGTTTGTAAGAGACAGAGAGCAAGTTAAAAAATCTTTCAATAAAACGGCATGAAGCGGTTTTGTTTGTTTGGCTAAGGCCTTAATTTCTAATGCAATTGCTTTTATTGCCGCTACTTTCTTAATGTCGTCTTTAATAAAAAGACCATGTTCACCACTCAAGAAAACATTTCCGTTAAACATGATCCGAATTATCGATTTGCAAAAGAAATACCTTATAATGTTCTTTAGTCTTTGAGATGTTTTTATGTTTTTGATTATAGCATCTATACCAAGTTCAATAGTCTGTATTATAGCAATCGCAACAGCCTTCTCTTCAACTGAGATTATAATATAGTTGAATTTGATATTTGGGTTGGAACTTTCAAATGCACTTAAAAAACTTGGACTAAAATAAACGTTATCCGAGCAATTGAGCTCACTCCAATGTTGTTGGGTAATATCCTTTACTGAATTGTAAGTAGTAGCTATAAATGGATGCATTATGATTTTAGTCGCAAATATGTTTAAAACTTAAAAGCTAGTATTTTTCTAGCGCAGTCTTTGTGGCTTTAATATTATTTTGTGAGTTTCCTATAAAAATAGCACTATTAATAATAATGACCGGACGCTTTAAAAAGGTATAATGATTTAATATATAATGCTTGTAATCGCGTTCATTAAGCTGTTGGTCTTTTAATCCCATTTCTTTATAAAGTTTTGCTCTTTTACTAAAAAGCGCTTCGTAATTTTCTGATAATTTACGCATTTCCTCTAGTTGTGAAACTGTAATTTCTTCTTCCTTAATGTCTTGAAGAATAAAACTTGAAGATGGGTTAAGTTCTTTTAAAATTCTCATGCACGTATTGCAAGTTTTTAAGTAGTATATTTTTTTCATTATAAACAAAGATTAACTTTACAAAGAAAATGAATAATACAAAGGCATACCTATTTTCAACGAAAAATAAAATGAAATACGCGTTTGATATCACATTAAAAAACAGAAGGATATTAAATTCTTTTTTAGATAGATTCACTTTGGAAGAACTCAACATTAAACCAAAGGGCTTTAGCAATACCATTATTTGGAATACAGCGCATGTTATAGTTACGCAACAGCTATTGGTATATGATTTATCTAGTATACCAATGCAGGTGAGTGACGATTTAGTTGCAAAATACAGAAAAGGGACTAAGACCGAAAAGGATATAACTCAAAACGAAGTTGATGAAATAAAGAGGTTATTGTTTTCAACGGTTGAACAAACAGAGAGGGATTATGAAAAGGGTCTTTTTAAAACCTATAATGCCTATACTACCTCAACAAACAGCACAATGGCTTGTGTTGAGGATGCTATAGGATTCAATAATTTTCATGAAGGCATTCATTTAGGATATATTTTAGCATTAAAAAAATCGATTTAAGCCTATGGATTATTTTTCAGTAGCAGCAATTTTAACGGTTCTTTCAGCAATTTTTGGGTATATAAATGTGAGGTTTTTAAAACTCCCAATTACTATTGGTTTAATGATTATTACTATGAGTTTTACGCTTATAGTAGTGGCTATTGGGCAATTTGATGATACGCTCTTATTGCGTGAAAAAGAATTGATTTCTAATATCGATTTCGCTACAGTTTTACTGGATATAATGTTGAGTTTTTTGTTATTTGCTGGAGCGCTTCACACTAATTTTAATCAGTTGAAAGTACAACGGTGGCCTGTTTTTGTATTTGCCACTGTAGGGGTATTAGTGTCTACTTTTTTAGTTGGGATAGTAATGTTCTATGTTTTGCAATTCTTGCACCTTGAGGTTGACTTTATTTATTGCTTACTCTTTGGTGCCCTTATTTCTCCAACCGACCCAATTGCTGTTTTGGGGATTTTAAAAAAGGCAGGTGCTCCTAAAAAGCTTGAGACAAAAATTGTGGGAGAATCGTTGTTTAATGATGGTGTTGGTGTTGTGGTATTCTTAACGATTTATAATATCGCTTCTTCGGCAACTGGGAAGGTAGATTTTGTGGGGATTATTGAATTGTTTGGTCAAGAAGTTATTGGCGGCGTTGTTCTTGGATTAATTTTAGGTTGGATTGCATACAGGTTAATGAAATCAATTGACAATTATGAAGTTGAAGTTATTATAACCATTGCTTCCGTTATGGGAGGCACGTTATTAGCGCACCAATTGCATTTATCGGCTCCATTGGCAATGGTGACAGCGGGGCTTATTGTGGGTAACGATACAGTTAGAAATGCCGTAATGTCTGAAACTACCGAGAACTATGTTGATAAATTTTGGGAGTTAATAGATGTACTGTTAAATACAATTCTTTTTGTAATGATCGGGATGGAAATGCTCGTTCTTACTCTTGAAGGCAGTTATATTATTGCGGGCTTATTTGGGGTGCCAATTGTGCTATTGTCAAGATTTATTTCTCTTTGGGGGCCCATTAAATTTTTTAATAAGAAATTAGAATTTGTACCATATACAAATTTAATAATGACTTGGGGAGGTCTGCGTGGTGGGATATCGATAGCATTGGCATTAAGTTTAACACAAGAAATGCACAAGGAATTGTTTTTAGTGATTACTTATATTATCGTGGCATTTTCAATCATAGGGCAAGGGTTGACCGTAGAGCCAATTGTCAAACGATTAACAAGAAAAGAAGATTAATTCACAATCAAATATTGTTCTACATCTTCATATGGAATTGTGAGCTCAGTTATTCCAACTGCATATGAAGCAATTTCGTAAACATTGTAAAACAGAATAACGCCCTCATCACTAAACCCAATATTGGCGGGTAAGTGAAAATCTTCGCCAAAAAAGTAATCTCCAAAACCTGATTTTTCAGTTGTTTGGATAGCTGTTTTAAAATGTTGCTTTGCAATATCTTTAAAGTTTATTTTATCATTAATTAATTCATCAAAGTTTAATATGTTCCCAGTTGAAGGATTAAAATTTAAAAATGTAATATTCATATTACCGTGAGCACCACCAGTATTAAGATAACTATTAATAGCTATAGAAATGATTTCTGAAGATTGATAAGTAATCTCACCATCAAAAACGGCTTCCCATACCAAAGCATTTTCTTCAAAATCATTCTTAAATTCCTTATATTCTGTATCAAATTTA
>Ga0316189_10003165_pt1 | contig 15995 bp, 10 predicted proteins | sample LowCovwburrow_MG_FD_204930 | JGI IMG/M metagenome (GOLD analysis project Ga0316189, IMG submission 204930) | Coastal sediment microbial communities from Maine, United States - Lowes Cove worm burrow | ecosystem: Environmental > Aquatic > Marine > Coastal > Sediment | place: USA: Maine... | reverse complement strand
CCCACATGCCAATCGTGGGGCCGGAAGAATGCCCAAAAAACCCAATCGGGTGTGTGTAGGTCGCGGCAACCACGCCCCGGCGCTGGCTGGCCTCCAGGTTGGCGGCCAGAACCTGGTTGCCGGTCAGGCCGGTTTTGAAACTGTTGGTGAGGTCATCCTGCCATTGGTTGCCTATGGACAGGGCATCCAGCAAGCCTTGTGGCACCGGCGTCTCGCCCAGTCGTGTGACGTATCCCATCTCCTGTGTATCCGTGCACAATTTGAGCACGCAAATACCAACATCAGTGTGCAAGACATCTCCGCGCTGAATGACACCTTCAGAACCACAGGCCGGGGCATCTTTTTCGCAGGCCTGGCCGTGCCTCTGAAGGTCGACATCAGGCTGGAACCAGATGGGCAGCTGCAATTCACCAAAACGCTCCCGTATATACCAGCTGACGTCTTCCGTGGTGGTCACTCCCGGGGTGATTACCCGGCTGGAAAACGCCTCGGCGATGACCTGCCGCGCCAATGCCACAATGTGGGGATAGACTTCCATCTCGGCAGGCGTACGGGTTTCCACCCACCTGATCACCAGGGGTTCGGCAGACTCGAGCCGATCCTCAAAACTGTCGGGTAAAACACTCAGCAATCGGCGATGCAAACCGTGGGTCAGACCGTCTGCAACCGGCCACTCTTTGGAAACATTGATACCAATGCGGCGGGGGTTTTTCTGGCGGATTAACTTACCAAGCGCCGTCCACTGTTCATCCAGGTCGCCGCCGGACCAGGCGGAGGTATAAGGCGCCCCAAAGGGGTAGCGGCTGACGGTCAGGCGTTCAAAACCTTCCTCACTCCGCACAAAAACCAGCATGGTTGTTCGCCGGGCAGCGTGGGCCGGCTGGGGTACCAATGAAAAGTAGACCGGGTCCTCTGCATATTCACGCGCCAGCACCAGCCACATGTCGAAGCCGGTTTCCTCCATAAGTGCCGGCAGCAGGTTTTCAAGCCGTTCGGTGAGAATTCGGTTTTCCACCGCCGGGCGTTCCCGCCATGGCATCAGCGCGTTGTCCGCCCCGACCACACGGCCCTGGCTGAACGCCTGCGGGGCGCTCTGGGCATGCAGCGGCACCAGTGGAACCGCAAGCAGGCAAGCGATCAAGATTTTTCCGAATTTCAATGATCATCCCTCGTTGGTCAGCCGCCTTATGATAAGGCAGCAGGATGTTTTTTTCCTGAAACCGTGCAGAACTTCGGCGGAACTGAATCCTTCAGTATGAGGGCCGTATTCTTCCTTGAATTTCAGTATGGCTTAGTAGGCGATGCCCAGGCACTTTGTCCCCACATCACAAAAACCCCTTTCGCATAACCCTTTAAGCCATGAGACCTGTAAAATATTGCCAGTGTGTATCACTTTTGGGAAAGCCTCTATGAAATCGTTCAAAAGCAAGAATATCCTGGTACCTGTTTTTTTCCTGGCCATGACGGGAAGTTGCTGGGCTGACGTTACGTTGGAACAAAGCGTTTCGGTAGTAGGCGGCGGCGCTATGTCAGTGATGAATTCCACGGGAACCGTGACCACGGCGGTATCCGGCAATCGCGGACGGACGGAAAATCGCATGGAGTCGACTTCCAGGCTCATGAAAACGTTCGCAAAAAATGCGAACACGGCCACGATTGTTCTCTTGGATGACGAAAAAATGCTCAACCTGATGCCGGAGCAGCGACAGTATTCCGAAGTGACCTTTGCACAGATGCGTCAGCAGATGGAGCAGGGCATGGACCAAGTGGAAGAGACGCAGGCTGGTGGCGGCCTGCCCGTTAGCGAAGAGGAGTGCCAATGGTCCGAGCCGATTATTAATGTTCAGAAAACCGGTAACAAAGAAAAATTTGCCGGCTACAAGGCGCGACAGAGCATTATCACGGCGATGCAATCCTGCACGGTTCCCGATACCGGCAAGAGCTGTGACATGAAGTGGACTTTGGAGTACTGGAACGCGAAAAAAATCCGTGGCGAGGATGAGGCGCGTGCCTTCCAGGAAGGTATGGCCGTAGCCATGGGGGGAGAGGAATTGCTGGCCCTGGCGAAAGTCAATACACGCGGCATGATGGCCATGTTCAAGGGTGGCTGGGAAGAGGTGCTGACCCAGTCCGGTGACCTTGAGGGTTACCCGGTCAAAACCGTAATGAGCCTGGAGATGGGCGGCGAACAGTGCACTACCGACGCTGGTCAACCTATTGCGATGGACGATGTCTGGAACGAGGCAGGCAATGCGGCGGCCGACGCCGCTGCTGGAACAGCTGCAGGACATGCGGGTGCGGCGGTAGGGCGGGGAACTGCCGAAGCCGTGGGTAATGGTGTAGGGGGATCGGTCGCCGGGTCGGCCATCGGGGCGGCCAGCCAGAAGTTGATTGGTGGTGCGTTTAGCAAGTTCCGCAACCGCAAAAAAGACAAGGAAGTAGAACCGGAGGCTGCCAATCCTGCCGCTGCTTCGGTCACCTTGTTCAAAGTTACAACCGAACTGACTTCTGTTGACGACAGTGACATCGCCGACGACAAGTTTGCAGCTCCTGCCGGGTGGGAAAAGGTCGAATCCAGAAGTTGGTAGGGGTTTTTGGGGGGCTTTGGATAGCCAAAACCGACCGCATCCGAAGCGTGTCGTTGAGAAAGGTACGAGAGCAGACAACACGGTGTCAGCCCCCCGGCGCCACAAATAGATAGGGCCCCATCATTTTGGGGCGATTTCCCGCAGATGATCTAACGGGCATGCCCAACCATGAGTGGACTCGTCTACCTATTCATGCCCGATGCCTGCTCCGTCCCCATTTACTGCCACGCCTGCCTATCAGCGGCACAGGCCGGAACAGACCGCACTCTATTCCATCGTTTCTGAACATTACCCGTGTTTCGTGCAGGAGATTGAACGCGCCGGCGGTCACCTTGCCGGATTTGTCCGCCAGGAGTTCGAAGACTATCTGCAGTGCGGGTTACTCGAACACGGGTTCCTGGGTGCGCGTGCAGCTGCCTTGCCAGTGAAGATTCCGGTGGTTCAGGGGACGCCAGAGTCGCATCGCAAGCAAAACGTTCTGAAACACCCCGGAATCAAGAACCCCGTTGAAACCCTGGCGGCAACTGCACAAAGCGCTCGAACGTATGGGGATCGCTGGAACCGGCCCTGCCGGCAACTCCACCGAAATGACCGGCTAGTCCAACACTGGATTAAGAAAAAAGGCGCCGCACGGGAAGTGCGGCGCCTAGCCGTTGCCAGCGTTCCGGGGTCTCCAGATTGCTGACTGCGAGGAGATCGTCTCCCCTCAGGCCTGAAAAACTATCTGAACCGTTACAGGTTGTCCTCCGGATTCGTATACGGGATAGCGTATTTGTCGAAGAGGTCTGCAGGAATCTCGTAGTTGTGGATGAACTCGATCGCCCTCAAAATGTCGTTCGTGGAGGCTACAAAACCGTCAATGTCGTCCTTGGCATAATCTGCCCCATTGACTTGTTCCACAAAGTCGTCAAGCAGCTCAACCTTATCGACCGAATATCCATCATCGGTGGACGTCAATTGAATCACCTTAACCTTTTTATCCAGGTTTCCACCCTTGCGTTTATAGCGATAGAGCGCTGAGAAATCCATGAACCGCTCCTGCAGATCCGCGAACAAACAGTGGTTCGGGGTTCCAAGCTCGCAGTCCGCGTTGATATCGGCGTCCAAGACAACGCAAATGTCATCATACTCAACGTCCACATTCGGGTCCAAAGGCTCCTCCTGACCCTCTACAAACGGATCGTCTAAGCCAGACCAGCAGTCACGATACTGCGCCGGCAGCGTGTCTAGAGTTGCTTCGGTGATGTCGGTGGTCTTTGTGATCCGGAGAAACCGGTTCACGTACTGAGCCAGGTCCCGAGTGACTTTTCCGGTCTTGCTGGCCGCAGCGGCAAGGTACACCGAAGCACTCAGGAAGTCCTTACGGGCAATAGGCTCGCGCTCGGCACACAAGAACCTGAATTCGTCGGCTACGCCGTTTTCATTGTAGTCCTCAAAGAACTCAGCCGGGTCCCACTCGCCATCCAGATCGAGGTCAGTGAACGGCTCCTTGCCGTTCTGGACGCCATTCTCGTCCATATCGTAGAAAGGTTCTGCCGGAGTCCAGGAGCCATCTCCGTCTGTATCATCCGCCATCAGGAATTCTTGTGGTTGATAATCGTAGTCCCAGCAATCCTCGAAGTCTTGTTTACCCAGATAATCGAGATCCGGCATCAGATTCTGAATCGTCTTCGAGTCGAACTTTTCCATATCTTCCCAGGTAAGCGCCGGGTGAAACTGGGTGCCGAGCTTGGGATCGCCATGCGCCCAGGTATCAACTTCGTAAGGGTCGATTGCCAGGTGCCCGTACTTCATTACCCGCAGGTAAAGCGCCAGGCTCTCCTGTGGCGAGTCGACGGTGGCCCATTCCAGGCACTCATTTTTGTCTTGGCAGTCGAACCCGAACTTTAGACGCCCGACAACGTCCTGCGTGACAACATCTGCTGCCTTGATGTTTGATATAACTTCATCAAGGTGCATGCGGTTGTTGCGCTCCTTCGTCCGCCCGCCGTTCAACCGACCGAAATAGTTGACCTCTTCAACTGCGAACAATATTTCGCGGTTATCAATATTAACAAGCAAGTCATAGTCGCAGGAATAAGGCAGGAACGGTATCTCCTGTTGATCGCCGGACTCATCGGTGTAAACAGCGATCGGGCAGTAGCCCCAGCCGTAACCTTTAGCATCTGCAGGCAGTTCGACCCAACGCTGCGCAAGAATCGGCTGGCCGCTCAAATCATCACGCAGGATATGGATCAGATCGCCGAATACGTCACCGCAGCCGCCGCCACCGCCACCGCCACTTCCATGGTCCTGACTGATTGCAGGCACAGGCATAAACAAAAAGACCGCGACGGGCAACAGCCATCTTAAACAAGATGTTCTCTTCGCCTTCATGATTCTCTCCTCTCATTAATGCTATTTAGTACTTCTCTATGAAGCCAACATCGCTGGTGTTTGCTTCCTTGCAAAAAGTGGAGTCTGAATTTCCGTTGAAACGGCCTCAAGATTAAAGTATCAGAGTCGCGATTTACCCACGCTTAAATCGTTTTTAAGCCTGGGTTAAGAAAAAGGCGCCGCACCAGGGGGGAGTGTGCGGCGCCCGGCCATTGTCAGCGCACGGGGGGTTCCAGATTGCTGACTGCGAGGAGATCGATTCCTCTCACGCCTGTAAAACTGTTGTCTAACCGCTTGAGCGATCCTCCGGAATAGTCAGTCGGGTAAGATAAATCGTCATGTCAACGAATTCGTCTGAATAATCCTGGTTGGGAACGAGATCCACCATCCCGTTGTAACAACCGCCAAACGTAAATGTTCCTGTGCCCCACTCGTAATGGTTTACCGTCGCCGGATCAAAGTCGGGGCCATAGACGCCGCCGTCTGTGGCATAGGTTATGCTCGGCACCCAGACCATTGGCGAATGGTCGCGCTATGTGATTCTCTTGCTGCCTTCCTGGCCATGTTCAGCAACGCGAGGCGCTGAACGACCCCCTTGCTCGAGCCCCGCCCGGGCACCAGGAACAAACGTTCAACCTGATTTGATGTCCCGTGGGCGGTCAGCCCGGGGGCGGGTTCGGCCATGATGTGGGAATTGAGTCATCGCGCGTTGTTGGCTGCGCGTGCAGCTGCCTTGCCAGTGAAGATTTCGGTGGTTCAGGGGACGCCAGAGTCGCATCTGCGGTCAGAAACAATTCCCCGATACTTGTCGGAATGCCTGAAAAGATGGTTAATAATTCCCATGCACCAGGATGGTGAGGTCGTTGATGTGTATCTTCAAGCAAAGCGCGATGGGTCAGCTGCCAAGCGCTTCTTCAGGCGTCTGCTACGTTCACATGGCGGTGAGCCCAGGAAAATCGTGACCGATAAACTACGAAGCTATCGCGTTGCTAATAGAGAGTTGATCCCTGAGAAGATCGACAGTACTGAACAGTACGAGAATAATCGCGCCGAGCAGTCACACGAGGCCACCAGGGAGCGGGGGATGCGTAAGTTTAAATCAGTTAGACAGGCGCAGCGGTTCCTTTGCGCTCATGCAGCGGTTAGCAATTTTTTCAATCCAGGCAGGCATCATGTTCGGGCTGAACACTACAGTGGCTTAGAGGAGTGATAGGCTAGTCTGACGACAGATCACATGATCTTTTAACTAATTAACCCGACCCGGTATTACTAATGAAGACGAGAGACAAATCAATTGAGAATACGAACTGGCCAGCCATTCCTTTTTCAGAGTGGCAGTCGACAGCGGCAGCTCTGCACCTCTATCTGCAAATCGTGGGCAAATACCGATTGGCGAACACTGCGTGGGTTAATCACTCGTGGCATGCCACTTTTTATGTAACACCCAGGGGGCTTACGACATCCCTCGTACCGGATGGCAGTGGTGGCATCGAAGTTCAATTTGACCTGATTGATCATGTCGTCCGTGGGCAGTGTGGCAGCGGCGTTACAGAGAGTTTTCCCCTGACCCCAATGTCTGTGGCTGACTTTCATGATCAGTTCCTGAGCATGCTAAAGAGTCTCGGCGCTTCACCATGTTTTCATGGAAGCCCGAACGAAATGCCAGATCCGGTTCCGTTTATCGAGGACAAGGCTTTGCGCCCTTATGACGCGGATGCCGTTTCGCGGTTCCATCGAGCCATGGTCAGTGTGAACCAGGTGTTTCAGCTATTCAGAACGGGGTTTCGCGGCAAGGTAAGCCCGGTGCACTTGTTTTGGGGTAGCTTCGACCTCGCTGTGACGCGCTTTTCCGGCCGAGGAGCGCCTCCACACCCTGGTGGTATTCCACATCTGCCAGACGATGTAACCCGGGAAGCCTACTCCCACGAGGTGTCGTCAGCGGGGTTCTGGGCGGGCGGAGGACCCATCGATGAGGCGGCGTTCTATGCCTATGCTTACCCACAGCCGGACGGGTTTGCCGACTCCGATATCTCGCCTGAGGCCGCCAGCTATAACGCGGAATTCGGCGAGTTCGTACTGCCCTATGAAGCGGTGCGCACCGCTAAAGAGCCGGAAGCAACGTTGCTGGCCTTTCTGGAGTCGACTTACGCAGCCGCTGCTGCCCTGGGTGATTGGGATCGAACGCAGGAGTGCTCCTTAGGCAAGAAAGGAAAGGTCTCACCGATCAGCTAATCTAAATACCCGGGGGTTGGCGACGGGTTTCCGAGCGTTTCGGACTATATCATCGTAGCTATGGTATCCACGAGCTTTTGCGCAGCGTGAGCTAGCTGGCGATGGTCATGATAGACGATCTCTATTGGCACCTTGTCTGGCCAGTTGTTGGGATTTATTACAACCAGAACTCCTTTCTCAAGTTCTAGAGGGGCATCGGCTCTATAGAGCCCCATAAGGCAATTACTGCTGAGAACGATTGATTTCATCATGCCCGGGTCGTCAGCGTGGAGGTGATAGCCTTGGGCCGCATCGACAGTGACGCCATCAGACTTGAGTTGTTGTTCTGCCCAGTCTGTGTACCACTCGGGTAATATTGCTCCTAATCTAGGGTATTCAAAATATTCGGCAATAGAGCGGTTAGCTCTGCGTGTCAGCGGATGACCGGACCTGCATACTAATATTGGCGATGTGATCGAACCGGTAAATGAGATGAGACGTTTGTTTTTGATCGCGCGTGCTGGGTAGCTCACAAAAAGATCTATCTCATTTCTATCCAGCAGCTCGGAGAGTACTTTGCGCTCGGCGCTTGTCACCCTGTACTTGAAGAGCGGGTAGCTATCCATGAGGGCGATGAGGGCGGGCACCAGGATCGCATTACTCAGGGTAGGGTCCACCCCGATATTAAGTACGCCAGTCTCCAGGCTATTTGCGAGATCAACTTCGCGCTCGATTGATGCTGCACGCTGGACGATCTGCCGCGCGCCATTGACGACAATCTCACCTGTCGGTGTCAAGGACACTCCGCTTCGACTACGTATGAAAAGAACCGCTTCGTAATGCTGTTCAAGCCGCTGGATGCTTTGGGTGAGCCCCGAGGGAGTAATCCCAAGTTTTTCAGCGGCGATGCCAAAGCTACCAGCTTCTGCGAGAGCAACGGCGCATTGGAGTTGACGGAGGTGAAACATAGCGATTGGGTGATAGTCCTGCGGGAGATCAGATAATTAAGCTTAGCTTAATATACTCTAACAAATATTAAATACCATAAATTAATGCGATTGTTTAGGATTACGTGTTGACATCCTAAGACCAACGACCCGTTTACAGCTGCAGGCCAGCCAGCGGTTTCCACTCACGTGCCAGGTTCCTGGAGTTGCTTTTCAGTCTGAATCGCCCTGAAAGGGTCTGGATCGAAACGGAGAATTACTGATATGAAACTACTTTCAGCATTGGGCTGCATTATGGCCAGCCTAACATTCGTAGCAACATCGTCTGCGGCTACACCGAAATATAAAGCAGATGTACCGGAGGCTTTGATAACTCCAGACACGGTTCAAAGCGAGTACCTCGGAGAATTAGAGTTCTTTGATGGCTTTCCGAAAGAACGCACTATTGAAAAATCGTATAAGTTTCTTGATGTCATGCATGCAGTGCAGTTGTTTGAGCTCGGTATGCCAACGTCTTCGATGTACGCAATGCTAAATGGTCACCGGCAGATTGGCGTAAAACCCAATGTCTCGATTGGCATTACCGAGCAGTTAATGGACGCACGTTCATTGTGGCTCACTCCGAACACCACAACGCCCTATATTCACGGTGAAGTGGATGTTAAAGATGGCCCGGTGGTTATTGAGGTCGCCAGCCCGGTAATCGGCATAGTTGATGATGCATGGTTCAAATATGTTGGTGATATTGGCCTTGGAGGGCCCGATAAAGGCAAGGGCGGGAAATACCTTGTTGTAGGACATGAGTATGAAGGTGATATTCCCGAGGGCTATTATGTTCTGAAAACCAACACCTATCGTCACTGGCTGTTAATCCGTGCCGTTGGCAAGCCTGGTGAGCCTCTTGGTGAAACGTTGGATACGTTTAAAAAAGGTTTCAAAATGTATCCACTGGCCAAGGCTGATAACCCTCCAAAGAATGAGTATGTGAATCTTTCGGGCAAAAAATACAACACAATCCACACAACGAATGCCGAAATTTACAGAGAGCTAAACGAAGCAATTCAATACGAGCCCGCTAAGTCCGGCAACCCCGAGATGCTGGGTCTGGCGAAATCTATCGGAATCGTTAAAGGGCAGCCTTTCGAACCCGACGAGCGTATGCAAAAGATTCTCGATGAGGCCGCAAAAATTGGCAACGCAGCATTTCGTTCGGTTATGTATAAGCCACGAAATAAAGCTGCATACTTCTACCCAGATCGCCAGTGGTTCTCCCCGCTAGCCGCGGGTAGCTACGAGTTTCTGGATGACAATGGTGCCCGCCTGCTGGACGATATGGTCGGCTTTCACTTCTACGCAACGGGCGTGACTCCCTTCATGGTTAAGCCGCAAGCCGGGGCGGGGTCGGTGTATGAAATTGGTTCAACTGATCTGAATGGCAAGCCATTGGATGGCGGAAAAACTTACACCGTTACACTTCCAGGCCCAGTTCCAGCAAAGGATTTTTGGTCCTTCATGGCATACGATAACCATACTCGCTCAATACTCGAAACGGATCAGCAGAGCGGGGGAATAGACTCTCTGCGTGAGGGCATGAAAGTAGAGGAAGATGGTTCTGCGACCATCTATTTTGGACCCAAAGCACCAAAAGGACAGGAGAATAACTGGGTTCAGACTGTGCCTGGTAAAGGCTATAACGTGCTATTGCGTCTCTATGGCCCACTGCAAGCATGGTTCGACAGAAGCTGGAAGCCAGGAGATTTTACCCCGGTTCAGCGCTAGCGCTCCTTGCCACAGGCGGCCACCAATATGGTTTTGAGTTAGTTAAATAAGGAACCTGTTATGAAAAAGATTACACAATATCTGATTATTATTATTTCATTAGCCCCTTGCATCGCCTCTGCGGAAATAAGCAAGGAGGTCCTCGATTCGATCTCAACACCTGACCAGGTGAATACTTCGATTGGGACACTTAACTTTCTCGACGGCGCACCAACGCATGAGACGGTTGAGAAGGTCTACGATTACCTCGATACGGCTCGGGCGATGGACACCTTTCTCAAGGGCATGCCGGGTGCATCCGTCAATGCCCTCATCGACGGAGCTCACGCCCTCGGAGCGGTAGAGGCAAACGAGGTTATGATTTTTGACAAACTGATGGGCCCGGATTCCCTCTTCCTGACGGGCAACAGCTCGACCGTTTATGCCATCCCAGACCTCGACCTGTTGCGCGACGGGCCGACCGTGGTGGAAGTGCCCGATGGTCTCCTCGGGGCGGCCAACGACGGCTGGTTCCGTTATATCAACAACCTTCCAACTGCAGGGAAGTATCTCTACCTGCCCCCAGGATACGATGGCCCTATTCCCGATGGCTTCGCGGTCTATCGCCCGAAATCCTACCGGATCTGGGTCTTCCTTCGCTCCTCGGTGAAGAACGGGGATGTCGAGGCCGCGACCTCTCTCGTAACGGATAACGTCAAGGTCTATCCGCTTTCAAAGTTCGCCGATCAACCGAAAATGAAGTGGGTGAGTGCGTCAGGAAAAGCGTTCAACACGATCCACCCAAATAACATCGATTTCTATCACCACCTCGACAAGATCATTCAGTATGAGGCCCCCGAGATGCTTGACGCCGAGACCCGGGGTCTATTCGCTTCGATTGGAATCGAGAAGGGAAAGACGTTTGATCCCGACGAACGGATGCAAAAAATCCTCACCGATGGGGTTGCGCTTGGCAACGCCGCTTCGCGTGCCATCGTGTGGTACCCCCGCTACGAGAAGAATATGAAAGGCATTCGCGTGTATCCGGATACCGACAGCAACTGGATCATGGCTTACACGGCACGTAACGTCTTCTTTAATGGCGAAGACGGTCAGACCATGAATACCGACGCACGGGTCATGTTCCATTATCCCTACACCGCGGTCACACCGGCCATGGCCGCTCCGAGGTTGGGTAAGGGGTCCGATTATGCGATCACCTACGTTGATTCCAAGAAGAAGTTCTTCGACGGTGCCAAGACCTACACGATGAACATTCCTGCCGACCCGCCTGTCGGAAACTTCTGGGCCGTTACGGTCTACGATACCCAGACACGTTCGATGCTGCAAACCGACCAGGACGCTCCTACCGTCGGCGGCAACACCGAGGGGCTCAAGAAGAACCGTGATGGATCCTATACGGTCTACTATGGCCCCAAGGCGCCTGAAGGCTACGAGAACAACTGGATCGAGACGATTCCTGGCAAGAGTTGGTTCGTGATCCTTCGTATGTACTCCCCGCTTGAGCCCTGGATCGAACAGACCTGGCGGCCTAGCGAAATCGAACTCGTTAAATAGGGCGAGATATGGTGAAAAGAAATAATCAATATCTAATCATTAGTTCATTACAAATAAAAAGGGCCCCTTTTTTGGGGCCCATTTTTTTTGGTGGTGATGGGTGCCATCGAACAGTCTCAATAAGATACTGATATTAAGACTATTATATTCCTTAGTGAAGTATAGATGCCCCCAAATGTGCCCCCAAATTGCCTTTGAAAGTCCAGCTAGGCCACATTCGATTCACCGCTGGATTCTCGGAGACTGTTCGCGTTACCGCTACAAATGTGAACGATGGTCGTTCGGTTGAACTGGAGGAACACCTACCAGGCGCGGCATCATCTAAGACTTGTACGAGTTTTTGCATCAGAAGGCCACGCCAATCTCCCACGCCATTTTGGGGCGATTTCCCGTAGCTAAACTAACAGGCATGCACAACCATGAGTGGACTCGTTTATCCATTCATGCCCGGTGCCTGCTTCGTCCACGATTGCTGCCACGCCCGCCTATCAGAGGCATCGGCCGGAACAGACTGCGCTCTATTCCATCGTTGCTGAACATTACCCGCGCTTCGTGCAGGAGATCGAACGTGGCGGCGGCCACCTGCCCGGGTTCGTGCGCCGGGAGTTCGAGGACTATCTGCAGTGCGGGCTGCTCGAACACGGCTTCCTGCGCGTCAAGTGCGACGGCTGCCGGCACGAGCACCTGGTGGCATTCAGTTGCAAGCGAAGAGCGTTCTGCCCCAGTTGCGACGCGCGCCGCATGGTCGAGTCAGCTGCCCACCTGGTCGATCACGTTTTCCCCGAAGCACCCGTCAGGTAATGGGTGCTCACGTTCCCGTTTCCGGTCCGATTCCTCCTCGCTGCACATCCGGAAGCCTTGAGTCAGGTGCTGGCGGTGGTGCAACGCGGCATTTCGACGTTTGTGATCCCGCACTCAGGCTTGACGGTGGCTTCCGGCGCGAAGACCGGCGCCATGACCCTAATCCAACGCTGCGGCTCGGGCCTCAACCTCACCGTCCACCTGCACATGCTGTTCCTGGGCGGTGCCTACACCTTCAGTGGCCAGCGCGTTTCCTTCCACCGCGCCCGCCGGCCCAGCAATGCGGAGCTGGCCCAACTGCTCGGCACCCTCAGCCGGCGCATCGTCCGCGTGTTGGTACGGCGCGGCTTGTTGATCGCCGATCCGGTTCATCCCTATCTGGACCTGGGGTCCGGTTCCAGCCTCGACCACCTGCAGGTCGCGTCCATCCAATATCGCATCGCCATCGGACCGCACGCCGGCCGTAAAGCCCTGACCCCGTACAGTCTGCCACCCACAGAGGAGAACTCAGACATTCCTCTGTTGGCCCGGGGCGCCGGCTTCTCCCTGCACGCCGCCACCGTCTGTGAAGCCCACCAGCGATCGCGCCTGGAACGCCTGTGCCGTTACATTACGCGCCCACCCATTGCCACCAAGCGCCTGTCGGTCGATGGCCGGGGCCGGGTCGTGTATCGCTACAAGCAACCGTTCCGGGACGGTTCGACGCACGTCGTGCTGGAACCGCTGGACTTAATCGCCCGGCTGGCCGCCCTGGTTCCCAGGCCGCGGCTCAACCTCACCCGATTTCACGGCGTTTTCGCGCCGAACTTCAAACACCGCAGCCGGATCGTGCCGCGCCGGCCGCGTGGCACGGTGGACCGCGATAAACCCGTGGCATCCATGAGTTGGATGCAACGCCTCAAGCGTGTATTCGCCATCGATATCGAGACCTGTCCCGATTGTGGCGGAACACTGAAGGTCATCGCCTGTATCGAGGCCCCGCCGCTGATTGCAAAAATCCTCGGGCATGTACGCTCGCGCGAGGCTGGAGTAGCGGCCCAGGCCCGGGCGCCGCCGGCGGATTCGCAGCAGGTACTGAAACTCCTCTAAATCCCATGGGTAGCAGCCCCAGGGTGGCGCTCGGCCCATCGTCACTGCCTGGCCGTTGCGAGCCAGAAATCGACGCCCAATGAGTTGGCCCGTCGTATTGGGGCAATAATTCAGGTCGTCACAAGGCAGATCAAGCCGCCTCACTCCGTTCCCGATACTTGCTCGAATCTGGCAACATGTGCTTTATTCTTACTATCCGCGCAAATGGACCGTGATTATCCTGGTTGGGGGGTAAGCGATGGTAATGTTTTCTGTTCATCAATAGCCAGACAAGTACAATGCTATGTCGTTGCTTCTACTGAAACGCAACTTGAACGTCCGGTTACTGTGCCTATGGATATGATGACAAGCTTCGAGGGTTTGATACTTAGTTATGGTCCGCAAGGGAATATAACTTGGTCAAGTCGCAATCCTTCCACTTTTGTTCCAGACTAATATATTGAAAGAAAAAAAAGAAAAGTGACACAGAAAAGTGAGGCAGCGTAAGAGTGGAGACACCCATGTCTTTAAACGATAAAAGTGATGGGTGTCTCAGTCCTTTTCAGTCCTTTTTCAATCCTTTTTTTCTAGCTTGAGAATAATTGACAGAGGCAATCTGACAAATGAATTGTCAGTCAAAAACCCCAGTGTCGGTAAGTTTACTCTGGCACTTTACTCTGACCCGATTTATTCTCTCTGACCCCATTTATTCCAAATTTCGCCAACTACTCAAACCCATTCATAAAAATAAAACTCGAATCAGTATTGGTAAAGGTGCAGGTTACGGTTTCACCAGGACCGAGGCTTATTGCGCTCGGATCGCTGCCATCGTCGCAGGAAGCGGAAAACAGGTTCCAATCGGCCGGGATGTTGATCTCGCTCACCGAATAGGTGCCGGAGAGGAGGTTGCCGGAATTGTTCGTCTCGCTATCGGCCAGGAAAAAGTTGGAGCTGTAATCGGTGCTGAACTCAAAGCTATCGGTTGCTCCACCAGGGTTAGTCTGTTTCCCGATAATGATTGTGCCGGCGGTGCAAGATTCAATGCCAGTACTGCCACCCGCACATTGACCACAGTCATCAATATAAGCCGTTCCGCCCCAGTCGCCGTAACAATCCTGACCACAGGCCTGGTTTCCGGTGTCGCCACCAGCACATTCGCCACAGTTATCCAGCACGGCCAATCCGGTGCAAGGCGGTGAAAAATGCTCATACGCGCCTATATCGCCGAGCGCATCCGCTGGCCTCTCTCTTCCGAGCTGGTCAAGGGCTTCCAAAACGACATCATTGTCCAGGTCTTGTGTCCACACACTCATCATGATGTCCGGATTCTCAGCAAGGGGTGCCGTGCCTTCTGAAAACACTTCTGAAAACAGTGCTATCCATTCAGCGTCTCCCAACAACTCAGGCCCCATATCTGGAATATCTCTGTCACGAAGTTCCGCGTCGAGACGGTGCCAAAATTCGATATAGGGATAGTTTGGAAGCTCTTTCGGCCATGTCTCCGCAGGGCCGAACCACTGCGTGTCGGCCAGCGTTAGAATGGGAATTCCATCAGGATCCGTGTATGGCTGATTTCCAAAGAGTTCGTCATCAATGTCAACGCTTGCCAGAAATGTCTCAAAATCAGCCGTGAAATCAGCGGCAAAACCAATAAGGTTGTAATGACTCTCTATCCGGCCAAGGATAATTTCCAGAAAATCGTTGGTGCCCCCTGATGCAATTTTGTATTCGGCATAAGTCTCGTCAACGCTATAGGCTGACGGGGGCACCTGATCCAGAGCATTTCCCCGGGGTTCATAATGGAGCACTGCGGGATTTGGGGCATCAACTCCGGCAGAAAAAATAGTGTCTGACAGCGTGATACCACTGGTCAGATTGATTACGTCCTCCAAAATAACGCCATCCTCATCCCCTGGCTTTGGATAGTGCCTCCGAGATAGCGACCGCCAGAACTGAGCACCAACCGGAACGAGTATTTGACTGAAATCGATGGTACCAATGCGATTGAATCCCAGACTATTGAAGTGCACCAGCGTTCCTGTAAAGATATCTTGCTCATAAGCGGCGGAGGGAATAGGAATACCGGACCCTGGGGTGACAGGATTGACCGTATTTCCAGCAATCACTGAGTGGCCTATGGTCATTCTTTCCACTGCATGGGCGTTTCCGATTGTTGCGGCGATCCCGCCAGCCAGATTGGGCTTACCCAAATCATCCGTTCGGGGTACCCCATAGACTTCGTTTTCAATGACCGTGCAGCTTTGCATCTTCAAATAGCCGTTAGACATGTAGACAGCACCACCGCGCCAATACACAAACGATAAGGGTAAGGCGGCAGTCACATCAACAACGTTTCTGGCTATGGTGCAATTTCTCAATTCCAGGTGTTTTGCCTTTCCAATACCGCCTCCATCGGAATATACCCCACCGCCGTATCCCAACAATCCACTGATGCGATTGCCTGTGATGGTAGACCGTACAATTTTTGAAACTGCTTCATCCGCTTCGGCACCTCCAACGGAAAAGACCCCACCTCCAGAAACCCCTGAAGCCCAAAGAGAGTTTCCGCTGATCACACTATCCTCTATGTCGACAATATCAGCGTAGATGCCGCCTCCAAAGACACCAGCGTCTCTGTCCCTGGCAGGAACGTCTGAATCTCTTTTGC
>Ga0316189_10003163_pt1 | contig 16000 bp, 14 predicted proteins | sample LowCovwburrow_MG_FD_204930 | JGI IMG/M metagenome (GOLD analysis project Ga0316189, IMG submission 204930) | Coastal sediment microbial communities from Maine, United States - Lowes Cove worm burrow | ecosystem: Environmental > Aquatic > Marine > Coastal > Sediment | place: USA: Maine... | reverse complement strand
AGATCAGGCGAGTCCTCAAACGCCATGACTTTGCCGGCGGAATAGGTCAGACGCAGATGCTTTACGAGCCGCAGAATTGTACGGCTGTCCGTATCCTCCTGGTTGGGCTGGGTGAGAAAAAAGGGTTTAGCGCCGCCAAATTCGGGCTCGCCCTGCTGCCGGCATTCCGACAACTGGAAGAATCCGGTGCCGCCGACTGTCTCGTTCTGCTGCCCAACAAGGCCGACGATACCTCGACCTATAGGCTCGTGCGGGAGGCCGTGAGCGCGGCCGACCAGGCCGTCTATCGTTTCGACCAATGCAAGAGCGATTCGACACCACCGAAGCGCCCACTCAAAAGGGTGGGTTTTCTCGCTCAGTCACGGGTACAGCAGGATGCGGGTAATCGCGCGGCCGAGCATGGCCACGCTATCGGGATCGGCAACAAGCTAGCCAAGGATCTGGCCAACCTGCCCGGCAACATCTGCACACCGAGCTATCTCGCCGAACAGGCCCAGACACTGGGTCGCGGCAAGCGTAAGCTCAAGGTATCCGTACTGAGCGAAGCCCAGATGACGAAACTCGGCATGGGCTCCTTGCTCTCCGTATCACGCGGAAGCCGCCAGCCGGCGAAGTTGATCGTCCTGGAGTACAAGGGCGGCAGATCCGGAAGCAAACCGGTCGCTCTGGTCGGCAAAGGCCTCACCTTCGATGCCGGCGGCATATCGATCAAACCGTCAGCCAGCATGGACGAAATGAAATACGACATGTGCGGTGGCGCGAGCGTCCTGGGCACCATCGCCGCCTGCGTGGAACTCGACCTGCCGATCAATGTTGTCGGCGTGGTCCCGAGTTCCGAGAACCTGCCCGACGGCGATGCCAACAAACCCGGGGATATCGTCACCTCGATGTCCGGCCAAACCATCGAAATCCTTAACACCGACGCCGAAGGCCGACTGATCCTTTGCGACGCACTGACCTATACAGAACGTTTTGACCCGGCAACCGTGATCGATATAGCGACACTCACCGGTGCCTGTATCGTCGCCTTGGGCAATCAGGCAAGCGGTCTGCTGGCAAACGACGACAAACTCGCGGAGGAACTGCTCGAGGCGGGCATGGAATGCGGTGATCGCACCTGGCGCCTGCCTTTGTGGGACGAGTACCAGAGCCAGCTCGACAGCAACTTTGCGGACATGGCAAACATCGGAGGAAAGGGCGCAGGGACCATTACTGCCGCGTGCTTCCTGTCCCGTTTCACCAAGTCATTCCAATGGGCGCATCTGGATATCGCCGGTACGGCGTGGAATTCGGGCAGTGACAAGGGTGCGACCGGTCGCCCCGTCCCCCTGCTCACCGAGTATCTGTTGCGACGCAGCAAGGTCAGCATGTAAGCGGCAAGCAACGGCCAAGATGACAAAGGTCGACTTCTACATTCTGGATGCGAACGCCACCGGCGATCGTTATCATCTGGCCTGCCGGATTGCGGAGAAAGCCCGCCGAGCCGGCCGCCGGGTACTGATCCATACGCCGATTGCGTCCGAATCCAAACACGTCGACAACCTGTTCTGGACACTTTGGGAGCAGAGTTTCATCCCGCACGGACTGCTCGGCAAAGATGAGGCACAGATCAACCCGATCCTGATCGGTGACGGCAGTTCAGACGAAAGCGAACACGAAGTATTGATCAATCTCGCTGCCGAGGTTCCCATGTTCTTCAGTCGATTCGAACGTCTGATCGAATGTGTCGATCATGATGAGGCCGTGAAAGCCGCGGGCCGGGAACGTTTCCGCTTTTATCGCGAGCATGGGTACCCGCTGCAGACACACAATATCACCTAGCTGATATCAGTCGGTACCGGCCTCTGGTGTTTGCGCTCGGTGGGATGTGCTTTTGGTTTTGTTCGCGCTGTCGCGCGGAATCTTTCTTGATGTGCGCGGCGGCGCACACTCGCCCTTCTTTTCTTTGCCTGCCCAAAGAAGAGTCACGCGGGCGCGCTCCGCCGAGCGCTTCCAAGAGTCAATCCGCGCGACAGCGCGAACAACCCCATCCAAAAAAAGAACAATAAAAAAGGGGCCACGGAGGCCCCTTTCATCACACGATCGCAATAATCGATCAGGCTTCTGCGCCCTCGTTCACCGCCTTCATGCTCAGACGGATACGACCCTGCTTGTCGACTTCAAGAACCTTGACCTTGATGACGTCGCCTTCAGACAGCTTGTCACTGACCTTTTCGACACGCTCTTCACAGATCTGACTGATATGCACCAGCCCGTCCTTGCCGGGAAGGATCGTGACAAAGGCACCAAAGTCCATCAGACGTGCAACCCGACCTTCGTAGATGGTGCCGACTTCCACGTCAGCCGTGATCAACTCGACGCGCTTGCGTGCATCGTCACCGGCTGATTTGTCCACCGAGAAGATCTTGACCGTACCGTCGTCACTGATATCGACGGTGGCACCCGTCTCTTCCGTGATCGAACGAATGGTCGCACCACCCTTGCCGATGACATCACGGATCTTGTCGGGATTGATCTTGAAGGTAACGATGCGCGGGGCATGCTCAGACATGTGCTCACGCGGCGCATTGATGGCCTTGTTCATCTCCTCGAGGATATGCAGTCGGCCGTCTTTTGCCTGACCCAGAGCGACTTCCATGATCTCACGGGTAATCCCGTCGATCTTGATGTCCATCTGCAGTGCATTGATACCATCAACCGTACCTGCCACTTTGAAGTCCATGTCACCGAGATGATCTTCATCACCGAGGATGTCGGTAAGGACCGCAAAGTCGTCACCTTCCTTGATCAGACCCATGGCAACACCGGCCACCGGAGACTTGACCGGCACACCCGCATCCATCAGCGACAGGCTGGTGCCGCAGACCGAGGCCATCGAAGAGGAACCGTTGGACTCGGTGATCTCGGAAACGACCCGGATGGAGTATGGGAAGTCGTTAAGGTCCGGCATGCAGGCCAGCACACCACGCTTGGCCAGACGGCCATGACCGATCTCACGCCGCTTGGGGCTGCCGACGCGACCCAGTTCGCCCACGCAGAAGGGGGGGAAGTTGTAATGCAGCATGAAGGGTTCCTTATAGGAGCCCTCGAGCGCATCGATGATCTGGGAGTCACGCTCGGTGCCCAGCGTGGTGATTACCAGCGCCTGGGTCTCACCGCGAGTAAACAGCGCAGAACCGTGGGTACGCGGCAACACACCGGTACGAATGGTGATCGGGCGGACGGTCTTGGTGTCACGACCGTCGATACGGGGCTCACCCGCAATGATGCGACCACGCACGGTCCGCTTCTTCAGCTTGTCGATTGCAGCCGATACCTCGGCTTCGTCGAAGGCCGACTCGTCGCCGCCACATAGCTGCGCTTTCGCTGCTGTAGCAGCCGCATCGGTGGCCGCATAGCGCTCCATCTTGTCGGCGATGGTGTAGGCACTGCGCATTGCATCGCCACAGGCAGCCTCGACAGCGGCCTTCAGTTCTTCGTTCTCGACGATCTCAGGCATCTCGAAGACCGGCTTGTCGATCTCAGCCGCGAGTTCCTTGATGGCATTGATCACGGTCTGCATCTGCTCGTGACCAAACAGGACCGCGCCCAGCATGATCTCCTCGGACAGTTGATCGGCCTCGGACTCGACCATCAGCACCGCATTCTCAGTGCCGGCGACGACCAGATCAAGATCGCTCTCTTCCAGCCCGGTCCGGCCGTTGAGGATGTAACTGCCATCCTTGTAACCAACGCGGGCGGCACCGATCGGACCCTGGAAGGGCGCACCGGAAATAGCCAGTGCAGCGGAGGTTCCGATCAGGGCGGGAATCTCCGGATCAACTGCCGGGTTCAGCGACTTGACGGTACAGATGATCTGGGTTTCTGCCCTGAAGTTCTTGGGGAACAGTGGTCTGATCGGACGATCGATCAGGCGGCAGGTAAGGATTTCCTTCTCGGCCGGACGTCCTTCACGACGGAAAAAACCGCCGGGGATCTTGCCTGCCGCGTAGGTCTTTTCCTGATAGTCGACAGTCAGCGGAAAGAAATCACGACCGCTGTCAGGGTTCTTGTCGTACACAACGGTAACCAACACCACGGTGTCGGCCATGTTGACCATAACTGCCGCATCGGCCTGACGGGCTATTTCGCCGGTCTCCAGCGTGACTGTGTGTTCGCCGTATTGAAATGTTTTCTTAATCGGGTTCACTTGGAAATCCTCAAACCTTTGGTAGGTGATCGCTTAGCGGCGCAGACCCAGACGGGAGATAAGCTCGCGGTAACGCTCGACATTCTTCGACTTCAGGTAATCGAGAAGCTTGCGGCGCTGGTTGACCAGGCGCACCAGGCCCTGGCGGGAATGGTGATCTTTCTTGTGGGACTGGAAATGCGGGGTCAGATCGGAAATGCGGGCGGTCAGCAGTGCGATCTGCACCTCGGTGGAACCCGTGTCTTTCGAGTCCTTGCCGTATTCATCGACAATTGACTGTTTCTGCTCTGCGCTCATTGTCATGACATTTCTCCTGTCATTCTGCCTTCGAGAAGCCCCCAACAATGAGTCCAGGCGGCTTCGGCGGTTGAAACAACGGGGCCGACATCGGCCCCGCGGAAATTAAGGTCGCGTATTCTCTCTCAATTTGGACCGGCTGTCAGCTTCCGGTCATCAAACGTTTGGGCGCAATACGCCCGTCGTCCTGCACCTGGCCTACGGCCAGAAACTCATCACCGTGATAGATCCGCACCCAGCCCTCGGTCGGCGCCTTGGGAACCAGCACCGCCTGCCCCTGTTTGAGGTAAAACGCGGAGTCGGCATTCACCCGCACCTCGGGCCAGTCGGACAGCGCGGTGTCGATAGGCAGCAGCAGCTCATCGATCGCGGCCTGCCCCTGCTCGGCGGCCTTCTCCAGCGACTCCATGGTGTGCATATCAAACCCGGTATAAGGGCCAACGCCGGTGCGCCGCAACGCCGTGACGTGCGCCCCACAACCCAGGGCCTCACCAATATCCTCGGCGAGGGTGCGTACGTAGGTACCTTTCGAGCAATGCACCTTCAGCTCGAACTCAGGCAGGTTCACCTCGCCCAGTTCGAGTTCGTGAATCGACACGGTGCGTGGATCGCGTTCCACCTCGACACCCTCCCGCGCCAGCTCATACAGGCGCTTTCCCTTGTGCTTCAGGGCCGAATACATGGGTGGCAACTGGTCGATCTCACCGAGGAAACGCGGCAAGACATGCTCGATCTGTGCGGTTGTAATGCCTTCTACGGGGCGCGTCCCGGTTATCTCACCTTCGGCGTCCCCGGTTGCGGTCGTCTCTCCTAGCTTCACCCGAAACCAGTAGTATTTGTCGGCGTCGAGCAGAAATGCAGAAAGCTTGGTCGCATCGCCAAAACAGACCGGCAACATACCGTCTGCAAGCGGATCAAGACTACCGGTATGCCCGGCCTTGCGCGCATCGTAAAGACGCTTCACCCGTTGCAGGGCATGGTTGGAACTCAGACCCAGGGGCTTGTCCAGCAACAGGATCCCGCTGATCGGGCGACCGCGCTCACGCCGGCGTCGACCCATGCTCAGTTCCCGCGCCCTTCGTCTTTGGCGACAGCCTGATCGATGAGGGAGGAAAGACGCGTGCCGGTTTCAATCGACTTGTCGTACACGAACGCCAGACGCGGAACGATTCTCAGAGACATTTTCTCTGCCAGACGGCGGCGCAGAAAAGCGGCCGCCTTGTTGAGTGCAGCCTCCGTCGCCTTGGCCTTGGTCGCATCCATCAAGGTGAAATACACCTTCGCATGCGACAGATCACGTACCGCACGCACTTCCTGTATGGTCACCTGGGAAAGCCGCGGATCCCGCGCTTCGTCACGCAACAACAGTGCGAGCTCGCGGTGGATCTCCGCGCCGACACGCTCTTCGCGACCGAATTCCTGCATCTGCGAAAGCCTCTGCCTTTACCTGTCAGAGCTCGCGCGCAATTTCGATGCGCTCAAAGACTTCGATGTGATCGCCCGGTTTTACGTCATTGTAATTCTTGACGCCGATACCGCACTCGATGCCTGCCTTGACCTCGTTGACGTCGTCCTTGAACCGGCGCAAAGACTCCAACTCGCCCTCGTAGATGACCACATTATCCCGCAGCACCCTGATCGGGTTATGCCGTTTGACCGCACCCTCGACCACAATACAGCCGGCAATGGCGCCGAGCTTGGACGAACGGAACACATCCTTGACTTCGGCCAGCCCGACGATCTCTTCCTTGATGAGCGGAGACAGAAGACCCAGGATGGCCTTCTTAACGTCGTCGATGACCTCATAGATAATGCTGTAATAGCGCAGATCCAGTCCGTGTTCTTCGATCACACGACGGGCAGTTGCATCGGCACGCACATTGAATCCGATCACGATCGCATTCGATGTCGCGGCAAGGTTGGCATCGGACTCGGTGATACCACCCACGCCCGATGCGACGATACGCACCTTGGCCTCGTCGGTTTCGATCTTGAGCAACGACTCGCGTAGCGCCTCGGCAGAACCCTGCACGTCTGCTTTTACGATCAGGTTGACGTAAGCCACCTCGCCCTCGGCCATCTGCGAGAACAGCTGATCCAGCTTGGCGGCCTTCTGTTCGGCCAGTCGTGAGTCACGGTGGCGGACCCGGCGCAACTCGGCCACCTCACGCGCTTTACGCTCATCGGCCAGGGCAACCATATCGTCACCCGCAGATGGAGCTGCCGACAGACCGAGCACCTGTACCGGAATGGAGGGACCCGCTTCTTGCACAGAGCGGCCGTTCTCGTCGAACATCGCCCGCACACGGCCAAATTCGGTGCCTGAAACGACGGCGTCACCACGCTTCAGGGTCCCGGATTGAACCAATACGGTCGCAACCGGGCCACGTCCCTTGTCGAGACTGGATTCAACAATGATCCCGCGCGCAAGACCGTCGTGCACGGCATTCAGCTCAAGCACCTCGGACTGCAACAGCACCGCCTCCAGCAGCTTGTCGATGCCTTCACCCGTCTTGGCGGAAACCTGGATGAACTGAGTATCGCCACCCCATTCTTCGGGCACCACCTCTTCGGCCACGAGCTCCTGCATCACGCGGTCCGGGTTTGCGTCCGGCTTATCCATCTTGTTGACCGCGACAACGATCGGCACCCCGGCCGCACGTGAGTGCTGGATGGCCTCTTTGGTCTGCGGCATCACACCGTCATCGGCGGCAACCACCAGGATGACGATATCGGTTGCCTGTGCACCGCGTGCCCGCATGGCGGAAAATGCAGCGTGACCCGGTGTATCGAGAAACGAGATCATGCCCTGATCAGTCTCGACATGGTACGCACCGATGTGCTGGGTGATGCCACCGGCCTCGCCCGCCGCGACGCGGGTGGCACGGATATGGTCGAGCAGCGAGGTCTTGCCGTGGTCGACGTGGCCCATAATGGTAACCACCGGCGCACGCGGCTTCATCTCACCTTCCTGTTCCTCTTCAGAGGCAGTCAGGATCTCTTCCTCGACATCCTCCTGCCTCTGCACCACAGCGGTATGTCCCAGCTCCTCGACCAACAGCATCGCCGTTTCCTGATCGAGCACCTGATTGATGGTAACCATCATGCCCATCTTCATCAGGGCCTTGATGACCTCACCGGCCTTGATCGACATGCGCTGTGCGAGATCACCAACCGAAATGCTGTCGGGAATCGGGACCTCTTTGATCACGGGCGCGGTGGGGCGTTGGAAACCGTGTTGTGAATCGCCGCTGGCCGCCGCTGCAACACGTCGTCCCGCCTTGCGACCACCCTTTCCCGCACGCTGGCCGCGCTTGCCGGTGGCCACATGCAGCTCACGCCGTCCGTGACGACCGCGCTCTGATTCCTCACCACGGCCACGCTTGGCCTTCTTGGCCGGCCTGTCGGTGGCCTTGGCGGGGTCCGGAGGCGGTTGCGCCGGCTCCGCCGGCTGAAGGGCCGCAGCCTCAAGGCGGGCCTGCTCCTCGGCCTGACGCCGCAACTCTTCCTCGGCTGCAAGCTGAGACTCCTCGGCCTTGCGTTTTTCATCGTCCTCGGCTTCGCGGCGGGCCTCCTCGGCACGGCGCCGCGCATCGGCTTCCTCTTCAACCTTTCGACGCTGCTCTGCCTGCTCCGCGAGGGCCTGTTTGGCCTCTTCGGCCTGGCGCAGCAGCTCCTGCTGCTTGACCTCGTCTTCCCCAACCGGCTTGGTGACGGTGCGCTTGCGACGCACCTCGACGCTAACCGTTTTGGCGGCGCGCGCTGCCGGACTGCGTGCCGTCACCCGACCGCTCGCGGGCTGATGCAACTCGGTCGTTGTTTTGCGTTTCAGCGCAATCTTGCGCACCCCGGAGCCACCTGCGCTCTCTTTCTTGCCATGACTGCGGCGCAGGTGATTGAGCAGGTCCATTTTCTCCTGCTCGGTAATATTGTCTTCCGCACTCTGTTTGGAAACACCGGCTTCGCTCAACTGCTTCAGCAGCCGATCGACCGGTATCCCAACATCGGAGGCGAGTTGGCTGACCGTGACTTCACTCATTTTCGATCCCCTTTACTCGGCACTCTCTTCAAACCAGGGTGCGCGTGCGGTCATGATCAACTGACCGGCGCGCTCTTCTTCCATTCCATCTATCTCGAGCAGTTCGTCAATCGACTGCTCCGCGAGGTCTTCCATATTCACCACCCCGCGCGACGCCAGCTCGTAGGCCAGCTTGCGATCCATGCCTTCCATCGACAGCAGATCCTCGGCAGGCTCTACGTCCCCGAGCACCTCTTCCTTGGCGATGGCGCGGGTCAACAGCGCATCCTTGGCACGATTGCGCAGTTCCTCGATGATCTCCTGATCGAATTCCTCGATGGCTGCCATCTCGGCGTCATCGACGTAGGCGATCTCCTCGATATTCGTGAACCCTTCCTGGACCAGGATTGCGGCCACCTCTTCGTCGACGTCAAGCTGCTCCATGAAGTGCTCGACGTGACTCTGTGCCTCGGCCTCACTCTTTTCAGCTGCCTGTTCTTCGCTCATGACATTGAGCTCCCAACCGGTCAGCTGGCTGGCCAGACGCACGTTCTGGCCGCCGCGACCGATCGCCTGTGAAAGATTCTCATCCTTCACCGCAATGTCCATGCTGTGCGCATCTTCATCGACCACAATCGAGGTGACGTCCGCAGGCGACATCGCATTGATGACGAACTGCGCGGCATTGTCATCCCAGAGGATGATGTCGACACGCTCACCACCCAGCTCATTCGAGACCGCCTGAACCCGCGAACCGCGCATACCGACACAGGCGCCCACGGGGTCGATCCGCGCATCGTGTGCGCGCACCGCGATCTTGGCACGCAGGCCCGGGTCACGCGCGGCACCCACAATCTCGATCAGATTCTCGCCAACCTCCGGCACCTCGAGCTTGAACAGCTCGACCAGCAGGTGGGGCGAGGTCCGGGAGACGAACAGCTGCGGACCGCGCTGCTCGGAGCGCACGTCGTACAGATAACCGCGCAGGCGGTCACCGGCACGGGCGGCCTCTTTCGGGATCACCTCGCTCTTTGGCACCAGCGCCTCGGCATTGTTGCCCAGATCCAACACGATGGATCCACGATCAGCGCGCTTGACGATACCTGTAATCAACTCACCGACGCGGTCTTTAAAGGCCTCCACGACTTTCGCGCGCTCGGCCTCACGAACCTTCTGAACGATGACCTGTTTCGCCGTCTGTGCTGCAATGCGGCCGAACGAGATCGAATCGATCTCATCCTCAATGAAATCACCCGGTTGCATATCCCTGTCCGGCTCTTCGGCCTTGGCCGCGGACAAGGTTATCTCTGCGATGGGGTTCTCGAGCACCTGGGTCTCGGCATCGTCGACCACCAACCAACGCCGGAAGGTCTCGTAGTCGCCGGTCTCGCGATCGATGGAAACCCGCACCTCGATCTCGCCCCCGTTTTTCTTCCGCGTCGCGGAAGCCAGGGCGGCCTCGATCGCCTCGAAGATGATTTCTTTGTCGACGCCCTTCTCGTTTGACACCGCATCAACAACGAGCAAGATTTCTTTGTTCATCGTTCCGCCTTCCAACTAAAACTGAGGTACCAGCCGTGCCGAAGACAATTGTGCAAATGGCAGTCTCACCGACTCCCCCTCCACCTGCAGCACTACATCGTCACCATCGACCTCGATGATGGTGCCCCTGTAGTTGCTTCTGCCTTCCAACGCCACGTTCAATTTCACCCGGGCCACCTGGCCCACAAACTGCTCGAAATGCGCCTTTTCAAACAAAGGGCGATCCAATCCGGGAGATGACACCTCAAGCGAATAATCGCCCTTCACAGGGTCTTCCACATCGAGCACGCCACCCACCTGGTGACTGGCTTTTTCACAATCTGTAAGGCCTATTCCGCCCTCACTGTCTATATAGATCCGCAACAGGTGCCCCGCCTTGGGCCGAGACAGCAACTCAACGCCCACAAGCTCGTATCCGAGCGCCTCGACGGCGCTTCTAACCAGATCCGTCAAATAGGGCGGTGCCTTATGCATATTCCCAAAAACAAAAAATGGGCCTTAGGCCCATTCCTGATCATTCGCACCAAACGCCCAGCGTTTGACGCTTTCCGATACAAAAAAACCCCGTCAACGGGGCTTTTCAGGACGCGGCCCCTGTCCGAACCGCCACTGCCTCAAGACATCGCAGCCTTTTGACAGCGCACGAATTCTAACAGAATCCCGTTTCCGGTCAAAGTATTTGAGTGCGCACGCGCGGCAACCGGCCCCGGGTCAGTGCCTGTGTCCGTCCGCGCGCAAGGTACCGGACTGCTGTGCCGCCTGTGCGGCCAGGCGGACCAGCCTCTTGGCGTCTGCAAACTCGACCTCGCTCAATCGCGAGGCCACGTACCAACGCAACCTCTCTGCGTCGTCATCACCCTGCTGCACCGCCCGGGTCAGCCAGAAATACGACTGCACCAGATCGGGCTCAACACCACGCCCTTCCGCATACACCAGGCCCGCCGCATACTGGGCATCCATATCACCGGCCTCAGCCTCGGCGATCACGCGCGCGGCCACTTCGGGGTCGTTGCGTAAGAGACCGAGTCCACTGAGATCTGCCATGGGGTTCGTCCGTGCAATTGTCCGGGGCCACAGGCAGTGACCCCGGCACTGTAGGTTCAGTCAAACTTGAGCATCTGCTCCATCTGGGGCGCGAGCTTGACCGCCATGGTCTCGACATCGCCACCGTACATCTTGCCCATCAGCTCGAGGTTCATCATGGAAACATATGTTTTTCCATCAGATTTTTGGTAGACCGCTATGGTACAGGGCATCATCGCAGTCAGCATTTTGTACTCGTCCTTCAGCAACAGTTCGACCGCCGCATTCGGCTCGCACATCTTCAACACCTTGTTGGGGCCGATGTCCTTGCCGGTCGCCCGCTTCATGTTGCCGCGGAAGTTCACCTTCCATTTCTTGGGCACTTTCCAGCCCAGGGCCTTGGCGTTTTTCTCGATACGCGCCAGGGTTTCATCAAAGCCGAGCGGGCTGGCCAGCTCCAACAGCATCTGTGGCATCGCCGCCTGTTGTCCGCCATCGCTGGCAGATGCGACCTGGACAGTGGCCATCGCGACCACGAGGCTGATCGCCATTCTTTTCACCAATTTATTCATCTGCACTCTCTGCTCCCCTGGTTCGTGGAATTCTTACTGCTCGCAACCGCAGCGAATCGTCTGCAAATTCTACCGACGAACGGCCACTTTGATTTGATCTATGTTTGGTTTGCAACGCTTCCGGCCATTCTCCCAGTTTTTCTCCCGAGGCTCCATGCCGTCTCTTGCATGTACCAAAGACACGGCAGCTTGACTCCTGCCACCCCTCCACTCATAAACTGGCTGGCATGCAGGAAGGCACCCACCCCCACCTCTCCGGCCAATGAACGACACACCCCAGCATGCGAAAAGCCAAGGCGCGGACAGCGCCGCATTGGTGGATGACAACTGCTTCCATTGTGGCTTGCCTCTGGACCCCAACTTCGAAGACCGCGAGCAGATCCTTGGTCGCGAGCGTGCATTCTGCTGCCACGGTTGCCTGGCGGTGGCCAAGAGTATCGTGGCCGCCGGCCTCGACGAGTACTACGAGCATCGGCGTGAGAAGGCGATAACCGCGGACGCAGTCCCGGAGATTGTCCGCAGGCTGGGATTCTACGATCACCCCGAGGTGCAAAAATCCTTTGTACGTGACAAGGCCGACACACGCGAGGCCTCCCTGCTGCTCGAAAACATCCGCTGTGCAGCCTGCCTCTGGTTGAACGAACGTGTACTGCGTGGGCTCGATGGCGTCATCGATGTGGACCTCGACTACGCCAGCCACCATGCGCGGGTCCGCTGGGATCCAACTCGCATCAAGCTCAGCGAAATCCTCGAGAGCATTCTCAATATCGGCTATGTAGCCCATCCCTACGACGCGACAAAGCGCGAGGAACTCAACGCCGTTCAGCAAAAGCGCAGCACCGAACGCCTGATCTTTGCCGGCATCATCGGGATGATGGTGATGAACTTTGCGATTGCCGGCTATGTCATGGGCTACGGCGACGAGACCGGAGAGCTCGGGCTGTGGATCATCATCGGCCGCTGGACCAGCCTGTTCGCCACCACCGCCCTGCTCGCCTATCCCGGCCAGGAGTTCTTTATCGGTGCCTGGCATGACCTGCGAAACCGCCGCCTCGGCATGGATGTGCCGATTGTCATCGGCCTGAGCGTCGCCTATCTCGGCAGCATACACACGACCTGGACACAGACCGGCGAGGTCTATTACGACTCCATCGCCATGTTTGTTTTTCTGGTACTGCTGGCCAGGCGGATCGAACTGCGCGGCCGGGTGCGTGCCGCAGATGCACTCGACCGGGTGGGCAAGATCATGCCGTGCCTGGCCAACCGTATCGAAGGCGGTGGCGAACGCGAGGTCCTGGTCACTGAACTGGTGCCGGGCGACCACGTGCGCGTGCGACCCGGTGAGATCGTCCCCACGGACGGGCACTTGCTGGAGGGCAATAGCAGTTTTGACGAATCGTTGTTGACCGGCGAAGCGATGCCCGTAACCCGCGCTCCCGGCGAACTCGTGGTGGGTGGCAGCTGCAACGTCGACCAGGCGGTCGTGATCGAGATAGAGAAAGACAGCGCCGATTCCACAGTCGCGGAGATACAGCGCCTGCTGGCCCGCGGCATGCGTGATGCCCCACGCTACGCGATCCTCGCGCAACATGCGGCCACCTGGTTTGTTGGCGCCGTCCTGCTCATCGCCGCAGTCACCGCGGGTGTCTGGCTGGCGATCGACCCAGCCTCGGCACTGCCCAACACGGTCGCGGTCCTGATCGTCACCTGCCCGTGCGCACTCGCTCTGGCAACGCCGGTTGCCGCCGCGATCGCCGTGGGAAGATCCGCCGACAACGGTCTGCTGACCGTACGCAGCGACGCTATCGAGCTGCTTGCCCAGTGCGACACCTTTGCCTTCGACAAGACCGGTACCCTCACCACAGGTGAACTGCAGTTGGAACGAATTGAGACCTTTGGTGGTATCGATGAGGTTAAGGCCCGATCCATCGCGGCCGAGCTGGAAACCCATTCCGAACACCCGATCGGAAGGGCCCTGAGATCTTCCGACCGGGACAACGGCGTGAACGTCCAGTCGCTGCAGAATCACATGGGCGAAGGCGTCGCAGGCAGGATCGACGACAGCCGCTGGCGAATCGGAAAACCCGAATTCGTCCTGAGCGAACAGACCAGAAAAGACCAGGAAAAACGCATCTCCGCAATGCGCGCCACAGGGCATGTCGCTATTGCACTGGGCGACGACCACGGTCATGGCGCCCTGTTCGCCCTGAGCGACCGTATCCGCCCAGGTGCCGCCGCGCTGATCCAGACCCTGCGAAATCACGGCGTGAGCCGTATCGCCCTGCTGAGCGGCGACAACCAGGGGAGTGTCGATAATTTCTCTGCCGGTCTCGGGCTTGACGAAGCCCTTGGCGACCTCAAACCCGCGGACAAACTCCAATGGATTCGCGAGTGTCAGGCCAGGGGGGAACGCGTTGCAATGGTCGGCGACGGCATCAATGATGCGCCCACGCTTGCCTTGGCCGACGTGTCGGTATCTTTCGCCCATGCCACCGACCTGGCACAGCTGAACAGCGGACTGCTGGTCCTGGGCACTGAACTCGGCGTTATCGGTGAAATCCGTGGCCTGGCCGAAAAAACGCGGCGCATCATCCACCAAAACCTGGTCTGGGCCGCCAGTTATAACTTTTTGGCGGTTCCAGCAGCCGCAATGGGCTTGATCGCGCCTTGGGGAGCGGCGATCGGCATGTCGCTCAGTTCGTTGCTGGTGGTAGCCAACGCGCTGCGCCTGCGTGCCCGTGCTCCAGCCGCTTCAGGAACGCAAACCCTTAGCAAAGAATAAGATACGCGTCAAGACGCTGCGCTTGACTTCGTCGAAAATATCTATATATTAGTATCTATTAATATTGTGGAGAAGATGCCATGTACCGCATTGTGCATAACGAGCAAACCAATAAATACCGCGTCGAGAAACGCGGCCTGCTCGGCTGGGCTTTCGTCAACGATCCACAGACCGGTGACTACCTCGGGTTTGACAAGGTCGACGAAGCCCGTCGCTGGGTCAAAAACCACATCCGCCGCGACAACCAGAGTACGCGTCGCTGGAAGGTCGTATCCGATTGCAATTACTGACCCACCGAGTCGCCAGTCCCCCCGGCTGGCGACTTAATAACTGTCTCTAAGACCCCTGGTTGACAGCCTCCCCCGGCGCCCCCCCAACTGATCCAGGTTAAGTCGTTCATAACCAATAACTTATACACAAAAAAAGCCTTCAAATAATCCGCGGTTCAGTATATCTTTCACCCGCACTTGGCCTTGACCATAGTCAATAAAAAGAACCCTGGGCGTGACCGGTTGGCACGCAGGCCGGGAAAGGGAGTCCGATTGTACGCGACAGCCTGTCGACTCAATCACCCCGCTTTGTTTTGCAATAGCCTGAAGATAATCAAGCAAGCCATTGTCAATTGGAGATATTTTTATGACCGAGCTGTCGGAAGACGAGCAGAGACGCATCCTGGAGGCGCCGCCCAGAGGCACGTGGGCACTGATACTCACAATCGGCATCGCCATGCTGGCGGGCTGGCTCTATTTCTTCTTCGGCCTGTTTATGTCGCACGGCCCGGTGGCCTAGTGAGAGGAATTCACCATGCATATTGATCCGCTCGAGAAAAAATGGATGTATGTGGTCGGGTTCATGACCGTCGTCATGGTCGGCTCGATGACCTACGCAGCGGTGGTCATGAACATGCACCCACCGAGCAATGTCGAAACCATAGACCCCAAGACGCTGCACCTTTCCGGCGAATTCGCCGAAGACAATCTCGGCGCAACCACCAACCCGGACGGTTCTATCACCGTGCGCATGGTCGCCGCGCGTTATTCCTTCTATCCGCAGATGGTCGAGGTGCCGGCAGATACACCGGTGACCTTCCGGATGACCAGTCCCGACATCGTGCATGGTGTACACGTGCCCTTCACCAACATGAGCACCATGGTGATCCCCGGCTACGTGTCCGAAGTGACCACCCAATTTTCACGCGAAGGCGAATCGCAGTTTCTGTGCAACGAATATTGCGGTCTCGGCCATGACTACATGTGGTCCAAGCTGAAGGTCATCCCCAAAGGCTGATCGCGTCTGACACAAGGAATTCGGGAAAAACCTATGCACGAAAAATCTCAATCAGTGGCAATGGCGAACCTCTGGGTCGCATTTGCTGCATTCTTTGTCGCGGTCATTCTGGGGCTGTACCAGGTCATGAATCGCAGCGGCCTGTTCCCGGAGATCGAATCTCACGAACTCTATTTTGCCTCTGTCTCCACCCATGGTGTGCTGATGGGCTTCGTGCTCACCACATTTTTCATCATGGGTTTCGGCTACTACACGGCGGTTTCTACCTTAAGGCGTCCGCTGTGGAACAG
>Ga0316189_10003161_pt1 | contig 16005 bp, 17 predicted proteins | sample LowCovwburrow_MG_FD_204930 | JGI IMG/M metagenome (GOLD analysis project Ga0316189, IMG submission 204930) | Coastal sediment microbial communities from Maine, United States - Lowes Cove worm burrow | ecosystem: Environmental > Aquatic > Marine > Coastal > Sediment | place: USA: Maine... | reverse complement strand
ATATCGTGCCGGCGAAGCGCGTGAACGAGCGCCAGCTCGCGTTCCGCGATCCACTCAGCCCCCGGCAGCAAAAGCTGGGCTGCTATCCCGCCGACGCGGTCCCCGACCCGGCGGCCGGACCGACGCCGCCGAACCGCAAGGCGGGGATGGAAGCCTATCTGAAGGCCGTCTCGCCGGCGGATTACCGCAAGCTAAAGGGGTTGGACTAGCGCCACGAGCCGCCGGTCAGCAAACGGTTGCGACCCAAGGGCGCCACGGCGTTTCGGACAAACGGCCGCGAGTCGACGGCTGGCCGCGGTGGCTCCGGACTCGGGGTCCGAGGAGTGACCGGCAAACCGGCCAGGCATCAGAAGCTAACCCGCGCTGCGGCCGACGGCTACGCCGGCGCGCGCGGTGGCCGGCGACATCGGTGCCGAAGCCCTCTCTTTCGCGCATGGACTCCCTGATCCGACAGGCACAGGTGGTTCTGAATCGGCCTCACAGTGTGTCGTCCGGTCGAGCCGGGCGGCGGGTCTCCGGGTTGCGGTGCAATGCTGTCGTCCCGAGTCGCCGGGGATTGAACGGTCAGCGCGCAAATGTCGAAGCTATGTCGAACCCGGGTTGCCGCGGCCCCGGTTTATTCGGACTCGCAAGGACCGCACCAGTGCGGCTACACTGTCCGAAGTGCGGTTCGCAACGTCGCTGCCGCTTGAGTTCAGGGGGATGTCATGAGAGAGACCAGCTGGGCAGCACGACTCAGCCTGATTGTGGCCGTGGCGCTTGTAGGCGTCATGCCGGCGACAGTTGGCGCCGACGAGTATCCCGAGGGCTGCGTAAGCTGCCACGTCGAGAGAACAGGCAAGACCGACATGCGTTTGAGTTCGCTCTTGGCGCAGGTCGGGCACAAAAGTGTCGAACGGATGCGACAGGTCCCGCGGGACTGTTTGCGCTGCCACCGTCCCGACGAAGGCAGTGACGATCCTCCATTCAGCGCGCTGATCCACGAGATCCATTACGACGTGCCGACCGTCAATACCTTCGTCACCCTCTACGGGGGTGATTGCCGTCAGTGTCACACGATGGACGCTGAAGAGGGTGAGGCGCGCGTCAAGGGCGGCGCGAAGAACTGGTAACAGGGGCGCTAGAGATGAAGAAAGCACTAATGATGCTTGGCGCGCTCGCGCTGACCTGCTCGCTGACGGACGCGGTGGCCAACGACTATCCCAACGGATGTGTGAGCTGTCATGTCCAGGGCGAGACGGATTTCCGGCTTAACGTCGTTCTCGCCAATATCGGTCACGGCCGCGGCGGTGAACGGACGCTGGAGATTCCCGTCGGATGCAATCGCTGCCACGCGACGGATGGCAGCGGCAACGCGGCGTCGATCAGCAAGCTGATCCACTCGGTGCACTACGAGAATCCGAACGAGAACGCGTTCGTGACCAGGTACTCCGGTGACTGCCGGAACTGCCACAGCATGGACGCCGCTGCCGGCTACGGCAGCATCAAGGTCGGTGAGCGCAATTGGGAGCTCAGGATTCTCCATCCGGAGAGCGATCAGTCGAAGCAGGAAGAATAGCCGGGCAGCGTTCGGGGGCCGCCTGGCGCTTGACCGCTGCCAGCCATGCTGCAACGAACGGCGAACGGGCCAGCCCGCAGGGCGGCCGAATGACCGGTGCCGGGGGCGTTTGAGATGAGGAAAGTACTGATTGCCGTAGCCGCGCTAGCGGTGGCCGGCGGCCTGAGCGAGGCGCTGGCCGAAGGGCAAGATCACGGGTGCGTGAGCTGCCATGTCGAGGCTGAGCCGGACTTCCGGGTCAATGCCTTGTTGGCGAAGGTTCTGCATCGGCGCGGCCCGGAGCGGACAGTTGACGTACCTACCGGCTGCAACCGCTGCCACGCCGCCGACGACAGCGGCGCCGGGGAGCCGCTGGGCAAGCTCATTCACTCAATCCATTACGAAGTCCCGGACGAGAATCTGTTCATGACCCAATTCGGTGGCGACTGCCGGTCGTGCCACAGCATGAACGGCCCCATCGGCAAGGCGATCGCCAAAGGCGGCGAGCGTAACTGGACGGTGCCGGACACTCCGTCAGTGATGGCGCGTTTCCCGCCCAGGCCTGGCCCCAGACCTCTTCCGGGGCAGTAACCGCGCCGGGGAGCGTCCCTCGCTCCCCGGTTCCGGTGACTCAATACTTGGCAGGGATGAAACGCCGTCCCTCCAGGGCGGCCTCGTCGTCATACTCTCCGCTCAAATTGCGCTCGCCGAGCTTGACCTTGCGCGCGGGGATCTTTTTGTAGTCGATGATGCTCAGGAGGTGCGCGATACAGTTGAGCCGCGCGCGCTTCTTGTCGTCCGCGCGAACGACATACCAGGGCGCGAAGTCCCGGTCGGTGGCCAGCAGCATCTCGTCCCGTGCGAGCGAGTAGTCATACCAGCGCTGGTATGACTCGACATCCATAGGGCTGAGCTTCCACGTTTTGCGCGGGTCCTCGATACGGGAGCGGAAACGCTTTTCCTGTTCTTCCATACCGACGTCGAACCAGTACTTGATCAACTGCGTCCCGCTTTCGACGATCATCTGCTCGAAGACCGGCGCATACTGCAGGAAGCGGATCACCTGCTCCTTGTTGCAAAAGCCCATGACCCGCTCGACCCCGGCCCGGTTGTACCAACTCCGGTCAAATATCGTCATCTCGCCGCCGGCCGGAAAGTGCTGGATATAGCGCTGCATGTAGATCTGCGTTTTTTCCCTCTCGCTGGGTGCGGGCAGCGCGACAACCCGGAAGATGCGCGGGCTGACACGCTCCGTGATTCGCTTGATGACCCCGCCCTTGCCGGCGGCGTCGCGGCCCTCGAAGACAACGATGATTCGCTTCTGTTTCGCAACGAGCCAGCGCTGGAGTGCGACGAGTTCGCCCTGGAGTTCCTCGAGTTCCTTTTCGTACTCCTTGTTGGACATCTTTTCGGGCTTGTCGCCCTTGTGCTTGTGCTTGTGTTTGTCGCCCATCGATCGTCTCCCTTTTTGTCACCGCTCCGAGGCGAAGCGTCGCCCTGGATTCAGGCCTGATATATAAATTTTAGCCTAGGATGCAGTCCCGGCCGTGTGGCGGCGAACGAAATCGATCGCCTCATCAACGTCGTCGATGCGCTTGATCAGATCCAGGTCCGCCGGGTCGATCGTGCCGTTGCCGATGAGCGTTTCCTGAATAAACGAGCCGAGATTCCGCCAGAAGTCGCCGCCCATGGCCACGATGGGGAAGGCGTCGAGTTTGCCGGTCTGGATCAGCGTGACGACCTCGAAGGCCTCGTCGAGAGTGCCGAACCCTCCGGGCAGGACGACGAATGCGCTGGAGTATTTCACCAGCATCACCTTGCGCACGAAGAAGTGTTCGAACTCGATGAAGCGGTCGAGATACGGGTTCGGCTCCTGCTCCTTGGGCAGCTCGATGTTGCAGCCCAGGCTGAGCCCGCCGGCTTCCCGGGCGCCGCGGTTGGCCGCCTCCATGATGCCCGGCCCGCCTCCGGTCATGACGGCGTAGCCCGCTTCGGCGAGCCGGCGTCCGACGAGGCGCGCCAGCTCGTATTGTTCGTGGCCTTCCCGGAATCGGGCCGATCCGAAAACGGTGACGCACGGGCCTTCGAAGTCGAGACTCTCGAAACCCTTGAGGAATTCGAGAAAGACTCCGACGGCGCTTTCCAGATCCTCGCCGCGTCCCTGGCGGCCTGCGAGCAGCAACTTTTCCGCGCCCTCGATTCGTCCCAGCAGCGGCATGTTCCGCATCGGGTCCCGCTTGCCTGCCATGTTTGAAACTCCTTAACCTTCGAGGCTGTTGCCTGCGGTGTGCCGATTGAACTGAAGATAGGGGTAACCTAGCATCACTAAGCTCCGGCACGACGCGAGTCGAGTCAAGCCGGAGATTCGGATTTGGGGGGCGACCGCGCGTGAATTCCTGGCTGGCCGTTTTGTACGTCGGACTCGGCGGCTTTCTGGGCGCCGTGGCGCGCTATGCCCTGTCGCTCGCGACGGCCGGTTTGTCGATCGTGATCCCCTACGGAACGCTGTTTGCCAACATCCTGGGATGCTTCCTGATCGGCGTCATACTCAGCCTGTCCGTGCAGTCGGACGCCGTCTCGCCCGGCGCGAGGTTGTTCCTCGCCACCGGGCTCTGCGGCGGCTTCACCACGATGTCGTCCTTCGTTTTCGAACTGGCGTCGCTGACGAGAGCCGGGGACCTCGCGATCGCCGCGCTCTATCTGTCCGTGACTTTGATCGGCTCGGTCGTTTTTTTCTACGTCGGCATGATGCTCGTTCAGCTCCTGCGGGCATGAGGAGGGTCTATGCAAACCAATAGCGATGCGACGCTGATGCGCATCTATCTCCAGGAGGCCGAGCGTTCCGGCCACCAGGCGCTCTACGAGGTGATCGTTACCGAGGCGCGGGATGCGGGTCTGTTCGGAGCGATCGTGCTGCGCGGCATCCGGGGATTCGGCCCGAGCGCGGAGATTCTGAGTTCCCGGATCCTCGACCTGTCCAGCGATCTGCCGATCGTGGTCGAGATCATCGACCGGGAGGACCGGATCGACGCGTTCCTGGAGAAGATCAACACCTTGCTGGAGGAATGCGATTCCGGCGGTCTCGTGACGCTGGAGAAGGCCCGCGTCGTGCGCTACCAGGGCAGCGAAGCACCGGGCTGAAGGCCCGCGGGCTGGCCGTCAGTGCCGGCTAGAGTTCGACGTCCGCAATCGCGGCGGCCATGATCGCGGCCGACTGTGTGAGCGCCTCCCGCTCCGCATCGTTCAGTCGCAAGTGTACGTGCCCCTCGACGCCGTTCATGCTGACTCGCGTCGGCAGGCTGAGACAGACGCCGTTGATGCCGTAGTCGTCCTGCAGACGTGCGCTCACCGGCTGAATCGAGCAGCGATCCTCCAGAATAATGGCCACGAGTCGGGAGATGACCAGCCCGATCGCCCAATTCGTATAGCCCTTGCCCTCGATGATCTTGTAGGCCGCGTTCCTGACCTGGCAAAACAGCGTGTCCATGTCCGGCTGGTTCCAGGGGCGGCCGAGGATGCCGGCGTCCACCGGGCTCTTGCCGCCGATCGTGACGGTACTCCACGCCGCGAACTCCGAATCCCCGTGCTCGCCCAGGATGTAGCCGTGAACCGACTTGGGATCGACGCGGTAGTAGTCGCCGAGCATAGACCGGAATCGCGACGTATCGAGCATCGTTCCGGTTCCGATCACCCGCTCCCGGGGCCGGTCGCTCAGCTCCTGCATGATGTAGGTCAGGATATCCACGGGGTTGCTCGCGACGATGACGATGGCGTCCGGCGCATAGCGATCGAGTTGTGCGGCGATGCTTGCGAAGATCCGCGCGTTCTTGTTGAGCAGGTCCAGGCGGGTCTCGCCCGGCTTCTGTGCGGCGCCAGCGCTAATCACGACAACCTGACAGCCGGCGAGCGCGTCGTAATCGCCGTCCCGGACCAGGATTCTGCCCGCATACCCCTGCCCGTGCATCAGGTCGAGGGCCTCGCCATGGGCGCGTTTCTTGTCGATGTCGACCAGTATGAGCTCGCTGCAGACGTCCTGGACGAACATCGCGAAGGCGCCCGCGACCCCGACCTGGCCCGTTCCGACGATGCCGACGCTTTGTTTGGCCATTGCCTTTCTCCTGGACCCTGGGTGACTGAACCGCGATCTCAATCCAAGCATAGCCGCTGCCCGTTCCCGGCAGCCTTTGGGAAAATCCCTATTTCAAGTGCCCCCCCGATCGCGGCATGATCGACGCCCCGCGGTGGGTCCGTCGACGGGGATTCTGCTAACGTTTCATTCATGACCCTGGTCCATGCCAGCGGCAGCGCTTGGGGAGAGAGCTAATGACCGGAGAACCAGCCCGTCGAGTCGCCGTCCTCACCAGCGGCGGGGACGCCCCGGGGATGAACGCGGCCATCCGCGCCATCACGCGCACGGCGATCAAGATGGATCTCGAAGTGATTGGCTTCTACCGCGGCTACGACGGCATCGTGAACAAGCTTTACGACCCGCTCGACCGCCGTTCGGTGGCGAATATCGTGCAGCGGGGCGGGACCATTCTGCGCTCCGCCCGCAGCAAGGAATTCATGACCCCGGAGGGCCGCGACAAGGCCGCGGCGAATCTGCGGGAACTGGGGATCGAGACGCTATTCGTCATCGGCGGTGACGGCTCTCTCAAGGGCGCCCTGGCTCTGCGGGAGCACTGGGAAGGCCAGGTCATCGGGCTGCCCGGGACGATCGACAACGACCTCAGCGGCACGGACTTCACGATCGGGTACTTCACGGCCCTGGATACCGCGCTGCAGGCAATCGACAAGGTCCGTGATACGGCCGATGCCTTCGAACGGGTCTTCCTGATCGAAGTGATGGGTCGGATGGCGGGTTTCATCGCTCTGGGCGTCGGGATCGGCTGCGGCGCGGAAGAGGTGCTGGTGCCCGAACAGGAGTTCGAGCTCCGGGCCCTGATCGATCGGATCTGCAAGTCCAAGGAGAGCGGCAAGCTCAGCTGCATCATTATCGTCGCGGAGGGCATCGTGCACCGCGGTGTGCGCTCGCTCGACGAGCGAATCACGATTCATGACACCGGCATGCTCGCGAAGGAGATCCAGCAGCACACCGGGCTCGAATCGCGGGCGGTGATCCTCGGACACATTCAGCGCGGCGGAAATCCGGCGGCCCTCGACCGCATGCTGGCCTCAACGCTGGGCGCGTTCGCGGTAGAGCAGGCACTTGCTGGCGCCAATGAGATCATGGTGGGCGTGCGGGCGCAGGAACTGTGCACCGTGCCGCTCGAGGAGACCTGGGCCGAACACAAGGCGCTCGACCCTTACCAACTGAAGGTGCAGCGGCTGCTCGCCTGAGCCCTGTCACGGCTCCGGTTCAGGTGCCGCCGTTGCACGTTTCAGTTTGGGGAGGCAGCGGCGCCGGTCGCGAGCGCGGATTTCGCGCGTCGTAGCACGATCCGGTCGATGATCGGTTTCTCGATGAAGTCCACGGCCCCGGCCCGCATGGCGTCCACCGCCATTTGCAGGTCGCCTTCGCCGCTGATCAGGATCGTCGGCGCCGTTACGCCCCGATTGCGGAGCTGGCGCAGCAGGTCGATGCCGCCGATGCCGGGCAGGCGGACATTGGAGACCAGCAATGCGACATCGAGCTGGGCGAGCCGGTCCAGGAAATCTTCGGCGCTGGAGAAGGACTCGACAGGGGCCCCGAGCTGACCGAGTAGTTCGACCAGCGACTGGCGCTCGCCATCTTCACCGTCCACCACGCATAGTGTGGTGCCGATTACAGAAGAAATTCTCGACGGCTCAGCCATTTACGCTCGAAACCCGAAGCGGGCGCGCCCCCCGTCACCCACCGAAACGAGTCCCGAGTATTTGCCTTGGCGAGGCCGATGTGAATACGAACTTTTACCTAAACCCGTGCCAGCACGGCGGATGGCGCACCGTCAGATGTCGGCCTCGGCGATGAGCACCATGCGGACCAGCTGTGCCAGAGACGCGGCCTGCATTTTCTCCATGACCCTGGACCGATGGATCTCGACGGTTCGCTGGCTGACGCCCAGGTCACTTGCGATGACCTTGTTCGCCTTGCCCTGGACCACCTGGGTCATGACCTGTCGCTCGCGGGCGGTGAGTGACTCGACGCGGCGGCGTACCTCGTTACGCTCGAGTTCCTCCTCGTGCTGATGGGTGCTGGCGTTCAGCGCCTCAGAGACTTTCGTGACGAGCGTCTGATCGTCGAAAGGTTTCTGAATGAAATCGACGGCGCCATGGCGCACGGCTTCGACGGCCATCGGGATGTCGCCGTGGGCGGTGATGAAGATGATAGGGAGCGCGATGTTGCGCTGCTGGAGCACGCTCTGAAGTTCGAGGCCACCCATGCCCGGCATCCGGATGTCGAGTACGAGGCAGCCGTATTCGCTTTGGTCGAAATTCGCGAGGAAGTCCTCCGCCGAGGAATAGCACCGGCTGGCCAGCCCGGATGCCTTCAGCAGCAGCGCGAGGGAATCCCTCACGGCTTCGTCGTCATCGACTATGAACGCGATGGGGTCGGTGTAGCTCATCCGTCTTGCTCCGGTACGGTCGGCAGGGTTACATGAAAAGCGGTGCCGCCGTCTGGGTTGTCGTCGAAGTGCAGGCGGCCACCATGTGCTTCGACTATAGACCGGCTGAACGACAGGCCGATCCCGAGGCCGTCTTCCTTGGTCGTGAAGAACGGGTTGAGTAGCTGCGGGCGATGCTCGAGCGCCACGCCTGGACCGTTATCGATAACCGTCAGTTCGACCTCGTCATCACTCGTGGCGCGAGCGCTCATAACGATCACCTTCTCTCTTTGAGCAGTATCCTTCATTGCGTCCACCGCGTTGCGGATCAGATTCAGAAGGACCTGCTGAAGCTGGATCGGATCGGCCTGCACCCGCGGCAGAACGGTTTCCGCCTCCAGAGTCAGCCCCATGCCGTGGCTGCGCGTGTCCATCTCCGCCAGCATCATCACGTCCGCGAGGAGCTGTTTGACGTCAATCGGGCGCCGCTCGACGTTCCGCTCCTTGACGAAACTTCGGAGACCGTGAATCACCTGCCCGGCACGTTTGGCCTGCGCGTTGATCTTCGACAGGATCGTCTTCAGCTCGTCCGGTTCGAGCGCGGAACGATCGAGCAGCCGCTGGCAGGCCTGGGCGTAGTTCGAGATCGCTGTCAGCGGCTGGTTCAACTCGTGGGCGATACCCGCGGCCATCTCCCCCATGGTGCCGAGACGGGAAACGTGGACCAGCCGTTCCCGGTGCTGGCGCACCTCCGTCTCCGCCAGCATCTGCTCTGTCCGATCGACGATCTGGGCAACGATCATGAGCGGCCGGTCCCTCGAGTCGTGGACGAGCGAGCAGCGCACGACCCCGTAGACGATCGTTCCGTCGCTGCGGACATAGCGCTTCTCATCCCGCAGGTACTCAATCTCGCCGGCCAGCAGCCGATCCCGGAGCGCATCCTGCTCGAGCTGATCTTCAGGGTGAACCAGATCCTCGAGCAGCGCGCCCAACAGTTCCTCCTCGGCACAATCGAGCATCGCGCAGAGGGACTGATTGACGCTCAGGATGTTGCCGGCCAGGTCCACGGTCGCCATGCCGATCGGCGCATGCCGGAAGGTGAGCCGGAGTTCTTCCTCGGCTTCCTTGAGCTGGGCCGACGTGCGGTGCTGCCCGGTGACGTCCTGGCCGGCGCCGAGCATGCCGACCACGGTGCCCGAAGCATCCCGCAGGAACTGGTTGCGCCACTCGACCAGGCGACGGTCACCGTCGCGCGTCATGAGCCACCCCACCTGCAGCGGCGAAATGGCCTGGTGGCCCTCGAGGGAGTCCCGGAAACGCTCGAGCGTCGCCTCGCGCTGTTCGGGCCGGACAAAGAGCTGAAAGAAGTTCCTGCCGATGACCTGGTCCTCGGCATAGCCGAGCGTCTCCAGGCCTTCGCGGTTAATCAGCTTGATGTTGCCCTGCTTGTCCAGGGCCACGATCATCACGCCGACGAGATTCAGGTAGGTCTCTGCCCGGTCCCGTTCGAGGCGCAACGCGGCTTCGATCTTGTGGGTATCGGTGACGTCGAGCACCGTGCCCGAGACGCGCCAGGTATCGGTGGTCAGGATAGGGCTGATCCGCGCGGCCGTCTTGACGTGGCGAATCGCACCGTCCGGCCGTCGGATCCGATAGGCCATCTGCAGGAGTCCGCCCTGCTGGATCGACGCTGTAATGGCCTGCGCCACATCATCCCGGTCGGCGGGATGAATCAGCTCGTCCATCAGCTGATCCAGCGGCGGCATGCCGGCCGCCGGGTCGCGGCCCGTGATGCGAAATATCTCGTCCGAGAAATAGCCGTCGTCATCGGAGGGGTAGACCGCCTCAAAGCTGCCGAGGTGAGCGAGGGCCTGGGACATCCGCAGGTTGGCCTCGCTCCTTGCGAGGGCGGCGGCGGCGGTGTGTCGCCGGGTGACATCCCGGAACACCGCGATAAAGCAGTCCGATCCGGCGCCACTGGTCTGTCCGACGGACAGTTCGACGGGAAACGACGAGCCATCCTTGCGAGTCGCCTGACACTCACGCGGTCCGTTTGCGAAGTCGCGCTCGAGCCGCTCGAGGACGTGAGTAAAGGCGCCTTCGTCAACGTCGCGCGTCAGACTGGGTAGCAGTTCGAGCAGCGGATGGCCGATGAATTCTTCTTCCCGGAAACCGAACAGCCGCTCGGCCGCCGCGTTGAATATCTCGACCGCACCCGCCCGATCCGTAACGACGATGCCATCGGGTGAGGCATCGAGCAGCGCGTCGAAGCGTTCCTCGGCCGAGCGCGCCTTGGCCAGCGCATCGGCCGCCGGGCCGTCGCCGCTGGCCGAAGCCGTCGGACTCATTGTCAGCGTCAGAAAATTGCCCTGGTCGGTTTCCCAATGCCGGGCCTCGACGTCCAGGCTGAGCGTCACCCCGTCCGGGCGCAGTCCGGTCAGGCCGTTGGCGTGGCCGGACTGCGGATCGTTGAGCGGGTGGTTTCCGGTTGGATCCGCAAGGATCTTGCCAACCGGCTCTCCGAGGAGTTCGTCGGCGGGCCAGCCCAGCAAAGACTCGAGGCCGTGGGACAGTCCGACGATTTGATTGCCGTCGTCTAGCGACAGCACCGCGGTGGCGGTGGATTCCGGCATAAGCTCTTGTTCTGAATGCCCTTGCTTTACCCTTGGGGTACGCAAGCTCCCTGTCACAGGATACTCGCTGGTTTCGCCCGAAACCAATCTCCGTTACCCTCCCGGGCCATGCGCGCCCCTCATGCACTGCTTCTGTCTCTTGGCCTCTTAATTGCTGCGCCCCTCGGCGCTGCGGAGCGGGAGGAGGTGGGCCTGCGCGTCGTCACCGAGTACCTCGACGACGAACATCTTCGCCAGCAGGGCATCTTCGTCCGGTGGCGGCCCGACGGCGCCCGCCGACTACGGTGGGAACTCGCCTTCGGGACGCTGCACGAAGGGAGTGTGGACCGGCTGTTTCTTTCGGGCGGTCCGGTCTGGCGCTTCACGCCGTTTCAACAACGGGAATCGGCGCGTTTCGTGCTGGACCTCGGTCTGAATCCAACGCTGTTGGGCGGGGCCAAGTTCTCCACGGTGGATCTGGGCGGCGTCGTGCAGTTCACGAGCTTCATCAGCATCGGTGCCCGTCTCGGACGGGATCAGGCGACCCGCGTTGCGGCGCGCGTGCAGCACATATCGAACGGCAGCCTCAACTCAACCAACCCCGGCACCGATCAGCTCGGCATCGAGATCTCACACCGGTTCTGAAGGCGCGGCGGTGCTGGAGCATGCGCTCGTCGAGGATTGCGGCGAGACCCCGGAAAGCACACGTCGAACGCCAGCCTCAACTCAACCAACTCCGGCACCGATCAGCTCGGCATCGAGATCTCACACCGGTTCTGAAAGCGCGGCGGTGCTAGAGCATGCGCTCGTCGAGGATTGCGGCGAGACCGCGGAACGCCGGTACCGATTCCGTAACCAGCCAGGTCGGGATGCCCAGCATGTAGTCCCGGTAGCGCCCCTTGTCCTCGAATTTTTCGCGAAATGCCGAGGCCGCGAAGGCCTCCTGTAGTTTCGGCACGATCCCGCCCGCGATGTACACACCGCCCAGCGAGCCGAGACTCATCGCGAGATTGCCTGCCACGGTGCCGAGAAATTCGAAGAACAGGGCGCGTGCTTCCTGGGCGATTTCATCCCCGGAGTCGGCGAGGCGGCTGATTTTCTCCGGACTCGTCACGTCGCCCACGACGCCGCCGGACAGACTCTTGAGGGCCGCGTAGAGATTACAAAGACCGCCACCCGAGACGAGTCGCTCGGCCGATACGTGGCCCTGGCGCTGGCGGATCATCGCGATGACGGCTGCTTCACGGTCGTCCGTCGCGGGCAGCGTGACGTGGCCGCCCTCGCCGGACAAGGGTATCCACTTGTCACCGGCGGGCAGCAGTCCCGAAACGCCGAGTCCCGTACCCGGGCCGAGCACTGCGAGGGCGCGACCCGCCACCGGCTCGCCGGGCCCGATCTTGAGCAGGGCATCCTCGGGGAGCCAGGGCAGCGCCATGGCGACGGCCGTGAAGTCGTTGACGACGATCAGTCGCTCCAGACCCAGGGCCACCCGCAGGCCTTCGATCGAAAACTGCCAGCCGAGGTTGGTGAGCGTGACTTGGTCGCCGCTGATCGGGGCGGCCACCGCCAGCGCGGCCGTTGCCGGCCGCCACTCGGCGGGCAGGTCGTCGAGATACTGCCTGAGGACCGCCTCGAGGCCATCGAAGCGCCGGTTTTTCACCTTGCGAATGACATGAGGTTCGTCCCCGCTGGCCTGCAACGCGCAGCGGGTATTGGTGCCGCCGAGATCGACAATCAGGCGCATTGAAGAGGTCGCGTCGGGTGTTTGCATGTCTGGTCGTCCGGTCTGTTCCTGCCGGTCAGCCCGCGCGGGCTCAGGCGGCCCGCCAGTCCCGGCCCAGGAAACCGCCCACCGAGTCGGTCGGCAGCGGTGCGCTGATGAGATGTCCCTGGCCGTAGACGCAGCCGCGGTCCAGGACGAAGCGTAGCTGCTCGTCTACTTCGAGGCCCTCGGCGATCACAGTCAGGCCGAGGTCTTCGGCGAATCGTATGCCGGCGTCCATGACGGCGACGTCTTCCGGATCCGTCGGCACGCTCATCGTGAGGCTGCGGTCCAGCTTCAGGTACGTCAGGGGCAGCTGGCGAATTGCCTGTAGCGACGCATAGCCGGTGCCGAAGTCGTCGAGCGCCACCTTGACGCCGAGTTTGGTGAGCGCGAACAGCTGCTCACGCACTTCCTTGGGGTGCGCCAGCAGCGCCTGTTCGCGGACCTCGACGGTCAACAGGCCCGGGTCGAGATCGGCGTTGATCAGCACCCGCTGCACAACGTCCACGATGCGTCTGTGGACGAGTTGCTGGGACGAGAGATTCACGGAGATGGACAAGTCGGGCCGGTTCAGCATCCGCTGCCACTCGCCAACTTCGCTGCAGGCGCTGGCGAGCACCCATTCCCCGACCCGGCACATCATCCCGGTCGCCTCGAGTATCGGAAGAAACTCGAGTGGCCGGACGAAACCGTGTTCGGGGTGCACCCAGCGCAGCAAGGCTTCCAGCCCCTGGATGCGGCCATTGCGCAAGTCGGCGATTGGCTGGAACTCGAGTTCGAACTGATCGTTGATCAGCGCGTCCTTCAGGTTGGCCTCGAGCCGCGCCCGGCGCGAGAGTTCCGCGTGGATCGTCCGCGAATAGAAGTGATAGGTGTTACGACCGCCTTCCTTCGCCCGATACATCGCGACGTCGGCCGTCTTCAAAAGACTGGCCGAGTCGTCACCGCATTCGGGAAAAGTCGAAATGCCGATGCTGGCCGTGACCGAAACGTCCTGACCGCCGAGGCGCAGTGTCGGGGAGAGCACGTCGACGATCTTCGACGCCAGGCTGGCGGCATGTTCGTCGTGGCCGAAGTCCTCGAACAGAACAACGAACTCATCGCCCCCGAGACGCCCGACGAAGTCGCCGGCCCGCAAACCGGTCGACAGCCGCCGTGCAACCTCAACCAGCAGCTGGTCGCCGGCCTGATGGCCGAGCCGGTCGTTGGCCTGCTTGAAGCGGTCGAGGTCCAGCAGCAGCACCGCCAGGCGCGACCGGGAACGCCGGGCGCGGGCGACGGCCTTGTCGAGGTTTTCGAGAAAGAAGGCCCGGTTGGGCAGTCCGGTCAGGGCGTCGTGCAGCGAAAGATGGGTGAGTTCGTCCTGGGCCTTGCGGCGATCGGTCACATCGTGAAAGGTCACGACGCCGCCGCGCACGTCGCCGCCCGGGCCTCGCAGCGGTCGGGCGTTCACGCTGAGGAAACGCCCCTTGGCTGCGCCGGGACGCCGATGATAGATCTCGAGGTCCGAGACTTGCTCGCCGAGGATGGCGCGCGCCATCGGATGCTCCCGGTCACGAATCCGGGTGATGGTATCGACCTCGTACATCCCGAAAACGTCGGTCGGCAGGCTCGCGGTGTCGCCGATGGACAGCAGCTCTCTGGCCGACGGATTGGCGAGAAGGAGCCGCTCGTTGCTGTCCGCGACGATGACGCCCTCGCCGAGGCTGTCGAGCGCGGCGGCCAGCAGCGCATGAGATTGCGCGAGTTCCGCCCGTCCCCGGTTGCCCGTGATCGCGTTGCGAAGAACTTCGCCCAGGCGGCCGGCCTGGCCGTCGTCAAGGCCGACGATGGCGTCGGCGCCGGCGGCCAGCAGATCTGTTCGCTCGGTGGGGTCGTAGCCCGCGAGCAGGACGATCGGCAGGGACGGATCCGCTGCCTGGAGACCACGGCAGGACTCGGCCGCATCGCGGGCCGATGCCGCGGCGTTGATCAGGACGACGGCCGGCGTCGCGCGGCTCGCGTTGCCGAGATGCGCCAGGGCCTCCGCCAGTCCCGCGCTGCGGGTCACCGCGAAGACCGCCTGATCCGGGTCCTCGCCGGGCGAGTGCAGCAGGCCGTCCGGGAGATCGTTCTCCGAGATCAACAGCACCTGATACGCTTGCGAAGACATCTGCGGAGCTTTCATGCGTCCTGTCTGACGGTACAGTGGAATTGTGGTCGAACCGGGAAAAACTGCCGGACAGTCTAGCCCGGTTCGAAGGCCGCGGCATCCCGGCATTTTCGCCGCCTTTTAAACCACGGCCCTCGCGCTGGCATCTATAAGGACATAAGAACAATGGCGAAGCTCGGATCAATGGATCCAGAAACAATGGAAGAAGGAATACCGTGGGCACGGTGGTGGCATTACGAATGACCGAGGCAGCCGAGGAGGACGGAGTATCCGAGGCCTTGCTCGTGCGCCAGGCGAAGAACGGCGATGTCGCTTCGTTCGAGACCCTGTATCGGCGTCACGAGGGCCGCGTCTACGCGCTCTGTCTGCGGATGACCCGCGCCCCGGATCGGGCCGAGGATTGCCTGCAGGAAGCCTTCGTCAAGGCGTGGCGCAGCCTGCCGTCCTTCGAGGGCCGCAGTGCGTTTGGCACCTGGCTGCACAGGATTGCGGTCAACCAGGTCTTGAGTCTGCAGCGCAGCGAGTCGCGCAAGGCAGGTTTTCTCGAGCTGGTGGAAGAGCGGCTGGAGCCCTCGGACAACCAGCCCGCCCAGCGGGACGCGGGAGTGGAAATGGACCTGGAGCAGGCGATCGGCAGTTTGCCGCCCGGCGCCCGCAACGTATTTGTGCTGTTCGCCGTGCACGGCTACAGCCACGACGAGACGGCCGACATGCTGGGCGTGGCGGTCGGAACCTGTAAGGCGCAGTTGCACAGGGCACGGCGCCTGCTTGCCGAGAGGCTTGATCGATGAGTAACAGAGAATCTCCGGGTTCGGGCGAGGAGCGCCTCATGCAGGCGGCCCGTCGATTGCCCGACAATATTTCCCCAAGGCGCGACCTGTGGCCAGCCATTGCGGCCCGTATCGCCGCGGACGAACGTCAGATGGAGCGGCAAGACCGCTGGCGGCCGTTCGGCATGGTGGCAGCTGCGCTGGCGCTGGTGGCCGTCTCGTCGCTGGTCACGATCTGGGTGACGGATGACCCCGCGCCCCGTGTCGTCCACCAGATTTCTCCTGGTGGCATGGCTGTGCCGGCCCGGTCGGCGCCGCTGGCGGCGGGATTCGGCGCGGGCGTGACGCTTGGTCCGCGCTACGAACGGGCCCGCCAGGAACTGACGCAAGACCTGGAAGGGCGGCTGGAAGAGCTGCCGGAGCCCTCCCGGGCGCTGGTTGAACGCAATCTCCAGCAGATTCGCGCGGCGCTGTCAGAGATCAACGCGGAGCTGTCGAAGGACCCGAATAACGTCCTTCTGCAACAGCTCCTGCTTGCGGCCTACCAGGACGAACTGGCCGTACTGATGAATGTGAACAAAATGGTGCAGACCCTGCCCTTGAGGACAGAGATATGAGAAGCCGATTCAAAGCACTCGCCGCTGT
>Ga0316189_10003157_pt1 | contig 16010 bp, 15 predicted proteins | sample LowCovwburrow_MG_FD_204930 | JGI IMG/M metagenome (GOLD analysis project Ga0316189, IMG submission 204930) | Coastal sediment microbial communities from Maine, United States - Lowes Cove worm burrow | ecosystem: Environmental > Aquatic > Marine > Coastal > Sediment | place: USA: Maine... | reverse complement strand
ACCGCCCTCTTCATGGGGCTGGAGGTTCTACTGAGTGATGAAACATTTCTCATCCCGAATTCGGACTCACTGTGGTGTCTGGTGGCCTACGGCGTGCTCTGCCAGGCCCTTGGCTGGCTCCTGATTTCCCGCAGTCTGCCCCGGGTGACACTCTCGGTCGCCGGCATCACGATTCTGTTGCAGCCGGCGCTGGCCTTTGTCTGGGATATTCTGTTTTTCGCCCGCCCTACCTCGCTGCTGGACTTGATTGGGGCAACCATAACACTCACCGCCATCTACATAGGCGTGACCCGGCAGAAGATGGAAACGGATTCAGGCTGACCGAACAGGGTAAATGCCACTGGCAAATCAAAAACCGGAATACTGGTCCATAAGCAGACAAGCGACTAAACTGTAAAAAAACAGAACAAACCGGCGGAAGGAGAAATCTCATCATGGTAAAACTGCGAATATGTGAAGATCCGCCTTATCATTTGCTGCGCGATGGCTCGGTCGAAGAGTTTAATAGACAGCAGGAGGCGGGGGAGAAATGTGACCTCAGAGGCTGTGATCTGAGCGGCCTGGATCTTCGCAACCTGAATGCCGATGGATTGGATCTGCGTGACTGTTATCTGCGCCAGGCTGATCTGCGGGGTATCGATTTCTCCAACACCCGGCTTGAAGGGGCCAGCATCAACGGCGCAAAAATCTACGGCACCCTTTTCCCAACAAAACTCTCGGCCGAGGAGATCACCCTCTCCCTGCAGCACGGCACCCGGATGCGTTACCGGAAATAAGCCCTCCGTTTCTCAATCTTGGGATAAATCAGGGTCTTGCTGTCTTCGCCAACACCCGTATGTGTGTTGCATAGGCGAAAGGCTGGTCGCGGACAGTGCCGTATCCGAGCCTGAGAGCACCGAGGGCCTTCGCTTTCATCTCCGGGTCATCGAGCTGCAGACTAAGCTCAATAAGCAGCGCAGCCGGCGACGGCAAAGGCCCATCGGAAATGGCCGGCTCTTTGGCAATCCCTGGGATCAGCAGATCATCGCTCGTCTGCCAGCCCCCGGCACTGTAATACCGATCCCAGGCGTCACCGGCAAGTCGGCTGGCCAGTTCGAGGTCCGATTTCGACTCTGTCAGCCGAGCCCAATCGGCAACTCCCACCGCGACATAGACATAATCTTCCATGGCGGCGCTGCCGAGAGATCCGTCTGGCCCCCAGGCGCGGTGCAGCCTGCTGCCGTCCCACAAGCGGGTGACCAGGTAATCCCGCAGTCGCGCCCCTGCCTGACGGTAGCGCGGCTCTTTCAGCTCCCTTGTCCCAGCGGCAAGTGCCGACAACATCAGGCCATTCCAGGCCGCAAGCTGTTTCACGTCCCTGGGATGATTCCTGGGCGCCCGCGCCAGCAGCAGCTTTTGCTTCACCCTCTGCTCCAGTGCTTCGAGACGGCCCAGTGCCTGCCGATCGTCCATCGCCATTTCCTCCAGACTGGTTGCATCGACTGGGAGATAACCCTCCTCTTGTCTTGATTGGCCGCCCAAGCGCCAGCGGACCTGGGCAAAGGCCAGCTCTTCATCATCCAGCACCGATTGCAGGTGCTCGGTGCGCCAGAGATAGCCGCCCCCTTCCATGTTGTCCGGATCCACAGCGGAGAGACTGGCGATGAAGCCGCCTCCCTCACCCTTTAATACCCGCAGTGTGAAGTCCAGGGTATCGCGGGCGACCTCACGATATTCCGGTCGATCTAATATTCTGGCGGCCTGGAGATAGAGACGGGCGAGTTGGGCCTGGGTATAGAGCATCTTTTCAAAGTGGGGTACCTGCCAGCCTGGGTCCACCGTGTAGCGGAAAAAACCACCACCCAAGTGATCCCGCATACCCTGGCTCGCCATCTGTTTCAGGGTTAGCTCTACCAGCAGCCGCAGCCTCTGGTCAGGAACTTGATGCAACCTATCCAGCAACACAGACCACTGGGGCGAAAGGGGGAACCGGGTCTGATTTCCGAAACCACCCTCCATCTCGTCTCCCAGCTTCAATGCCATGGCGACCAAACCCCGCTGCAACGCCTCTGGATCCGGGGGTTCGGACTTATCTGATGGACTCCGATCAGACTGCAATGCGTTAGAGGCTTGGCGTGCGGCCTCCTTGAGCTGGGCCGACTGCTCGGCCCATCGGTCTTTCAACTTCACCAAGAGCCCTGTAAACGGCTCGGTTGGGGAGTAGGTCAACCCAATCAGGGGATAGCCCTCGGGGGTGAGAAACACATTCAGCGGCCAACCGGCACTGCCCCGAGTGCGGCGTACAAAGTCGATCAGATGCTCATCCAGCGCGGGTTGAAGTTCACGATCCACCTTGACCGGGATGAAGTAGCGGTTCAGGAGGGCCGCCACCTGCGGGTCTCGGTAACTCTCCCGTTGCATCACATGGCACCAGTGGCAGGCGAAATAGCCGCTGGAGATAAACAGCAGCTTATTCTCCGACTTCGCCTTATCGAGTGCTTCCACCCCCCACTGCTGCCATTGCACCGGGTCTGTGCCATGCATGGCAAGATAGGGTGAGGGGTGGTTCTTCAGCTGATTCTGCAGGCTTGCGCAGAGGGATGAGGCCTGCGCAAGCAAAAGGACGGCCAGACAAAGACGTAGCATGTGATGTGGCTCCAGGGAGTATTCCGGAGTGACGCATTCCACCCCCGATAGCTGTTCCGTGATGACGCAGGGAGTTGGACCGCGGCCCGCAGCAATGGTTGCCACCGGCAAACAGTATGCCCTGGTGTCGGGTATCAGCCCTGATCGAGCTGCTGAAGGATATTACGGGCCACCTCAATCTGACTCCCGCTACCGTCGGCCAACACCTCGTAGAGCAGCTGTCTTGCCCCTAACTCGTCGCCCTCATCCCGCAACGCCTGGATCTGCAGCAGCTTCTGCTCGATCAAGTCCGTGGGGCCGGCAGCAACCTCCTCCTGTTGATCCTCCTGGGCCTCGATAAGGTTTAGTTCAGCCTCGAGTTCCTCGTCAGAGAGCGGCACAAAGCGTTCTGGATCAACGACATCCATCCCAGGATCACCGTCAAAGCGAGGTCTATCATCCGGTGGCGTGGCACCGGCACCGAGGTCAGAGTCGACCGGAACAACCGAACCACCGGCCGGGTAAACGGGGGGGTCACCAGCCGTCTCCGTGGATGGATTTGCTGAAGTGATGGAGCCATCGGCTGGCTCCTGTTCACCGTTCTCATCCCGATCAGGCTGACGAACAAACATCCGCGAGAAAATCAGCCCCAACTCGAACAGAATCCACATCGGCAGCGCCAGCAGGGTCTGGGAGATGACATCGGGCGGGGTCAGCAACATCCCGAGCAGGAAGGCGCCTACGATAATATACGGCCTTTTTTCCGCCAGTTTCTCGGGACTGGTAATCCCCATCCAGACCAGAATGATGGTGGCAATTGGCACTTCGAAGGCCATGCCAAAGGCAAAAAACAGGGTCAGGATGAAGTCCAGGTACTTGCTGATATCGGTGGCTACGGTAATTCCTTCCGGCGCCGTGCTGGTCAGAAAGGCGAACACCAGGGGGAATACAACGTAGTAGGCGAACAACATCCCGATGTAGAACAGCAAGGTACTCGACACCACCAACGGCATCACCATCCGTTTTTCGTGCCGGTACAATCCGGGCGCGATGAAAGCCCAGATCTGGTAAAGGATGAACGGCATGGAGAGAAAGACGGCAGCGACCAGGCTGAGCTTGAACGGGGTCAAAAAGGGTGAAGCCACCTCGGTGGCAATCATACTGGTGCCAACCGGTAGATGAGCCATCAGGGGACTGGCCACCCAGATATAGATGTCATTGGCGAAAGGGAACAGACAAAGAAACACCACCGCCACCACCACCACCGCCCGCAACAATCGGTCACGGAGTTCCAGCAGATGGGAAACGAATGGCTGTTCCTGCAGGGGGTTATCGGCCGGTTCGTGGTTCTTCGTCATGGGACTGGTCAGTGGAAGGATTTGCTGAATCACCAAATTGGGAGGGAGAATCGATCCCCGATCCATACTCTTTCTTGGCGTCCCGCACCGCCACACCACCGTCTTTAGACAGCTTACGTACTGCCGACGATGTCTCTTCGATCACTTCCTCCAGCGGATTCAGCTGTTGTTTCTGTTTTTCCAGAATCTGCTTCAGCTCCTCAGCCTTCATCTCCTTGTCAATTTCCGATTTCACGGCGTTGAGCATGCTACGGCCCTTGCCCAGCCACTTGCCCGCGGTATAGGCCAATTTAGGCAGGCGTTCAGGCCCAACAACAACCAGGGCCACCAACCCGATGATCATCAGCTCCCAGAAACCGATATCAAACATATCTCAGCGCAGGCCCAGTCTGTTGGAATGGAAAGAGTACAGTTCGAAGCCTGAGGAGAGACGGCAGGAATCAGGGAAAGGAAAATGAACATAACGCATTATTTCTAGCCCCTCAACTTCGACTCGGGCTTCGCTGTTTGCCCTCACTGCTGCAGCCTCGCAGCCTTGCCCTTCTGCCGGAGGACAAAGGAATCCACCGGGCAATCCTTGGATGCTAACCAATTGCCTGGCCGGTAGCGGAAAACTGACTCAGGACTTCTCCTCTTTCTTCTGCGTCACTTCACCGTCGATAACGTCTCCTTTTTCAGAATTCTTCAGGCGCTCCTGGTCAGCCCCTTTTTCACTGTCCGACATGGAACGCTTGAATCCCTTGATCGCGGACCCCAGGTCTGAACCGATGTTTTTCAGCCGCTTGGTACCAAACAGCAGCAAGACGATCACCAGAACGATCAACAACTGCCAGATACTGATTCCACCAAAACCCATGATCTTCACCACCTCTGTTTTCTATTATCGGGCCCTGGCGCCGCTGTTCCTCCAGGCCTGATAAATTTCGTATCGAGCGGGACAAGCTCCCACCTCAGGCGGCCGATGATACCCGAAAACACATTTCCGCGCAGAATTCTACCCGCCGCGCCGCGTCTTTTCTTCCAGTCCCGACAGGCCAAAGCGGCGATCCAGCTCGGCCAGTACGTCCTCAGGTCCGAGCCCCTGCCGGGCCAGCAGAACCAGGGTGTGAAACCACAGGTCGGCAATCTCATAGATGATCTTGTCCGGTTCACCATCCTTGGCCGCCATCACCGTCTCGGTCGCCTCTTCACCAATCTTTTTCAGAATGGCATCCAGCCCCTTGCCAAAGAGAGCTGCCACATAGGAGGTGTCGGGATCCGCCGCCTTTCTCTCCTCCAGAACCTCTGCCAGCCGCTGCAGTACGTCACTCATTACTTCATCTCCCGATTCAGCAGGCTAATCAGCTGGCGGGCCGATGGTGGCAGATAGGGTGTGTCGTCATTGAATATCCGCTGGGGTGTTATTCCATGCTCACGGTAGTAGCGGTCGTTATCGAAAGCCTGGAGTTCCAGGTTGGCCCCATTCAGGGCAATACCGGCAAACAACCCCCGGCTGCGGGAATAGGAGTAAATCTCCGCCTTCAGTCCGACATCCGTTGCGGCCGAAGCGGCACGACCCACCGGGCCGGCGGCCACCGAGGCATCCGCGCCCAGCGTGAACTTGCCCTCGACCAGCTCATTCACGCTCTCTTCGGATTTGAACACCAGAATGACGTCCGTTGCCTGCGCCCCTATCTGCCAACCCACGCTGCCACCGGTGATTGTGACAAAGGAGGGCCTGCTCCAACCTCCATCGGCCCGTCGCACCGAGATAACCCCCTTGCCATAGCGACCGCCGATGATCAGCCCGATCTTGATGACAGCCGGGATGATTGCCACTGCGCGGGCATTGGACAGTAGTACCGGGGGGATGGTCTCTTCCGGAATCTGGCTGATATCCCTGATCACGCCGATCACCTGATCCATTTTGGCTTCCTGATCGCTCTCGCTGGCCTGCAACCCGCCCCCGATAACAAGCGCTAACAGCAGAACCAGTAGCTTTTTGCTACCCATATCCCTCCTCAAATTCGCCGGCAACCAGTCGCATCAAGACACTGACCGGCATCCAGCCTGAAACAGGTCAGCATGATTAGGCCACTATAGGGTACTTCTAAAAATCCCTTCCATGGGATTTTTCGATACGGCGATCGAAACGCGCGATTTCCGATCGCCTTCATTTTCATGCGCTCACGCGCAAGAAAATAGTGGCGCATCCCTGCACCACACGGACACCTCAAAATTTTCGAGGTGCCCTATAGTCGAACCTCCACACCGCGTTCCGCCATATACCGCTTGGCCTCGCCGATACTGTACTCCGCGAAATGAAAGATACTGGCTGCCAGCACCGCATCTGCCCCGCCGTCAACCACCCCGTCAACCAGGTGCTGCAGGTTTCCGACACCGCCTGAGGCTATGACCGGAATAGGTACCGCGTCGCAAATGGTGCGGGTCAGCGCCAGATCAAATCCGATCTTGGTGCCATCCCGGTCCATGCTGGTCAGCAGAATTTCACCGGCGCCATAGTCGGCCATTCTGCAGGCCCAAGCTACCGCGTCCAGGCCTGTGGGCTTACGGCCGCCATGAGTGAAGATCTCCCACTTCAGCGGCTCACCCTCCCCACTCACCTGCTTCGCATCTATGGCCACCACGATACACTGGGAGCCGAAACGGTCTGCTGCCTGCTGCACGAACTCAGGCTGAAACACCGCTGCCGTATTGATCGCCACCTTGTCTGCGCCGGCATTGAGCATACGCCGCACATCGTCGCCACTGCGTATGCCGCCGCCAACGGTAAGGGGAATAAACACTTCGCTGGCCACATCCTCCACCACATGGATGATAGTATCCCGGTCGTCAGAACTGGCAGTGATATCGAGAAAGGTGATCTCATCGGCCCCCTCCTCGTTGTAACGCCGCGCCACCTCCACCGGATCACCGGCATCGCGGATATCCACAAAGCGCACCCCTTTCACTACGCGACCGGCGTCGACGTCGAGACAGGGAATAATTCTTTTCGCTAACATCTCCTGAACTCCAGGGTAAAACGCAGAAGCCGCGGTCCGGGGGTTAACGCATCACGCATCGAGTTGATCCGCCAGACGCTGGCCTTCGGAAAAATCCAGCGTACCCTCGTATATGGCCCGGCCGGTAATGGCACCGACGATACCACTGGCGGCCACCTCGCAAAGCGCGCGGACATCATCGATATGGGTGATACCACCCGAGGCCACCACAGGGATCTCGATATCACGGGCCAATGCCGCCGTAGCCTCCACATTGGGTCCGGTCAGCATGCCATCACGGCCGATATCCGTGTAGACAATGGCGGAAACCCCATCCCGCTCGAAACGCTTCGCCAGGTCGATTACCCGGTGTTCGGTAATCGTGGCCCAGCCGTCGATCGCCACCATACCGTCGACGGCATCCAGGCCGACGATGACCTGCCCCGGAAAGGCGCGACAGGCACGGCTGACGAATTCCGGCTCTTTTACCGCCTGGGTCCCGATGATGGCGAAGCCGACTCCAGCATCAAGATAGGCCCCTATGGTGCGCTCATCGCGGATACCGCCCCCCACCTGAATCGGCAATTTCGGGTAGGCGGCGGCAATGGCCCTGATTACTTCACCGTTTACCGGCTCTCCGGCAAAGGCACCATTCAGGTCCACCAGGTGCAAACGCCGTGCCCCGGCCCCCACCCAGCGCTCCGCCATCTCCACCGGGTCGTCCGAAAAAACCGTCTCGTCATCCATGCGCCCCTGGCGCAGACGGACACAACGCCCATCCTTCAGGTCAATGGCAGGTATCAGCAACACAATCCGCTATCCTCTGTTACCAGCGTTCTTTCAGCTGAGTGGTGGCAGAAACTATCAAATATCCCAGTTCAAGAAATTCTGTAATAAACGCAGCCCGGCCTCGGCACTTTTTTCCGGGTGGAACTGGGTGGCAAACAGATTTTCTTTGGCGATCACGCTGGTGAAGGTAACACCGTAGTCAGTGGTAGCCGCCACCAGACCGAGATCCTCTGGATCAACGTAATAACTGTGGACGAAATAGAAACGGCTGTCCTGGGCGATGCCCTCCCACAACGGGTGCTCACCTTTCTGAGTGACTCGATTCCAGCCCATTTGCGGGATTTTGAGTCGCGGACGCCGGGTATCCTCGGGCGAGTTAAAACGACGCACTTTGCCTGGGAAGAGTCCGAGTAGTTGGGTGCCCCCATTCTCATCACTGAACTCCATCAGCACCTGCAGACCCATACAGATCCCCAAAAAGGGCTTGCTGTGGGCAGCATCCAGCACTGCACGGTTCAGATGGTGTTGTGAAATGGCGACCATACAGTCGCGGGCCGCCCCCTGACCGGGAAACACCACCCGGTCGGCCGACAGGATGAGATCCGGGTTATCGGTCACCAGCACCCGGTCTGACATCTCCGCCACGTGTTCGATGGCCTTGGAGACGGAGCGCAGATTGCCCATACCGTAATCGATGACTGCAATGGTTTTTGACATAACTGACGATGGAAATATCGGCTAACCGGCCCAGCTTGAAAAAGTCAGAGGCTACCCTTGGTGGAAGGAAGGATACCAGCCATACGCGGGTCCGGCTCCAGCGCCATACGCAGGGCACGGCCAAAGGCCTTGAACAGGCTTTCCGCGATGTGGTGCGCATTACGCGCTCGGAGATTGTCCAAGTGCAGCGTCACCCCCGCATGGTTGACGAAACCCTGAAAAAACTCATAGAACAACTCGGTATCGAAGCTCCCGATCCGTTCCCGGGGAAAATTCACATGGAACTCGATACCCGGACGTCCGGAGAAATCGATCACCGCGCGCGACAATGCCTCATCCAACGGGACGTAGGCATGGCCGTAGCGTCGAATCCCCTTTTTGTCACCCACCGCCCGGGCGATGGCCTGTCCCAGGGTGATCCCGATATCCTCCACCGTGTGATGCGCATCGATATGCAGGTCGCCTTCGGCCTCGATGTCAAGATCGATCAACCCATGCCGCGCTACTTGATCCAGCATGTGATCCAGAAATGGCAGCCCGGTATTAAGAACGGATTGACCGCTTCCGTCCAGATTCAGGCCAACCCGAATCCGAGTCTCCAGGGTATTACGCTCGATCTCCGCTTGACGCTGCATGGGACACGGCTCCGCCAGGTTCGATTAACAATGCAGATGCCGGCAGACCCGGCCAAAAAAACATTTTATCGCGAAAATGCAAGCGATTGCATCAGCCTCCCCCTTGTTTCTTAATAAGGGCACCTCGAAAAATTCGAGGTGCCCGTGTGGTGCAGGGATGCGCCACTGTTTTCGTGCGCGTAAGCGCATGAAAATGAAAGCGATCGGAAATCGCGCGTTTCGATCGCCGTATCGAAAAATCCCATGGAAGGGATTTTTCGAAGCACCCATAGCTGACAGCCCAGCCTTACACTTGCAACCAGAAGGTAACCGGCCCGTCGTTAGTCAGAGACACTTGCATATCCGCTCCGAAAATCCCGCTTTCCACCCGCGGGTGTCCGTGTCTGGCCTGAACGCAGAAATAGTCGAATATCCGACGACCTTGATCCGGCGTTGCCGCGGTTGAGAAACCGGCCCTGGTACCCTTACGAGTATCCGCAGCCAGTGTGAACTGGGGCACCAGCAGCAGGTCACCGTCGATATCCCTGAGGCTGAGGTTCATGCGCCCCTGGTGATCGGGAAATACGCGATAGCCGAGCAGACGTTCCAGCAGTCTGTCGGCCTGGGCCTCCTGGTCGTTCCGCTCGACCCCGACCAGCACCAAAAGCCCCCGACCGGTCTGCGCCACCGTTTTGCCCCCTGCCACCACCGCTGCAGTTGAAACTCGTTGCAATAGGCCGATCATTTTAATATTACTCTTAAATGCGGGAAATCCCTCGCATCGATTCAGAAAATGATTACAAACTGCCGCGAAACCATGTACAGCAGATAGACCGAGACTGTGCCATCATTAAACCGTCGCCACCCACGGATGCCCAATGGATTGAGTCACTCTTTATCCATGGACGGTACAAGGACGAACACCCTTTGCCAACCAAGCCCGGCGACACCGCCCCGGCGGCATGGAATGCCACCGGGGCTTTCTTTTATCCGTACCTCACTCAGATCGACTGCGCGCCGCCCGCTTTCTCTGATGTTCCTTGAGGTGACGCTTGCGAATACGAATCGCAGAGGGCGTCACCTCCACCAACTCGTCATCCTCGATAAACTCCAATGCCTGTTCCAGGGAAAAAACCAGCGCCGGGGTCAGCAGAATATTCTCATCGCTCCCGGCAGCACGGATATTGGTCAACTGTTTGGCCTTCAATGGATTGACTGTCAGATCGTTGTTACGGGCGTGGATACCAACGACCTGCCCCTCGTACACCTCGTCCCCCGGCCGAACAAACAGCCGACCCCGCTCCTGCAGGTTGAACAGGGCGTAGCCTAAGGCCTTGCCGCTGGAGTTGGAGATCAGGGCGCCATTGTTGCGGGGTGCGATGCCACCGTGAGCGCCGGGGCCGTAACGGTCGAACACATGGTAGATAAGACCGGAGCCGGAGGTAAGCGTCATAAATTCAGTCTGAAATCCAATCAATCCCCGCGAAGGGATCACATAGTCGAGGCGGACGCGTCCCCTGGCATCAGGCACCATGTCCTTCAGCTCTCCCCGGCGTGCCCCCAACGCCTCCATGACACCACCCTGGTGCTGCTCCTCCACATCTACCGTCAATTGCTCGAAGGGCTCGCAGATCTCGCCATCCACTTCCCGAAAAATCACCTCCGGTCGGGAAACAGCCAGTTCATAACCCTCACGCCGCATGTTCTCCAACAAAATGGACAGGTGGAGTTCACCGCGCCCGGAGACGCGAAACTTTTCCGGGTCGTTCCCCTCCTCCACCCGCAGCGCCACATTGTGGATCAACTCCCGCTCCAACCGCTCTTTGAGCTGGCGTGAGGTGAGGTATCTGCCGTCTCGCCCGGCAAAAGGTGAGCTGTTTACCTGAAAGGTCATACTGACAGTCGGCTCATCCACGGTCAGAGCCGGCATTGGCTCTATGCTGTCCGGATCACACAGCGTGTCGGACACATTGGGCGCTGCTATGCCCGAAAGCGCCACGATATCACCGGCAGCGGCCTCCTCCACCTCCACCCGATCCAGACCGTGGAAGCCGAAAACCTGGCCGATCTTCTCCCGATGCTGGTCTCCGTCCCGCTTAACCAGGATGATCTGCATGTTTTTGCGCACTCTGCCCCGGGTAATGCGGCCGATGGCGATGGCGCCGACATAGCTGTTGTATGCCAGAGTCGATACCTGCATCTGAAACGGGCCTTCCGGATTGACAACGGGTGCCGGACAATTCTCTACGATGGCCTGAAACAAGGGCGTCATATCCCCGTCCTTGACCTGATCACCCAGTCCAGCATAACCGTTAATAGCAGAGGCGTAGATGATCGGAAAATCGAGCTGCTCGTCACTGGCGCCAAGTCGATCGAACAGATCGAAGGTCTGATTGATCACCCAGTCGGGGCGAGCGCCATCGCGATCGATTTTATTGATCACCACAATGGGTTTAAGTCCGTGCTGAAAGGCCTTCTGGGTTACAAACCGGGTCTGTGGCATCGGACCTTCCACTGCATCCACCAGCAACAACACGGAATCCACCATGGACAGCACGCGCTCCACCTCTCCACCAAAATCGGCGTGGCCTGGGGTATCCACGATGTTAATCCGATACCCTTCCCAGCGGATAGAGGTGTTCTTGGACAGGATGGTGATACCCCGTTCCTTTTCCAGGTCGCTGGAGTCCATCACCCGCTCGACCGGTCCGAAGCGCTCGCCCAGGGTTCCGGACTGCTGTAATAACTGGTCTACGAGCGTGGTCTTGCCATGGTCTACGTGGGCAATAATAGCGATATTTCTAAGTTTATCTATCATGGGGTCGTTCGGTGGGAAAGGTAGGGCGCGCATTATAGCCGATTCGAAATCCCCATCGGGATTCATCGCCTGTGAATTTCGCCTTTCTCAGAAGATCATACAGTTAGCGACTAGTTGTCAGGATTTAATTGCGCCATAGGAAGTATCAGATTGTCCCGCATGAAGTTTTCAGGTTATTCACAGATCCTGTGGATAACTCTGTTAACAAAACCTGCACAACCCTTCCCCGACCATACCCCGAAAGGCTTTTTGTTAGATTGTAAAAAAATCATACAGCTAAAATATTCTTTTTATTAACATAGTGTTAGGCTAAAATCATGTCTCCAGCCCCGACTGATAGTTATTTCGATTTGCAATTACCCAAAGACTAATGTCGACTGTGTATAAACAACCATTGCCTGACTGGAAAAATACCCTTTATCACCCTATTGTGACATCCGGCTTGGACTTCATCGCCGCCTTCTGAAAAAATTGCCCCATCTGCAACACCCGATAACTCACCGAGGTAGGCGTGAATAAAATTTTATTGGCCCTGGTTCTGCTCTTAAGCATCGGCGCCGTTCAGGCGCAGAACCGATATGTCACAGATCAATTCCAAATTACCCTGAGATCCGGAGAGAGTTCGGGCCACAAAATTCTGCGCATGCTACCCAGCGGGGAAAAATTGACACTGCTGAAGAGCAACGAACAATCCGGCTATTCCCAGGTCAAGGCTGAAGACGGCAAGGTGGGCTACGTGCTGACCCGGCAGTTGATGGATGTCCCCAGCGCCCGGGACAGGCTGGCCAAGGCGGAAAAAAGACTACAGGAGCTGCAGGAGGAACCGGGGCGGCTGTCATCGAAGCTGGCACGACTTCAGGACGAATTCCAGAAGCTGCAGGTTAAGCATAAATCCTTGACTGAGCAGAAACAGAAGCTCGACAAGGAATTGGAGACCATACGCCGCACGGCCTCTAACGCGATCCGAATCTCCAACGAACGGAATGATCTGCGCAAAATGGTGGCACAACAGACCCAGCAGGTGGAAAATCTGAAACAGGAGAACCGGGAGCTAAGCAACGAGAGCAATCAGCAGTGGTTCCTGATTGGCGGCGGCGTCATAATCGTCGGCATTATACTGGGTCTGATTCTGCCCCATCTGCGTTTCCAGCGTCGCAAGAGTTCCTGGGGTTCTCTGTAACCAACGAGCCCCCATCTACGGGCGGTGAGAGTACTCCATCAAGGTAATAAATTTAGGGTTCAGAGCCACCCCAATGGGCCAAGACAAGGCGCAGTCCGATGGGAATGGCATGCCCTTTTCAAGGACTGCAAAACAGGATTGGCCAATTGGGCGGCTCCCTTCGGGTTGGCCCTCCAATTGAGACCAGACGCGCAGAGCGCAGTTTGGTGATTCCAAATAAGCGATGCGCAACGCCGTATGGTCTCACTGGAGAGCCAACGCTGGGCATCCGCGTAGTGTTAACAGGCCCTTGTCTTGTCACGGCGGCTGCCTGAAAAACCGGGGCCACGACAGGGCCCCAAGAAAGCTCCCAGCTTACTAAAGTTTCGCCTGGTTAAGGCGATACAGAAGGAAAGGAATTTCCGGGGAGCGATATGCCTTCGCCAAGCTTTTTTTCCGCCCCCTGCAAATTCCCTGTTCGAAGGGGCATCTCACATCTTCCCGCACGACGGTTGCCTGGAAAATAGAGGATCCCCCGGGATCTTTGGAGACGCCTCACTCATGTTGGAACAGAACCCAATCAATCAGCCTCCGTTGTCTGACGAGAAATTTCTCCGTCTGGCCGAGCGGCAACGGCTGGAACGTGAATGTTTCTGTCTGCTCGATCTGAGAGAAATCTCCCCCGAGCTTTGCCGGCGCTTCACCTATCGCGGGCAGACCATGTGGCTCGACTCCGCCTCCCACAATCTGTTTCTTGACAGGCTGAAACAGAATTCGGGCGTTTTTACAGTCGAGACCTATGAGGCTATTCTCGCTTCATTCCAGCAAGTGGATACCAGCCCCCTGCTCAATGAATTGGAATCCAATATTCCAAGGGAACAACCAGACGCTCACAACAAGCCGCTGAAGACCACCACCGATTCGGAAACCCATCCCCCGCTCCAACAGCAGTTCATCCGCAGCTCCGTCTTTGAGCTGGGTTACTTCGAAAAGCGTACCGACGCCCGAATCAAACACACAGTACCCGTTCTTGTTCTGTTTGCCGGCAAGGTCATTCCCGCCGAAACCCGGGATATATCGCTTAACGGCCTGCAGATTCGCACTAAGGCCCCGCTGCAGGTGGATACCGGCAGCAGGGTTGAAATCAAGATCTCGCCGGTGGTTACCAACAACGATAAAGCACCATCGAAAGCCACCTATCGAATCGTACGTGTGACATCGATCCTTTCGGATACCCTGCTGGCGCTCAACTGCGAAGAAAAGAAACCCAACGAAACGGTAAATTATTTTCGGAATATCGTGTCCTCTCGGACGGGTACCGGCAGTTCACTCTCGAAACTCGATGCAGAAGATGCCCTGTTGACCTCTTACTCCCTGCTGGCCGAGCGTTTTTACATGCGTTCGAGTTCCATCATCCCCTTTTTCCTGTTTCGAGTTGAAGCCAAGAAGGTCCCGCTCAGGCTGGTCTTCAGCAATCCGAACAATCAACGCACCCTGGCCGCGTTCGAGGACCTATCCGGGAACTATGACTTTTCCATGCTGGCCCGGCCAGCGTTCGTCAAACTTCTGGTGAAACTGGCTCGCCGGGAAAGCCAGGCGGATGCGCTTCTGGCTGTAGTCAGGCGGCCAGGAGAGCCGCAACAGGTACTGACCAACCTGGAATGCAAACAAAGCAGTGTATGGTATCAATTCCTATCCAGTCACATAGATCAACCCCAGTTCTCGGTATTCAAAGTGGTATCCCGCCGTGTCCGGCGACCGGTTTCGGTGCGTATGCTGAAAGACCTGGACGCCCTGAATTCGCAGTCCAGCGATCTTGCGGAAGGACTGCTAAGGGAGGCGGACAAGCTTTTCATTGCAGGCTCCCTGATCGACGTGACCCCTCAGGTACGCACCTGGGACTTGAATGCTTTCCCTGCCACCAGTCCGGCGGCAACACCTACCCCTGTGACCGAACCGAAACAGGATGAGTTGCTGCCCCAACCCGAGGTCTGGCCCATCAGTTTTATCGAAGAGAAAAGATGTGAGCCCAGATTTCTGAGTCAACTGGGGGTGGAACTGAAGATCTCCGGTGCCATCTACCAGGCCAAGGCCAGGGATATTTCCGCCCATGGCCTGTCCGTCATAGCCGATGACCCCAACATCCCGGTGCAAAAAGGAAGCCAGCTATTGGTCTCTTTCCCCCATCTCAAGGCGGCGTCCTACACCCTGGAAATTTTCCGCGGAACCTATCGCGATATTCCGTTCCAAGTCATCGACGTAGCGCAGGATGAAAAAACCGTATTGAGAATGAGCCAGAGTGGTACGGGTGGCGGCCACCGTTTCGCCCATTCCTTCTCCAGATACCTGAAGCAGCGAAAGACTAGGCTGCCACTGGAGCTCTCGCATATGGTCCGCTCGTCCGCATCGCGCTTGTATTCGTCGATCTTCATCGAGAGTTCGGCAACTATCCCGGTGTTTCTGTTTCGGCGTAACAACAACCAGCAATTTGCCTTCAAAGTGGGAATTGTCCAGTCACCCAGCTATCTCGCCAAGTTCTTCGAAGTGGCAAAAGGGGAGTTCGACTTCAACATCTTTGGTGAAACCGGCCGACTGGAAAAACTGCTGGAGGATGTCGAACACTATGGCACTGCCGAAACCACGCTTTTCCTTTACAAGGAAAAAATCCCCGGTGCCGCCCGTTTTCGGATCACCCCGGCAGATAGCGTTGATTCCATGGGGCAAACGGCCTTCACCAACAGATTACGGGAGCGTGATTTTCGCTTTGTGAAGCTGATTGCCTCCAAGCCTCAGACCCCGCCGCCGGTGGAAATCGAACAGGCAATCGAACGACTGCAGAACTTCTCGAAGCCCAAGATCGATCAACTCAAAACCGATTTTTCAGACCTGGCCGCAATTGGGGATATCGTCGATGTAACGGGGCAGTGCACCCAACTGCAATCCTTCAATCTGCTCAGCAAGTAGTATCGA